>Ga0272447_1000683_pt1 | contig 24134 bp, 25 predicted proteins | sample YNPCB0133_FD_194589 | JGI IMG/M metagenome (GOLD analysis project Ga0272447, IMG submission 194589) | Hot spring microbial mat communities from Yellowstone National Park, WY, United States - YNP-CB-013-3 | ecosystem: Environmental > Aquatic > Thermal springs > Hot (42-90C) > Sediment | place... | reverse complement strand
TGCCCCTTATCTAACCGGCAGCAGGCCGGGGAGGGCCGGAGGTGTGGTAGCGTGGTAAAGATAGTGAAAATCTCTTGCAACAATTGTCATGGCCGAGTTCTTGGCTTTCTCGATGTCCAACGCTGGCCAGACGGACTCTTCCTACATTCTTGAGGTTGAGGGCCTCAGCAAGGGTTTTCCTGGTCAGCGGCAATTGGTTTTGCAGGAAGTGGCGTTTCGCCTGCCCCAAGGGGATGTCTTGGGGATCGTCGGTCCGTCGGGCTGTGGGAAAACCACCTTATTGCGCATCATTGCTGGCTTTGAGCAGCCGGACAGCGGCCGGATCCGAATAGGGGGTCAGGTGGTGGCGGGGGAGGGGCAGTGGGTTCCGCCAGAGCGGCGGGGAGTGGGGCTGGTGTTTCAGGACTTTGCCCTGTTTCCCCACCTGAACGTGTTGGCAAATGTCATGTTCGGCCTTCAATCTCCTGCGGTGGCCAGCAAGAGGCAAGCTTACCACCAACAGGCGCGGGAACGCGCCTACGAGGTGTTGCGGCTAGTGGGCCTAGAAGACTATGTCCACCGCTATCCCCATGAACTTTCGGGTGGACAACAACAGCGGGTGGCGCTGGCCCGAGCCTTGGCCCCCAAGCCTAGCCTAATCCTGTTGGATGAGCCGCTGAGTAACTTGGATGTGCAGACACGCTACTACCTACGGGAGGAAATTCGCAAGATCCTCAAGCAAACTCGGACTTCGGCCATTTTCGTTACCCACGACCAAGAAGAGGCTCTCTCTCTTTCCGACTGGGTGGCGGTGATGCGGGGAGGCCGTATTGAGCAATGGGGATCGCCAGAGGAGGTCTACCGAGAGCCGGCTACTCGTTTTGTGGCCGAGTTCATTACCCAGGCCAACTTTCTCCGCTGTGAGCGGCGCGAGTGGGGCTGGAAAGTTGAGGGGCTGCTGCACCTTCCCTTCCGTGCGGTCGGGGATCAGCCCGACTCCCATCTGCAGTGGGCAGAGTTGATGGTTCTGCAGGAGGAGCTCCGCCTGCATCCCGATCCCCAAGGAAAGGCAATCATTCGGGATCGCCAGTTTTTGGGGCGGGAGTATCGCTATTGCCTAGCCACGGAGACGGGCAAGGAGTTGCATGCCCTAGCGCGGGAGGCATTGCCAGTGGGCACGCGAGTTCGAGTTACCGTCGAGCAATGCCGCCTGTTTTGTCCTGAGGAATCCCTGGCACCTGATCTCAAGCAAAACCACTCCAAAAGCAAGGGCTTTGCCTGAAGTTGGGATGAGGATTCACGGTTTGCCCTGAGATCTGCATCTAGGGTGGTTCGATTTCCTTCGACCCCGTATATAGTAGGGGGTATGCGGGATCCCCACCCAAAGCAGGAGCCTTACCCCTCGACAGGGCTTAACAAATGCTTTAACTTGACCTCTAGGGTGGCCCAGGAGCTCTTGCCAGGATGGCAACAAGAACAAGGCGCGACGTCGGGAGTAGACGATGGAAATGATGCACAGCAAGGCAGCGCCACCTTTGCGATTCTCTTGCCGCTCTGCAGCGCAGGCCGGCAGACGGGCAGCAATGGCGTTAGCCCTCCGTAGCACTCTGCTGCTGGGGCTGGTGGGGATCCCCGTATTGGCTCAGGGGAGCTTCTGGCCGGCTCAGGTAGTGGCAGCCCCCCTGAGTCGTCAGGAGGTAGCCGAGCGGCTCAATCTGGTGCCGGTTTTTGCCATTGTCTCGCAGAACGGCACCCCTGTGGTTGCCAACGTGGAGCGGGAGGGTCGCACCATTCAGGTGGCTTCTCTTTGGCTAGACCAAAACCAAGCCCAGCAAGCCCTGGAGCAGGTGAAGGCCAAAAACCCCGAGATAGGCAAGCAAGCCCGAGTGGTGCCCATCCCCCTAGGCTATGCCTATGAGAAATCGGAAGAAGAGCGAGCTAAAAATAGCAATCTGTACTTTGAGGTGGTGCCCCGCCCTGGCGATGTAGAGGCAGCCAAGCAGGTGCTCAAAGAAACGGGGCAAAAGGTGCCCCCAGAGGCCATTGGCGTGCCTCTGTTCTATGGCCGCTCCCCCGAGGGGCTGCTGACCATCGAGCAGAATGGCCAGGAAGTGGTGCCTTTCTTTTTTGACCGCAACGACCTAAAGCAAGCTCTGGAGCGGGCGGCGGCGCAAAACCCCAGCGTGGTTGGCAAAACCCAGATTGAGGTCACTTCCCTAGCCATTGTGGTGGAGCGCATGTTGGCACCTGATGCCCAGGAGGATGTGCAAAAGATTGCCTTCATCCCACCGCGTGCCTCGCTGGAGTACGTGCAGTCGTGGATACGCTCCGCAACTCCCCAGGCCAGTCCCTCGGCCACGCCTCAACCTCAGCGCCGTTGAACCAAGCTGCAGGGGGATCCGGCTCGGCGCTAGTGGAAGAGTTGCTGGCATGGCGGGCGCAGGCTCTGCAGGCAGCCCAGGCTGCTGGCATTTCCCCGCAGGAAGTGGATCTCCTACTCAGGGAGTATCTGGGCTGGGGGCCATTGGAACGGCTGCTGGGTCGGCCGCCAGTAGGGAAGGGGGATCCGCTGGCCGAGGTGGAGGCGCTGTGGCGGCGTCGGCTAGAGGAGCGCATCCCTCTGCAATACCTGCTGGGCAAGGTAGAGTGGGCAGGGCTGAGCTTGCAGGTAACGCCAGCAGTGCTGATCCCGCGCCCCGAGACTGAGCTGCTGGTGGAGCAAGCCTCCCTGTGGCTGCAGGCCAACCCTCTGCCCCCGGGCTCCCCTTTTGCTGACTTGGGTACCGGCAGCGGCGCCATCGCCATTGCCTTGGCCCATAGGCACCCCCAGCTGCAGCTTCTGGCCGTGGACGTGAGCCCGGCAGCCCTGGCAGTGGCAGCAGCCAACGTGACCGATCACGGGCTGCAGGAGCGGGTGCATCTGCTTGGGGGATCCTGGTTTACGCCTTTGGATCCCTGGCGGGGTCGGCTGCGCGGCCTTGTCTCCAACCCTCCCTACATCCCTACAAGGGAGCTAGATCACCTCATGCCTGAGGTGCGGCTGCACGAGCCGCGAGAGGCCCTGGACGGCGGGGAAGATGGGCTGGTTCATCTGCGGGTGTTGATTGAGGGCGCGCCGGATTATCTAGCCCCCAACTCCTTCTGGGCAGTGGAGGTGATGCAGGGCCAGGCACCTTGGGTGGCCGAGCAGCTGCGAGCGCAGGGGTGTTACCAGCAGATCCAGGTGCACCGGGATCTGGCCGGGATTGAGCGGGTAGTCAGCGCCTGCTTTGTCGGGTAAAAAAATGGTGAGCAGCGTTGCCAGCCCAGAAAGGGGCCAAGAGCTGCTGCCGCCAATGGCGGGTTGCCTTTCCAGTTGAGCAAAGCCTTGCCTGCCACCCCCCCTGACCCTCCCTCTTTCCCGCCTGCCCCTGCCGCAGAGCAGGAGGGGATGGACTGGCAGTTTGCCTTTGAGCGCTCTGAGGTGATGCGCGCTTTTCAGCAGGAGCTTCTGGTGAGTATCGGCCACGAGCTGCGCAATCCCCTCAGCAGCCAGATGGGAGCCCTGCAGTTGGTGTTGTCCAACCTGTGCGACTCTCGAGAGGAGGAGCGAGAGTGCCTGCAGAGCGCCAAGGAGGCGGTGGAGCGCCTGCTCAAGCTGCTGGAAGAATACACTCGCCTGGCTCGCCACGACCTGCCCATTCAGCCGCTGCGGCCAAGGCCAACGCGCCTGCGTCCTCTTTTGCAAGAGATCCACAGCCTCACTCGGCTCCAGGCCCAGGATCGGGGCATCCGCTACGACTGGACCGCTCTTCAGTCCTCTTGGCTTCCCGACAGCCTCACTGTCTGGGCGGATCCCCATGGCTTGGTGCAGGCGCTGCTGGGCGTGTGTCGCTGGGGCATTCGCACCCTCTGCTACGGCTCAATGGCTCTGAGCGCCTATCCTGGCGGGGAGGAGCACTTCTGTCTGGAGTGGAAGCTTGAAGGGCGGTGCTGCCTGCCCATCCAGCCACAAGACAGCGCCGCCTGGCGGGTTAGCGAGCGGCTCCTAAGGGAAATGGGAGGCCAGCTGGAGCTGTGGGAGAGCGGACTCCACCGCGTTGGCATTGGAGCAACGCTGCGCCTTGCCTAAAGCTTAACCCTCACGGCGCAAGGCCATCTCTGCCCGATCCAGTTGCATCAGCACCCGCTCTAGCTTTTCTGGCTCCAGCGGTCGATCCGAGGTGCGGTAGTGGGAGGCCACGGTGTTGAACACCGTGCGCAGGGTCGTGAAGGATGGCAACTTGTTGTAGCGAGGGCCATGGTAGCGCCCTACAAATTCTTGCATGGCCTCCATGACCTCCGCCCGCGCCTCCTCCGGCTTGAGGACAGGATCCCCCTCCAAGAGAGCCGTGCGCAGCGTTTGGATGATGGTCATGCTGTCTTCGTAATACTTGCCCGTGAGACGGGCTGCTTGCGCGCCTGGGATCGCCCAGCCCAGGATAAGGGCTATCGCCAGGAGCAGGCCGACAAGACGTAGGAAGAGAGTCTTCTGCATGGGGAGTCGAATGTAACTTATCTTTAAGCTAAGCATAGGTCACGGCAACCGCGAAAGAGGATGTCACCCCCCCTTTTTAGCCACTGGCTGCCAGGGCTGGCCCCCTACTGCTCCCATGCCATCATGCTGGGCATGATCTTGGGATTTGCCTGCGCCCACAGTGGACTAGCCTACTTGCGCCCCTGGGGAGAAGCGTGGCTGGGAGCGCGTCTGTACCGCCTTTTCTTTGTCCTGGTCAGTCTTAGCCTGGCGCCGCTGTTGCTCATCTACTTTTCTAACCACTGCTACGACGGCGTAATCCTTTGGAATCTGCAGGCTGTTCCCGGGATCCACACTACCGTCGTCCTTTTGTCTGCGCTCTCGTTTTTCTTCCTGTATCCGGCCACCTTTAACGTGCTGGAGATTGTCGCCCTTCGCCAGCCGGAGATCCACTTGTTTACAACTGGGATCATCCGCCTCACCCGCCATCCCCAGCTAGTCGGTCAGGTCATCTGGTGTGTGGCCCATTCCCTGTGGATTGGCTCCAGTTTTATGCTGGTCACCTCGCTGGCGCTGGTGGCCTACCACCTATTTGCCGTTTGGCACGGGGATTACCGCCTGGAGCGCAAGTACGGCCACGCCTTCCGCGATCTCAAGGCCCGCACCTCCGTGATCCCCGGCTTAGCCATTCTGCAAGGACGCCAGCAACTGTACCCACGTGAGTTTCTCCGCTGGGCCTATCTGGGGGTGTTGAGCTTTGTTGTGATTCTTTATGCTTTCCATCCGCAACTGGTTTCTGCAGCCAGCAGAGTTGCCTGGTAGCATGATCCCAAACAACTGCTTTAGTTTGGGAGCAATGATCTCGCCAGTTGCTTTAGAGGCTTTTAATCAAGAACTTTTGACAAGCGATGGGTTGGTGTTACTAGAGTTTGGCGCCCCTTGGTGCGGTTTGTGTCGCTTCGTTCAACCGCTTATCGACCGCCTGGCCTCCGAAGGGGAGAGATCCGTTGAGGTGGTGCGGGTGAATGTGGATAACAATTTTTGGCTGCCGCGCCGCTATCGGGTGCGCTCGCTGCCGACCTTAATTTTGTTTGAGAAAGGTCAACAAGTGCAAAGGCTGGAGCACTTTACCAGCCGCGAGGACGTGCTCCGCCGCTGCGAGCAGTTGTTGCTTGCCCATCTGGGCTACCCAACCTCCCGCGCCTGCCCCTCGCTGGAGCCCCAGGCGCCGCCGCCGGGGGTGTAGAGGGTCACCACATCGCCAGCTTTCAGGGGGCGGCTAATCTTGCTGGGCAGGGGTTCCCCATTGACAAGGTTGATCCCCACCTGGCCGGCTCCGCCGCCCTCTTCTCCCTGGGGGGCGTAGTAGCGGCGGTCGGTGAGAAGGGAAAGGGTGCAGTCTTGTAACACCTGGAGGGAGCGGATCAGCCCCCAGCCGCCCCGCTGCTGCCCAATGCCCCCAGAATCTTGGCGCAGCTCGTAGCGCAACACCCGCAGGGGATACTCCAGCTCTAGGGCTTCGATGGGGGTGTTGAGGGTATTGCTCAGGCCCACATGCACCCCATCCAGGCCTGGCCGCTGGCGACTGGCCCCTTGGCCGCCCCCCAGGGTTTCGTAGTAGGTAAAGTGGCGGTTGCCCAGGACACAGTTGTTCATGGTGCCCTGCCCTTGGGCCATGCTCCGCGATCCAGCCACCGGCGCCAGGGCTTTGAACACCACATCGGCAATGCGCTGCGAGGTTTCCACATTGCCGGCCACCACCGCCGCCGGAAATTGGGCGTTGACCAGGCAGCCGGGTGGGGCCACGATCTCGATGGGCTCCTCTAGCCCGGCATTGCTAGGGGCGGTGGGATCCAAAAGGCAGCGCAGGGCAAAGAGCACCGCCGAGCGGGTCACGGCCAGGGGGGCGTTTAGGTTGCCCGCCGTGGCTGGCGCCGTGCCGCTGAAGTCCACCCGCAACCTCTCCCCCTGCACTTCAATCTGCACCTGGATGCGGAGCGGCTTGGGCGGATCCCCCTCCCCTTCCAACCAATCTGCAGCCCTGTAGATCCCATCGGGCAGCGCGCGGATTTGGGCCTGCATCCGCCGCCGACTGTAGGCAATCACTTCCGCAATGAGCTGCCAAGCCTCCTCCTCGCCAAAGCGGGCTAGCAGCTGGCGAAACCGGCTTGCCCCTACCACGTTGGCTCCCACTTGGGCCTGCAGGTCTCCGCGGCGCTGCTCAGGATTGCGCACATTGGCCAGAATCAAGCGCAGCAGATCTTCCTGCCAGCGCAACTCTCCTTCCAGAGAAAACCTGGCCAGCCGTACGGGTGGGATCACCAAACCCTCCTGCCAGATCTCGCTGGAATCAGCGGGCATGGAGCCGGGGCGCATCCCCCCGACGTCGGCATGGTGGGCGCGGTTCACCGCATAGGCGCAGACCTGGCCGGGATCCCGCAGGGCGGGAATGGCCGCTACCACGGTGATATCCGGCAGATGGGATCCCCCTTGATAGGGATCGTTGAGGACAAACACCTCTCCCGGCTGGGGGCCAGCTGCCACCACTGCCTGCACGGCTTGGGAAAGAGCGCCTAGGTGAACCGGGATGTGGGCCGCCTGGGCAATACAAGCCCCCTGGGCGTCAAACAAAGCCGTGGAGCAATCCCGCCGTTCCTTGATGTTGGCAGAGTAGGAGCCGCGAATGAGACGTGCCCCCATCTCCTCGGCAATCCCGGCCAGAGCGTTGGCCATGACCTGCAAGCGGATGGGGTTGGGTAGGGAGGAGCAGCTATCCATAGAGCCTTTGTTGCAGCCAAAGCGCTAGCCGGCGGATCCCCTGCCAGAACTGGAGCCGGCGCCGCCAGCGGCCAAGGGTGGTGCGATTGGCTTGCAGGCGAGCCCGCAGGTGGAGAAGCTCAGCCGAGGTAATGGCCAAAGCCGGCTTTGCTGCTCTTTGCCAGTTGTCCAGAGCCCGCTCCGTAACCCAAAGCGCTGTACGCAAGCGCAAGATTGGGCGAGCTAAAGCAAGCAGGCCAAGAGCCAGCAAGCCGTTGAGGCCGCAGACCACCCAGACCGTCTCTGCTAGGCCTACCTCAGCGGTCACCCGCTTACCGCTGCTGCAGCATCAGGGGGCGCAACACGCGGCCATCGCCCACCACCACCACTGTGGATAGAACCTGCCCGCCGCGCCGGAAGGTAATCGGTAGCCGCTGGCCCACAGGGGTGTTTTGGATGAGCTGCTGAACCTGCTGCACCGAGGTGACCCGCTGTCCGTCGACCCCGAGGAGAATGTCGCCCTGCGCCAGACCTGCTTGGTGGGCCGGTCCATTCTGGAGGAGGCCAACGACCCGTATCCCTTGCAGGCGAGGGGCAGGGCCAAACAGGCGGCGGCTAATGGCGCCTTGAGGTGCCTGTTCATCTACCGTTTCAATAGCCACCCCAATGAAGCCGTTACCTGCAAAGGAGGAGGCAGGCAACACTTCGAAGCTGTCAACCTCAACCGTGGGGCTGGAGAAGTTGTAGGCTTCAGCCCCAACCCAGTTACAGGGGTAGGCCAGAGCAGCCTCTGCCAGCAGGAGGGAGGCGGGCAGGGCGAGGGCAAGCCTGGAAAGAAGGGTTGATTTCTGCATAGGTTGACCCTGGAAACGGCAAAGAAAACACAGTTGCCTCCGCCGCGCGCTGGGGTCGAGCCACTAGCCCAGGGTAGGTAGCGGAAGGCTTAGGTGGGCAGCTTGCACCACCCTCCCCTCAGTGATAAACCCAAAATCGGCAACTGTCGATAGGCCAGGTCGTTAACCTCTGCAAAATCTGCCCCGTGCCTTCGAGCTCTCGGCTAGGTCTAGAATCCAGCGCCTGGGTGGTTTCCCACCAAGAGGCTAGGAGGAGCTGCGTTCTCGCATGGCCTCCACAAGGAGCTGGGCCACTTCGGGGCGGGAGAACTCCGGCGGCGGCACTTCGCCACGGCGCAGCATTTCCCGCACCTTGGTGCCCGAGAGGTGAATGCGCTGGTGGGGCTGGCTGGGACTGGTCTTGACCGTGGCCATGGTGCCCGTGACGGTGCAGTAGAAGGCGTGTTCAAACTTGAGGGGGATGATGCCCAGCTCCTCGGGCCGGAACTCGTCGAAAATGTGCTGGGCGTCGTAGGGGCCGTAGTAGTTGCCTACCCCAGCGTGATCCCGGCCCACAATGAAATGGGTGCAGCCGTAGTTTTTGCGAACAAGGGCGTGGAAGATGGCTTCCCGCGGTCCTGCATAGCGCATGGCTGCAGGGTTAATGGCCAAGATCACCCGCTCTTTGGGGTAGTACTTTTCAAGCAACACCTCATAGCAGCGCATGCGCACCTCGGCGGGAATGTCGTCGCTTTTGGTGGCTCCCACCAGCGGGTGGAGAAACAGGCCGTCCACAATTTCCAGAGCGCACTTCTGGATATACTCGTGGGCGCGATGGATGGGGTTGCGAGTCTGAAAACCGACAATCGTCTTCCACCCTCTTTCCCGAAACAGTTGCCGCGACTGAGCTGGATCAATCTGGTAGGCCGGAAAAAGGGGATGCGGATCCCGCTGCAGGAGCGTGACAGGGCCGGCTAGGTAAACGGATCCCTGTTCGTAGAGCACCTTCACCCCTGGGTGTTGTTCATCCGTAGTGCGGTAGACCTGCTGCGCCTCGCGGGTTTTGTCGTAGGTAAATTTCTCGGTCAGTTCCAACACGCCCAAAAGCTTGCCCTCAGCATTGGCTAGGGCCACGGTTTGCCCTTCCTTGAGCCCGGCAGCTATTTCCTCCGAAACTGGCAGCGTAATCGGCAGCGACCATGCCAGGCCATTGGCCAAGTGCATTGTCTCCAAAACCGAATGGTAATCTTCCCGCCCCATAAAGCCCGTCAGCGGGCTGTAGCCCCCGATGGCAATCATCTCGAGATCCGATTGAGCCCGCTCGTCGAGGCGGATAACAGGGCAGTGTTGGGCCTTGGAGCGGAGCTCCTCCGCCTCCTCAGGCGAGGCAATGCGGTTAATTAGAGTACCTCCGTGGGGTGGAATGGCATCGCCAGAAACCGTCATCTTTGCCTGGGACGCAGTCATAGCGTAAAGACAGGGATCCCTAACCATACACCCCCCTTCCCCTGGGTGCAATACCCAACTGTTTGGGCAGGGGATCCCAGCGGGGCCTAGTCCAGCATGTAGGGGGGCATGTCTTCGTCGGTGGGGGACACATTGTCAAAGATAGGCCGATTGAGGATCTTCTTGGGTGCCTGCAGGGGGGAGGCAGAGGTTTGGGGCTTAACCGGCAGCGTGGCCTGCCCTTGGCGGCTTTGCAGTTCCTGGATGGTTTTGGCCCGCTCATCCGCCACTGCCTGGAGTTGGGCCAGTGCCTTTTGCAATTCGTCGCGGTGGGCTGTGACTTGCTCGAGTTGAGCCTGTAGGCTGGAGATTTTGTTTTGGTATTCCTGAAGCTGCCGTTGGGCCTCCGCCAACTGGCCTTTGAGGGCTTCGAGTTCCGACGTTTCTGCGGTAGACATTGCCGTTTCCTCACGTCCAGGGGTGGAGGGGGACTCTGACTTTACTTTGCGCCGGGCGGGGCGGCGGGGGGCTCCTCCCGCACGAGAAAACAAGCTACGCTCAGACCCAGTCACAGGAGCACCTCACGTTCCACAAACTGCAGCAGGCGCCCACACACGGCCGCCCCAGGCCGATAGTCCATGACCGTCAGGCCATAATCGAAAGCTGTGCGCAAGTCGCTACTATCTGGAATGGTAACGGGTGAGAGCACATCCGCAAAAATCTGTTGCGCTTGCACGTACAACTGTCCAGTGTGAGATCCCGACCAAATGCCGCCGGGCAGGTAGCGGTCGTCCAACATGGTCAGGACAGCGCGGGCCTGGCTCAGCTCGCCCTTGAGGGTCTCGACATAGCGCAGGGTCTCTTCTGTGCAGGAGAAGTCGGCGCGGTTGAGCCGTGTCGGGATCAACACCCGCTGGGCTGCCCGCAAAGCATTGGCGGTGAGGGCATTCAGCTCCCCTGGCGTGTCGAGAAAGATAAAGTCGTACTCCGACAGCAAGGGATCCAGTTGACGCTGGAGGAGGTTTTGGCCCGCCTCCCCGGCAGCCGCTAGCTGGGCTGCCACTTCGGCCATGGTGCGGTGGGAGGGCGCCACATCCACTCCCTTGTCGGTGCAATAGATGACTTCCTCCAGAGGCCGCTGGTGGTGAGGGTGGAGGCTAGCCCAAACGGTCTCCTCCGGGGGAAGGGATCCGGCCTCTTCGAGGTAAAAGCTGCTGGCGGTGGTTTGGGAGGTGAGATCGACTAGCAGAACGGCGTGGCCCCGCTGGGCCGTCAACTGGGCCGCGTGGACGCAGAGGGTGGACTTGCCAGTGCCGCCCTTGTTGTTGGTAAAGGCCAGGACGCGTGCCATCAGCTTCCCCAGGGCCGTTGCAGCCGCTTCCCCTCGCCGCGGTCTATGCTATTGGGTGTAACCTGGTGGAGAACCACCATGCGCGATGTACTGGCAATTATCCTAGGCGGTGGGCGGGGCACCCGCCTCTATCCTCTAACCAAGCGCCGCGCCAAGCCGGCTGTACCTCTAGCAGGCAAGTATCGCCTTATCGACGTTCCGGTTAGCAACTGTATCAATTCCGATATCGATAAGATCTACGTCCTCACGCAGTTCAACTCCGCCTCGCTAAACCGCCACATCATCAACACCTACCGCCTGTCTCCCTTCACCGGCGGCTTTGTAGATATCCTAGCGGCCCAGCAAACCCCCGATAACCCCGACTGGTTCCAGGGCACGGCTGACGCCGTTCGCCAATATCTCTGGCTGATGGACTCCTGGAAGCCGCGGGACTTCCTCATCCTCTCTGGGGATCACCTCTACCGCATGGACTACCGCCCCTTTATTCATTATCACCGGCAAACTGGAGCGGATGTGACGCTGGCGGTGCTCCCCTGTGAAGAAAAAGTGGCCTCCAGCTTTGGCTTGCTCAAGATTGACGCCGAGGGGCGTGTGATCGATTTCAAGGAAAAGCCGCAAGGGGAGCTGCTAGAAGCCTGCCGAGTCGATACCCAAGTCCTCGGCCTCAGCCCAGAAGAGGCGAAAGCCAAGCCCTACATCGCTTCTATGGGCATTTATGTGTTCAAGCGGGAAGCTTTGATCGAGATGCTGCAGGTGAAGGAGCACACCGACTTCGGCAAAGAAGTGCTGCCGGCAGCCATCGGCAAGTACCACCTGCAGGCCTACCCCTTCAAGGGCTACTGGGAGGACATCGGCACCATCGAGGCCTTCTATCGGGCCAACCTGGCCTTGGTGCAGCAGCCCAACCCGCCCTTCAGCTTCTTCGACAGGGACATGCCCATCTACACCCGCCCGCGCTTTTTGCCTCCCAACAAGATCCTCGACTCCCACATTGTCAACTCCATGATTGCCGACGGCTGCATCATCAAAAACGCCCAAATTCGCAACTCCATCATCGGCATTCGCAGCCGCATAGAGGCCAATGCCGTTATCGAAAACACCCTGGTCATGGGGGCCGACTACTACGAGTCGGCAGAAGAGCGGCAGGCCAAGCTGGAAGCCGGGATCCCGCCGGTGGGCATCGGGCCCAACTCCCACATTGCCAACGCCATTGTGGACAAGAACGCCCGCATCGGCCGCAACGTCCGCATCATCAACAAAGATCACGTCACCGAAGCCCAGCGGGAAGAGGAAGGCATCTGGATTAGCAACGGCATTGTCACCATCATCAAGGACTCGGTGATCCCGGACAACACCGTCATCTAAGCAAGGTCGTGGCTGCAGCGGGCCGAAGCTAAAGGAGGTGCTGTTAAAGAAAGTGAAGAAAAATCAGGTAACTTTTGCCATTACGATAGGTATTGCTCGTTTAAGACGACGGTGAGATCCCTGGAGCGTGCCTAACCAGATTGTCTCTGTTGCTGACCTAGAAGTTTACGATCCGCAGGTTATTGCCCGTTATTACCGCTGGCGTCTGCCCCAAGTGGTGGCGCGGGGACTGGCCATCCTTGGCCCTCTCTTGTGGTTTGTTCTCTGCCTGCGCTGGGATCAGCTTTGGGGGCAGGGCAATCGCAAGGTGCCCCAGCGTGCGGCGCAGCTGCGCAAACTGCTCACCGACCTGGGGCCGACGTTCATCAAGGTAGGGCAGGCCCTCTCCACCCGGCCCGACTTGGTGCGCAAAGACTACTTGGAGGAGCTGACCAAGCTGCAGGATCAACTGCCCAGCTTTCCTTCAGAGGAGGCGTTTGCCTGCATTGAGGCGGAGCTGGGCCGTCCAATTGCCGAGATTTACGCCCAGATCTCGCCCGAGCCGGTGGCTGCGGCCAGCCTGGGCCAGGTTTACAAGGCGCAGTTGCACAGCGGCGAATGGGTGGCGGTCAAGGTGCAGCGGCCTCACCTGCGGGAGCGGCTGAGCCTGGATCTCTACCTCATCCGCTGGGCCTCCACCTGGCTGGGCCCTTGGTTGCCCCTCAACCTGGGCAACACCTTGACAGCGGTGGTGGATGAGTTTGGCCGCAAGCTCTTTGAGGAGATTGACTACCTCCAGGAAGGACGGAACTGCGAGCGCTTTGCCGAATACTTTCGCGACGATCCCGATGTGTATGTGCCGCGCATCTTCTGGGCCTACAGCACCCGCCGCGTGTTGACCCTGGAGTGGATTGACGGCATCAAGCTCACCGATGTGGAGCGCATTCGGGCCGCCAACTTGGAGGTGAAACGATTGGTGCGCATCGGTGTGGTAGCCGGCCTAAAGCAGTTGCTGGAATACGGCTTTTTCCACGCCGATCCCCACCCGGGCAACCTGTTTGCCCTGCCGGATGGCCGCCTGGCCTACATCGACTTCGGCATGATGGACCAGCTCACCGACCAGATGAAGGAGTACCTGGTGGATGCGCTGGTCCACCTGGTGGATCGCGACTACAACGCCCTGATTGACGATTTCATTCACCTGGGCTTTTTACAGCCGGATGTAGATCGGCAAGAGCTGCTCCCTGCTCTAGAAACGGTGTTGGCGGATGTGCTGAGGCAGGAGGTGGCTAACTTCAACTTCAAAACCGCCACCGACCAGTTCTCCGATTTGATGTACCGCTACCCCTTCCAGGTGCCCTCCCACTTTGCCTTGGTGATCCGCTCTTTGGTTACCCAGGAGGGGGTGGCCCTCAGTCTCTATCCGCAGTTTCGCATCGTCGGCGTGGCCTATCCCTACGTGGCCAAGCGCCTGCTGACCGATGAATCCCCTCGTATTCGCCAGCGGCTGTTGCAAGTGCTGATTAAGGATGGCAAGTTCCGCTGGAACCGCCTGGAGAACCTGCTTCAAGTTGCCCGCAGCGATGGTGGGCTGGATTGGATCCCTGCTGCCCGCATGGGCTTGCGCTATCTCATGTCGGAGGAAGCACGGGAGCTACGCCGCCAGCTAATCCTCTCGCTTACAGAAGATGATCGCCTGCACTTCGAGGAGTTGCAGCGGCTGTGGCGGGTAGTCAGCCCTGACTTGTCACTAGCTCACCTTTGGCAAGCCGCTCTAGCCTCCTTGCCCTTGACCAACAGACTGGAGGCCATCTTGGCCGGGTTGAGGGAGCAGATGCAAGATTACCTGGAAAATTTGAGCCACTGGCGACTCCCCCAGCTCTGGCCTCGTTTGCTGGCAGGGGCGGGGCAAGAGAGCTAGAACGGAAGAAGGGAGACTCAATTGACTGGGACGCAAGCGTGGCAGATCGGCAGAGGGATTTCATTGCTGGTGTGGTAACGGGGGCTGTGGTGGGAGGGATCCTCGGCGGGATCCTTGGGCTTGTGCTCGCCCCCAAGCTAGGTAAGGAATCCGCTGAAGGTCAAGGCCGGGATCCCGAGCGCCTCGACGGCACCGCCACTAGCCCTGAATGCCCCCGCTCTCGAGGGCTGGGGAAAGCAACGGAGTCCAGCTTGAGGAGCTGGAGGGAGTGGGAGCAGGAGGCAGAACGGATTGCCCAGGTTCGCCGCACCCTCGAAGCCAAAATTGCCGAGCTCAACGAGGCCATTCAGGCCACGCGGGCCCAATTGCTCATCAAGGAAACCTCCTCCCAAGCTGTGGAGGAAAAGTCTTGAGCAAAGGATCCCTGCCCATGCCAAACTAGAGGCGGCAGAGGTTCTGCCGGCGCTACCCTAAGCCGCCTGCTCTGCCGATAAGCTGTGGATGAGTCCTTTCCCCCTTTTCCAGTCATATGCTTAGCCACGTGTTGTCCTCTCTTGCTGGCCTAGACGACCTCCCTCTGGGGTCGGTCTACAGCGGTGCGGTCTCTTTGCTGTTTCGCTCCCTTTACCAGTTCATTGTCATCTACAACGCCCTGCTGATCGTGCGGATTTTGCTAAGCTGGTTCCCGCAACTGAACTGGTCTAACCCTATCCTGTCGGTGCTTAGCCAGCTTACGGATCCCTATCTCAACCTCTTCCGCGGCATTATTCCCCCCATCGGCGGCTTGGACTTCTCCCCCTGGTTGGCCTTCCTCTTGCTGAGTTTTGCCCTACAGGTGGTGGGCCAGTTTGCCTAGTTGCTGGGCCAGCAAGGCGCTGGGCTTTCTCGGGCTCATCCAGTTCTTGCATTTCCCGCCCGATAGGGGCCAGCACGTTCGAGGTTGCCGACGCCCATGGGCAGGCCAGTCATTCCCAGATTAAGGTGAGATCGGCAACGAAGCCGGGGAGGACGGGATCCCCTTCCAGGCAGGTGGGCCGCTCTAGAACCTGAACAGGCTGGCCTGGACGGTAGACGTAGACCCTTTGGCTTTCCGGGTCAATCAGCCAGCCCAGTTGGGAGCCGTTTTCGAGGTACTCCTGCAGCTTGGCCTGCAAAGTGGCCAGGTCATCACTCGGGGAGCGCAGTTCCAGGACAAAGTCTGGACAAAGGGGTGCAAAGCGGCGCCGCTGCTCTGGAGTCAGCTGCTGCCAGCGCTCCCTGGCAACCCAGGCGGCATCAGGAGAGCGAATGGCCCCGTTGGGCAGGGCAAAACCCGTGGAGGAGTCGAATACAAGTCCCAAGTTTGTGCGTCGGTTCCACTGCCAGAGCTGGCCCAGCAGGTCGGCACTGCGAAGTCCGCTCTCACTGCCGACGGGGGCCATGGCCACTAGCTCCCCTTGGGCAGTCCGCTCCAAGCGCAGCTCAGGATTCTGCCGGCAGAGCTGTTCAAAAACTTCATCCGTCAACTCCAGGCTGGGCCGCAGGTTAAGGGCAATCATAAGCGGTTAGGAACTATTCCCAGACGAGGTTGAGATCGGCAACGAAGCCGGGGAGGACGGGATCCCCTTCCAGGCAGGTGGGCCGCTCTAGAACCTGAACAGGCTGGCCTGGACGGTAGACGTAGACCCTTTGGCTTTCCGGGTCAATCAGCCAGCCCAGTTGGGAGCCGTTTTCGAGGTACTCCTGCAGCTTGGCCTGCAAAGTGGCCAGGTCATCACTCGGGGAGCGCAGTTCCAGGACAAAGTCTGGACAAAGGGGTGCAAAGCGGCGCCGCTGCTCTGGAGTCAGCTGCTGCCAGCGCTCCCTGGCAACCCAGGCGGCATCAGGAGAGCGAATGGCCCCGTTGGGCAGGGCAAAGCCGGCAGAAGCATCGAAGGCTACGCCAAGCTGAGTTTGGTGGTTCCATTGCCAGAGTTGGGCGCTGAGGCTCAAGTTTTGGCGACTGCTTTCACTGCCGACGGGGGCCATGGCCACTAGCTCCCCTTGGGCAGTCCGCTCCAAGCGCAGCTCAGGATTTTGCCGGCAGAGCTGTTCAAAAACTTCATCCGTCAACTCCAGGCTGGGCCGCAAGTTGAGGGAGATCATCCCGTCCCACTGGCGCGAACAGAAGACTGGAGGAGGCGCTGGCGCTATTGTAACTAAACGCGGCGAGGAAGCCAGAGGAAAAGCTGGCAGCTGGGGAACGGCGGGGATGGCTAAGAAGAAGGCTTGCCTCCTACCCCTGCAAGCCGCTATGCTACCGCCCAGGTTGAGGCATCCTCCGGTGGCAAGTCAGCAACTACGGGTTTACGTCCCTCCTCACCCGCTCATCAAGCACTGGCTAGCCGTGGCCCGCGATAGAGAGACCCCCATGCCTCTTTTTCGCACGGCTTTGGTGGAGTTAGGCCGCTGGCTAACCTACGAGGCGATGCGGGAGTGGATCCCGACCCAAGCGGTGCAGGTGCAAACTCCTCTAGAAGCTGCGGCAGCAGAAGTTATCGCCCCCAACACGCCGCTAGCCATCGTGCCCATTTTGCGGGCTGGCCTGGCCATGCTGGAAGGCTGTCAGGCCCTCTTGCCCCAAGCACGGATTTTTCATGTGGGCTTGGTGCGGGACGAGGAGACGCTGCAGGTGAGTTGTTACCTCAACCGCCTGCCGGAGCGGATTCCAGATCAGATGCGCATTCTCATCCCTGAGCCAATGTTGGCCACGGGGGGTACCTTGCTGTGGGTTTTGGATGAGCTGAAAAAACGGGGAGCGGATCCCAGCTTGGTAAGGATTGTCAGCGTCTTGGCCGCGCCGCCAGGGCTGCAGCGACTGGGATCCCACTACCCAATGGTGCAAGTTTTCTGCGCCATGATCGACGAGCGGCTAAACGACCGGGGGTTTATCCTGCCCGGGCTAGGGGATGCTGGGGATCGCGCTTTTGGCACTTGAGTTCCGTTGCTGCTTGCCCAAGAGGTTCCGATTTGGGGACTGAACAGCCCCGGCGTTGGCAGCGGCCACGGGGATCCCTTGGTGAAGAACCAGAACGGGCGCAACAGCGTGAGTACAGCGAGATTTTTAGCTATTTCGGGGATCTAGCCACCCTAAAGGCAGCCCTTGCCCACCAGGAGGCCCCAGCCAGCCCTTCGCACTGGTATCTCAATCTGGCCTTTTTGCGCTGGATCGAGTGGAAAGTCGTGCTTCCCAGTCCAATTGCGGATAGTCTCTGGAGTGAGGCCGTTGCCTCGGTGGGCCCGGGATCCAGTTCGCTTCCTTTCCCGGCCGTGAGGGGTGGAACAAGTGGTGTTGAGGTGGCTGGAGGAAACCGATCATGGTGATGAATAAGCAACAAACCGGTGGACAGGCTGCACCCTGGGGCCTGAGTTCAGTAGTATGCCTGCTGGGTTTGGCGGTGGGCCTGCCTGCCTATGCGCAGCCGCCTATGAATTTGCTCACCGGCGAGCCAACAGTGGCCCAACTCAAGGAAGATGCAGCTCGTTACCTGCAGATGGGCTTTTACACCTTAGCCATCAACGCCTACCGGGCCGCCCTTGAACTGGAAGACAAAGCCCAAGTGCTTCCCAGGGAGCGGGATCCTGACGTGCCCTTTAACCTCGGCTTGATCTACGCCCGCCAAGGCAAGCTGGCAGAGGCGCGAGCCGCCTTCCAACGCTCAGTGGAGGTGGATCCCACTAGCTTTAAGGCCCGCTACCAGTTGGCGCTGGTGGATCTTAAGTTAGGGAACCTGGTGGCGGCCAAGGAGCAGCTTACCCTCTTGGCCCATGCTGCCCGCAGCAACCCCGAAACCTACAGCCACATTCAATCCCTGCTGGCCCCCTTGGAGTCGATCCCTCTGCCCGGCCAACAGACCAACGACCTCCCTTCTCCTCTAGCCGTCGATTCGGAAGCAGGCAAACTTTCGCCCGAACCCGAGAAAAACAAAACAGCTCCTCTGCCGGTAGCAACCCCAGAAAAGCAGTCGGAAGAGGAGAAGCCTCTTTCTGCCCTGCAGCGGCTGCGCCGGGAGGAGAGGGACTAGATCCCTTTCTGTCAGCAAGCGGTTGGGGACAGACAGCTACGGCCTGGGAAGAAGAGCCAGCCATACTCAGAGAGCTGTTGGGACGGCAGCTTTCTCCAGTGTGGCTGATACTTAGGACGGGGTTAAAGCAGCAATAGAATCCCCCTGGCATTGATCCTAGGCCGGCAGGAGGAGCAAAATCTTGGAGTCCTGATCCTCAGACGAGCTTTTTGGCGGCAAAACCAGATCTTGCCATTCCCGGAAGCTAAGGCCAAGCCGAACCATTTCATTGATTTCGTGTCTGTAGCCTTCCAATCTTCTGTGCAATTCAATCATGGACTGGGCAGCCGCTATAACTTGATTAGCTCGAGACATCAAACCGAGGATGACTTCTCTCCGAGCGCCAGTGTTCCACGGCATGCGATCCCATAACGTCCATTCTACTCCAACCAAAGATGGGGCAACGAGGGCAAGGATAGCATTCCTAGATCTTAGCGGTATGCTATCAGTCCAGGATTCAATGCTACATGTGTTGAAAATAGCCGTGCGTATATGTTCATCAAACAGCTTATCTACATTTGACTCAGCCGTTACATACTTAAGAATTTCCAAAATGCTTGACAGTCTAACTCCTTGACAGGCACTGTGAAGATATCCTGAAGGATCTTCAAAAAGAAGCTTGACGTACTTCCTAATACGAGGTTTCAGAATCTCCTCGGCCTCAGCCAAGCGCTTAAGAGCCATCTCGTGCCCTTCAAGCTCTAAGTAACACTTAGTCTCTGTAACATAGACTAAAGATAGGATTAAGATGTACTCACGGGACAAAATACAGTTACCTTCATTCCAGTCAGAATCCCAAGCAGCTTGATAATAGTGCTCAGCCTCAAGTAAGGGTTGAATGACCTCGCTCACCAGCCGCCTCCTGCTGGACGAAGAAGACATCTTTAGAGCTATCTCTGCAACTTCAATCGCAGACTTAGTTTTAGCAAAGATCGATCTGTCTATTTTGTTCTTGATTTCAGAGATGGAGGCCTGAAGATTTTGGATCCGTGAATCAATTTGATTAAGCTTGGAGATGACGACTGCAAAGCCTATGGCAGACAAACCCAAGTTAGCTAGACCAAGAGCGGTGTTGAATTGAGTCAAGCCTAAGATGGTATTCAGTGTATTCCCGATAGCGATTAATTTTAGGTTAATTTGTCCCAACTGAATGTTGGCAATAATCCCGTTGACAATGTCCAACCCGGGAATTCATTTACCAATGCTATCTGCAAGTGTCAGGCCTCCAGTTTCTCTCAGCCAGGATACCACCCGCTTAGAAGCCACTTCTCTCACAACACCGCCTATGCGCTCATAGGTGCCATCTTGCAGGCCTTTCAGGATGGCTTCGGGAATGTCTAGGATGACTTGCTCAGCAACCATAAATCAGCAGCTCCTTGTCCTTGGGGCCATCAGACTAGCACAAAGAAAACCTTCTGAAAGTACTTGTACTTAAAAGTTTGCTAAAGCTTGAGGGAGGCCAGTCTCTTTGTTCTCAGTCGCAAAGGCGAGAGCCTATCATGGAAGTCTAGCCTCTCCTTACCGTTAGTCTGCCACTATGTCTGAGCCTTCTGGTCGCTTAGTTTGGAACCATTCCACTCACATCTCTGGCTTGATCCCTGTTCTGGAGCGCTTAACCCGACAACCCGGCATTAAAACTGTAACGCCAGGTGCCTTGTCTTGCGCTCGTGGGCGGATCCCGCAGTTGCAGTTGCGGGTTTCTGTGCCCATTCGAGGTGGGTACAAGTTAGTTGCCCGCAAAGGCAGCAGCGTGCAGGAGGTCTTTGTGGTTACCGACCTCAGCCAGTCGGAGCTGGAAGCAGCGATTCGCCGCTGTTTAGAGTAGGTTTGAGTTCTCTTGGCAACGCAGCCCTGCCTTGGGCGCGCTATGTCCCGCGCTAGCGTCAAGCCCGCCCGCATTAGCGCCGTCCTGCCCGGATCCCTAGCGGCAAAGGCAGGCATTCAACCGGGGGAGGCGCTGTTGAGCATCAATGGCGAGCGGCCCCGCGACCTCATTGACTATCGCTTCCTCATTGCCGAGGAATATCTCTGCCTGGAGATCCTGGACAGCCAAGGGATCCGGCGCACGGTTGAGCTGGAAAAAGACGTTGACGAGGATCTGGGGCTGGAGTTTGAGACGGCTTTGTTCGATGGCCTCATCCAATGCAACAACGCCTGCCCCTTTTGCTTTATCGACCAACAGCCCCCTGAGATGCGGGCAACCTTGCATCTCAAAGACGACGACTACCGCCTCAGCTTTCTCTACGGCAGCTACCTCACCCTCACCAACTTGACCGCTGCCGAGTGGGAGCGCATTGCCCGCCTGCGCCTTTCTCCTCTTTATGTGTCGGTACATGCCACCGACCCAGAGCTGCGCAGCCGCCTGCTCAGAAACCCCCGCGCCGGCCTCATCTTGGAGCAGTTGGCCTGGTTTCGCCAACACCGCCTGCAACTGCATGCCCAGGTGGTGGTCTGCCCAGGCTGGAACGATGGGGAGCACCTCACCCGCACGCTCTTGGATCTAGCCGCCTTTCGTCGGCCAGAAGAAGGGATCCCAACCGTCCTCTCGGCGGCGGTGGTGCCAGTGGGGCTGACCCGCTTTCGCCCCCCCAATGATGAGCTGATCCCGGTGGATGCTGCCAAGGCGGCGGAGGTGATCGATCAGGTGGAAGCGCTACAGGCGCAGTTTCGGCAAGAGTTGGGATCCACCTTTGCCTGGCTAGCTGATGAGTGGTATCTGCTGGCGGGTCGGGAATTGCCGCCGGAAAAGCACTACGAAGATTACCCCCAACTGGGCAACGGGGTGGGATCCCTGCGGCTTTTTCTCAGCCAATTCGAGCAGCTCAAACTGCCGCCAGAGATCCCTGCTCCTCTCAAATTGCTTTGGGTGGTGGGCAATGCGGTGGAGCGAGCCTTCCAGCCTGTGGTAGAGCGGATGAACCGCATCCACAGGTTGCAGTTACATCTTTTGCCCCTTGCCAGCCAATTCTGGGGACAAACCCTGACGGTAACCGGTCTGCTGACAGGGCAGGACATCCTCAACGCTTTGAAATCGGTTGAGAACCTGGCAAGTTACGACGGCCTGCTTCTGCCCCAGATTACCCTCAAGGATGGGGAGCGCTTCCTAGATGACCTCACCTGGCAAGACCTACAAGCCCAGGCTGGGATCCCGGTGGTGCGGGTGGACGGTGGTCCAGCGGGCTTGTTGGAGGCGGTGCAGCAGCTAGGATCGAGGGCAAGTTTGGACAGGACGCCATGAGGCCATGCAATGGCTGCGGCAAGGCGTGCTCCTGCTGCTCTGGGCGGGGCTAGGGATTCTGGCCATTACGGCCTTGGCCTCTTTCTACGTCGATCTGGCCTGGTTTGCCGAACTAAACGCCCTGCCAGTACTCTGGACACGGGTATTTGCCCGCTGGGGGCTGGGCCTAGGCGCCTTTGTCTTTGCCCTGGCAGTGGTAGGAGTCAACATCCGCGCCTGCTGGCGGGGAACAAACCCAGCCTGGGCCTGGGCCATTGCGCTGGGCCTGAGTGGCTGCTTGGCCTGGTTTCTTTCCCAGCACTGGTTTACGCTGCTGCTTTGGCTGCACCAAGTGCCTGTGGGGGAGTCGGATCCAATCTTTAACCGCGATCTGGGCTTTTTTCTTTTCAGCTTGCCCTTTTGGGAAAAGCTCCAGCACTGGTGCTTCAACCTGGTGCTATTGACCTTGGTTGCCGTTGCTCTCATCTACTTTGTGGAGCTGGGACTCTCGGAACAGCGGCTGACGCTGGCCCTTTCCCTGTTTGCCCAGCGGCACTTGCTCATCCTGGGGGGAGCTCTGTTTCTGCTTCGGGCCTGGGGCCACTGGCTGGAGCGCTACAAGTTACTCTACTCCACCCGCGGCGTGGTTTTTGGAGCCGGTTTTACTGATGTGCACGCCACTTTGCCAGCTACCACTTTGATGAGTGGGGTGGCTTTTCTAACTGCCCTTGGCTTCTGGGCCTTGGCCCGCCAAGGGATCCGCCTCAACCTTCCCTTGTTCAAATCCTGGTGCCCCCCCTGGGGCAGCTCCCTACTGGCGCCAGCTCTGCTGTGGGGAGCCTACCTGGGGTTCGGGCTACTGACTACCCGGCTTTACCCCCACTTGGTGCAGACCTTCTTGGTTACCCCCAACGAGCTGGAGCTGGAACGCCCCTACCTCGAGCACAACATCCGTTTTACCCGCGCCGGCTTTGGCTTAACCCAGGTGGAGGTCAAGCCCTTCCCGGAGGAGGGATCCCTTACCTGGGAGATCCTGCAGCAGAATCAATCTACCCTGAGCAACGTGCGCCTTTGGGATGCGGAGCCCTTGTTGGCCACCTACCGCCAGCTCCAGGAGATCCGCCCCTACTACCAGTTTCCCTATGTGGATGTGGATCGCTACCGCATAGGGGGAGAGCTGCGCCAAGTCATGCATGCAGCCCGCGAGCTGGACTTTGCCCAGGTACCCCCCGCGGCCCAAACTTGGGTTAACCGGCGCTTTTTCTACACCCACGGCTATGGCCTCACCCTCAGCCCAGTTAACGTGGTTACTCCGGAGGGGCTGCCAGACTTTTTTCTAGCGGATATCCCACCGCGGATTTCCCCGCGCTACCCGGAGGTAGCGGAGGTGCTGCGGGTGGATCAGCCGGCCCTCTACTACGGCGAGCTAACCACCACTGAGGTGTTTGTCGGCGCAGAGGCAAGAGAGCTAGATTACCCTGCTGCCGACCACTACGTCTACAGCAGCTACCGCGGCACAGGGGGTGTCCCCATTCCTCACCTTTGGCAGCGCTTTCTCTATGCCTGGCACTTCCGGGATCTGCGCATTCTCCTCAGCCGTGAGCTTTCCCCCAACACCCGCTTTCTCTACCGCCGCCAAATCCGCGAGCGGGTGCGCCAGGTGATGCCCTTTTTGCTCTACGACCAGGATCCCTACCTGGTGATTCAAGGTGGTAAGCTCTACTGGTTTTTCGACGCCTACACCACCAGCAGCCACTACCCCTACTCCGAGTACCTGCCTGACTTTCCCTTCAACTACATCCGCAACTCCGTCAAGGCGGTGCTGGATGCCTACAACGGCAGCATCGACTGGTACATAGCTGACCCTCAGGATCCTCTCATCCAAGCCTACGCCCGCATCTACCCCACGCTGTTCAAGCCCCTGGAGGCCATGCCGGAGCCGCTGCGGCAGCACCTCCGCTACCCCCAGGATCTCTTCCGAGTGCAGGCCCAGCAATTTGCCACCTACCACATGACAGATCCCCGCCTTTTCTACAACCGGGAAGATCAGTGGCAGATCCCCAACCAATTCCGCAGAGGGCGGCGCCTCCCCATGCAGCCCCAGTACCTCATCCTCACCTTGCCGGAGGAGCGGCAGAAGGGATCCCCCAACGAACCTGAGTTTGTCTTGCTCTCTCCCTTCACCCCCCTCAACAAGCAAAACATGGTGGCTTGGATGGCCGCCCGCTGCGATGGGGAAAACTACGGCAAGTTGCTGGTGTACGAGTTTTCCAAGCAGCGTCTCATCTACGGCCCGGAGCAGGTGGAGGCGCGGGTGAACCAGGATCCCGCCATTTCCGAGCAAATTGCCCTCTGGAATGAACATGGGTCGCGGGTTAACCTGGGTACCCTGCTGGTTATCCCCATCGAGACCTCCCTTCTCTATGTCCAGCCTCTCTACCTGGAGGCGGAACAGAGCCGCCTGCCTCAGCTTACCCGGGTCATCGCCGCCTACGAAGACCGGGTGGTCATGGAGCCAACCCTCGCCCAGGCTCTAGAAGCCCTCTTCTCCCTCACCCTCCGCTGAGCCAGGATTTGCTGAGGGAGAGTTGACAGAACTTAACGGGTGGATTAAGGTTAGGTTGTCCATCTTCGCACTTCCACAAGGAAGTTAGGCTTTATGACCACTGTTCTCCAACGTCGCTCAGCTAGCAACGTGTGGGAGCAGTT
>Ga0272447_1000682_pt1 | contig 24162 bp, 19 predicted proteins | sample YNPCB0133_FD_194589 | JGI IMG/M metagenome (GOLD analysis project Ga0272447, IMG submission 194589) | Hot spring microbial mat communities from Yellowstone National Park, WY, United States - YNP-CB-013-3 | ecosystem: Environmental > Aquatic > Thermal springs > Hot (42-90C) > Sediment | place... | reverse complement strand
GGGGGAAAGAAGCTGACCCTTTGTCAAGCCGCGAGTTTTGCTGTGCTCAGGATGACAAAGGCAATAAGTCTTGGCAATCGGCAAATACATCTTTACTGCTACTTGGAGCACTCCAGGTGCGTTCACCAACGGAGGCAGTAATCTCGCTGCCTAGCGAATGTGAACTGTAAAGGGTGGGCGACGACACTGCCATCGCCCACCCATAGTCGCGAATGCCCCAGCACTCCCAGCGAAAAGTTTGATAGAATGGGTTGGCGATCAATGAAACTTTGTCTGCTAACGGTGAACCATGCTCGCACCCATTCATCAGCTTACCGCCATCCCTAACCTGCCCTGGGAGGATCGCCCAGCCGGTTACGATGGTGTCATCTGGCGCTATAGCCGCAACCCGGTGATCCCGCGCGACGCCACGCCGCGCAGCAACAGCATCTTCAACAGCGCCGTCGTGCCCTACCAAGGGCGCTTCGCCGGCGTCTTCCGCGTGGATGACACGCGGCGCGTGATGAACATCCACGCCGGCTTCAGTGACGATGGCCTGTCTTGGCAGATCGCGCCGGAGCCGATCCAGTTTCACTGCGACGACCCCGAAGTTGCTAGGTTTCAGTATCGCTACGACCCGCGCGTCTGTTGGATTGAGGACCGCTATTACATCACATGGTGCAACGGGTATCACGGCCCGACCATTGGCGTCGGTTACACCTACGACTTCCAGACCTTTTACCAGCTCGAGAATGCTTTTCTGCCGTTCAACCGGAACGGCGTGCTGTTCCCGCGCAAGATCAATGGCAAATACGCCATGCTCAGCCGGCCAAGCGACAACGGCCACACGCCCTTCGGCGACATCTTCTATAGCGAAAGCCCGGACATGATCCATTGGGGCTGTCACCGTTGGGTGTTCGGCGCAGGTGGCAGCCCGTGGAATCAAACCAAGATCGGCGCCGGCCCGACGCCGATCGAGACCAGCGAGGGCTGGCTGTTGATCTACCACGGCGTGCTCACCTCGTGCAATGGCTTCGTGTATAGCTTCAGCGCTGCGCTGCTAGACCTGGACAAGCCCTGGAAGGTGATCGCGCGCGCGGCGCCCTATCTGATGTCGCCGCAGACGCTGTATGAGTGCGTCGGCGATGTGCCGAATGTGGTCTTCCCCTGCGCCGCTCTGGTGGATGGCGAGACCGGCCGCATGGCGATTTACTACGGCGCAGCCGATACGGTCACTGCGGTGGCCTTCGCCTATCTGCATGAGCTGGTAGACTGGGTGAAGGCGGAAGCGCTATAGTTGGGCGGCGCAGGTGCGTCGCCCACTCACTATCTATAGGCTGAGTTTTGCCAGTAGCGGCCTGGAGGGTAAACTCATGATTTGAGGCGCGTGACCTCGTGTGCTTGGCGTGACCGGTATTGAGCGCACAGGGGGGTGCTGGTACTCTACCTCACCTGAGGTGCAGGGTTGGTGACTCCATAACGCTCAGTATATATGGCGAGCGAGCTACCCACGCCTCTATCGGCGAATTCAGCATCCCCTTGCATAAGCCTCTATATTGGATATAACTTGGGTAGAAACCTACAAGTAAGGGGGATTGACATGAGCAACAAGAGTTCTTTCCTTAAGTTGGGACTAGCCATCAGCTTCGTCGCAGCCAGCTCAGCCAGGGTCGCCCTAGCCGATCACTTCGGTCCGACGACCATCTATAATCCTGCAAGCGACGTTGTAGTCGAGGCTTCCACAAGCGGTCTGCGCGTCGCTGTGCGTAATGACGACAGTAATGGTTCACGCCTTCCGTTTGTGGTTTACACGTTTGACTCTGTAAGATTTTTCCGAATGCCATTTGTTCGCACTGACGACTTAGGTGGTGGATTCTTCTTAGACCACTTTCGTCTGGACAGGTATCTGGATTGCGGAACCCGTGGCCGGGTCTTGGTGAGCGACAGACCTCCAACAAATGGGATAATCCGCATAGATGTCTCTGTGAATTTCACAGTATCGTGCTCGTCGCTAGGCAGCATACGAGGCACGGCCTACAAAGACGGCAGACCGTTTGGCGGTGCATGGTACAAGATTACCGACGGTGGCAACTGGTATACGTGCGGCACCGTGGGCAGCGACGGTACGTTTGGCGTTCCAGTTGAACCAGGCACGTATTACCTTGTCCCTCTCAATCTCCAGGGGCTAAGGGCATCTGGGGTTACGAAGGTGGTTGTTGAGGGCGGCAAAGCCAGCTTGGGCAATGACATCACCTACACCAGTGATCCGTCGGCTCAGCATGAATCATGCGACCTTTACAACCCGCCTAGGCCGATTCCATCCAATCTGCGCTGACACGCTTAGGACCATTCGATTTCACGCTGGCGCTCACATGACGCCGGCGTATCTTTTTCCGTATGAGACAACGACAAGCTACGGTTTGGATTCTAGGTGACCAGCTCTCGCCGCGCTGGCCGGCTTGGCTGGCGGAGCATGGCTTGAACCCCAGCAACGCCCGGCTGCTCTTCATCGAGAGCAGCGCCAAGCTGCGCGCCCGCCCTTGGCACCGCCATAAGCTGATCCTGGTGCTCTCAGCCATGCGCCACTTCATGGACGACATGCGGCGCGCAGGCTTCCAGGTTGACCATCGTCGCGCGCCGACCTTCATGGCTGCGCTGCGGGCGCACGCCCAGGAGCACCCCGATGAACGCTTGATCGTGATGCGCCCGAGCACCTGGCAGGGGGCGCAGTTCGTCGCGCGGTTAGCGCCCGCCTTGGGCCTGCCGGTCGAAGTGTGGCCCAACCGTTTCTTCCTCTCTGGTCCAGCGGACCTCGGCACGGCGCGCTTGCCACTCATGGAGAGCTTCTATCGCAAGGTCCGCCGGCGCATGGGGGTCTTGATGGAGGGCGATCACCCCGTCGGCGGGAGGTGGAACTGGGATGCTGAGAACCGCCAGCCGCCGCGCAAGGACTGGTCGCCTCAATCCTTCCCCGTCATTCCGACGTATGCGCCCGATGCGATCACCAAGGAGGTGATCAGCGAGGTGGCGCGCCTGGACACAGCTTGGGGCCGGCTGGAGGGATTCGCGCTGCCAGTCACCCGCGCCGACGCGCTGGCCTTCTACCAGGACTTCCTCGATCATCGCCTGCCCGACTTCGGTCCGTATGAGGATGCGATGTATAGCGGCCATCCTTGGCTCTTTCATGCGCTGATCTCGCCGCTGATCAACATCGGCCTGCTGGAGCCGCTGGAGGTGTGCGCCGGCGCTGAGCGCGCCTGGCAAGCGGGGCGCGCCCCGCTCAACTCGGTCGAGGGGTTTATTCGCCAGGTGATCGGCTGGCGCGAGTTCATCTACGCCATCTATTGGCGCGAGATGCCCCGCTTGCGCGAGATGAACGTCCTGGGCGCTCATCGCCCGCTGCCGGCGTTTTACTGGGACGCGCAGACCGACATGGCCTGCCTGCGCGCGTGCGTGCAGGGTGTGTGGGAGCGCGGCTACACGCACCACATCCAGCGGCTGATGGTGCTGTGTAACTTCGCGCTGCTGGCCGGCGTCAGCCCCCAAGAGGTCAACGAATGGTTTTTATCCACTTATGTTGACGCCTACGATTGGGTGGTCACGCCCAACGTGATCGGGATGGGGCTGTTCGCCGACGGCGGGATCGTGGGCACGAAGCCCTACGCAGCCAGCGCGAACTACATCCACAAGATGAGCGACTATTGCGCCAAGTGCCGCTTCGACCCGCGCCAGCGCGTCGGTCCGCGCGCGTGTCCGTTCAACGCGCTGTATTGGGACTTCGTCGCCCGCCACGCCGAGCGGTTGGGCGCTAATCCGCGCACCAGCATGGCAGTGAAGACGCTCAATCGCCTAGACAAGGGCGAGCTGGCCGCGATGCGTGCGCAGGCGGCAGCCTTTGTGGATGCGCTGCCGGCGGGCGGTTAGCCCTGGGCGAGCTGCCGCTTGGCCAGCGCGCCGCCGAGCATGCCGAACAGCCAGCCGAACAGCAGGCCGAAGAGCAGATAGCCGAACAGATAGCTGATGTCCTGGCCGCGGAAGAACTCCGCACCGACCACCACGTTGAACTGCTCCATCAATGCGATCTGCTCAGGGGTGAGCGCAGCCGCACGCTCGGCAGCGGTCTGGTCGTTCACGTTCACATAGCGCACGAAGTTGTAGATCATGAAGGGCAAAGCGTAGCCCAGGGCAGCGTAGATGCCACCGGTTGCGCCGGCGCTGCGCGCGCAGTCTGGGTGAAAGGGCAGCCCCGCCCGCGCAGCAGCGATCCCGCCGGATAACGCCACCGCCGCGGCGACCACGCAATGCAGCGTCAGAAACTCGCTGGAGAGCGCCAGCATCAGCCCGCCGACCAACACAGCGATGGCGGCGGTGAACAGGCCGCGCCGGCGGGCCGCTTTGCTGGCCGCGATCTCCTTTTCGCTCTTCGTCCGCTTCATCTTCGATTGCCGAGTCGTTGCTTGGCTTGTTGGTTGCGGGCAGCGCCGCTGGCGCCGCCCAGCGCGCCGAGCAATAAGCCAGCCACCGGAAAGCCCAGCCCACAGAGGGCGATGCTTAACCCCAGGGAGAGCTGGGTGAGCGCTTCCAAGCTCAGCTCAGCCGCGCGGATCTGTTCGAGCTGAGCCGGCCCGAGTTGGCGCTCGATTTCAGCCTGTAGCCGGGCCACGTTTTGCGGGTCGAAGGAGAGCGCGACCGAGGCCGCGATGAACGCGCCGGAGACGAACAGGCCGGCGATCAGGCCGCTGAGCGCGCCGATGCCGTAGCCGGCGCTGCGCTGCGCCACGCCGCTCTCGCGCGCCGCGAAGTAGCCGGTGACGCCGAAGCCGGCCATCACGATGAAGAACCCGAGCAGGCGCATCTCCGGCGTGCTGGGGAGTTGCTGCGCGGCAGCGGCCAGGGCCAGCGTCGGGCCGGCGATTAATCCCACGCGCACGCTGGGGCGCAACAGCTTGGAGATGGGCGGTGAGGAGTTGGTCGTCATGACCAAGGCGGTTTTCAAGCGGCCTGAAATAGGTGATCAATGGCGTCGGCCAGTTGCTTGAGCGTCGCCACCTGGTGAATAGCGTGGCAGAACGGCGCGTAGGCCAGCATGTCGCTGTCACCATAGCCCCACTGGTGGGGCGGCTCTGGGTTGAACCAGATCACGCGCCGCGCGCGCATGCGCAACTTCTGCACCAGGTCAACGCGTGGGTCGTTGTAGTTGTTGCGCGCATCCCCGACGAAGATCAGCGTGGTGCGCTGGTCCACCGAGTCGCTGAAGCGCTCGCAGAAGGTCTGTAGGCTGTGGCCCAGGTCGGTGTTGTAGTAACCGGGCGGCAGCTCGTCGAGCACGATCTCGACCGCTTCGCGCGGGCGGTGCTCGGCGAAGATCATGCTGATCTCGTGCATGTCGCTGATAAAGGCGAACGAGCGCGCCTTGCTGATCTGGTCCTGCATCTCATAGACCATGCGCAACATGAACTCGGCCACCGGCCGCATGGAGGTGGAGACGTCCACGATGACCGTGATTTTCGGCTTGAGGTGGCGGCGTTTCTTTTTGATCTCGATCGGCACGCCCATGTAGCGCTGGTTATGGCGGATGGTGGCTTTGGGGTCGAAGTGGCCGCGCTTGGCGCGCCGCATGCGCAGCGCTGCCCGCGAGCGCAGGCGGGCGACCAGCCGGCGGACGTGGTTGCGCAGCTCGTCGGCCTCGGCATCGCTGAGCGAAGCGAGCGGGCGGTTCATCAAGTCGTCAATCCGCTGGCGGCGCGGCTGGTCGTTGGGCTGCTGGAGCAGGCTCTGGCCGACGAAGCGGGCCACCTGTTCGCGCAGGGCTTCGGCGTTGCCCTCAACGGTCTCGCGCACGGCCTGCCGGCCTTCGGCGCTCATGCCTTGTTGCTTGAGTTGCTTGAGCAAGGCTTCGAGCGCCTCCTTCACCTGCTCAGGCGTCAGCCCCATGCGGCGCAGCATGCGCTCGGTCATCCAGCTCTGGAGCTGACGGTTGCCGCGCATGCCGGGGTTGATGCCGGCCTGACGGGCATACTGTTCCAGTTGCTCTCGGCTTGGGCGTTGACCCTGCGCCAGCATGTACATCAACTGGCGAAGCTGCTCGCGCAGTTGTTCGATCGCTTGCTGGAGCTGGGCCTGTTGCTCGGCGTTTAGACCTTGTGGCGGTTGTAGGGGTGGACCTTCGTGCCCAAAGTAGATGGGGAAGAACTGCTCGAAGGCCGGCACGTCGGCCGGCTCTTTCACCAACGTCGCCTTGAGCGCGTGCTTGAACGTCTCGCGGTCGAGCACGCCGACGGTAGCAATAGCCTTCAGCGCGTCGGCGGACTCGGCCAGCGAGATGCGCACGCCGCTGGAGCGGAGCGCGGTGATGAACTCGACAATACGCTGATCCATCTTGGTCTAGATAAGTATCACACTATCGAATGCCGACATCGCGGCCACCTTTGCCGCCGCTTAGCGCGCGCCGCGCGCGCTGGATGTCGCTCTCGTGCTTGAGGATCACCGTCAGCGTGTCGTTGAGCGTCTTCTCGTCCAGGTGTTTGGCGTTGATGGCGACCAGCGCCTTGGCCCAGTCCACCGTCTCGGCCACGCTGGGCGACTTCTTGAGGTCCAGGGTGCGCAGGCGCTGGACGATCTCCACGCATTGTTGGGCGATCTGCGGCGCTAGGTTGGGCACGCGCATCTGCACGATCTTCAGCTCCGACTCGAAGGTGGGGTAATCCACGAATAAGTAGAGCGCGCGCCGCTTGAGCGCCTCGCTCAGCTCGCGGGTGTTGTTGCTGGTCAGCACCACCATCGGTTGCTGGACGGCTTTGATGGTGCCCAGTTCTGGCACGCTCACCTGAAAGTCGCTCAGGATCTCCAGCAGGAAGGCTTCAAACTCGGCATCGGCGCGGTCAATCTCGTCTATCAACAGCACGACGGGTCGCTCGTTCATCAAGGCGCGCAGCAGAGGGCGGGGGAGCAGGAAACGCTTGGAGAAGAAGACGTTCTCTTCCTTGGCCAGCGCATCGGCGGCCTCGGCCAGCGATGACGCTGCGCCCATCACCTGGTTGAGCTTGTCGCGCAGCAGTTGCGTGTAGAGCATCTGCTTGGAGTATTCCCATTCGTAAAGCGCCTTGGATTCGTCCAGCCCCTCGTAGCACTGCAGACGGATCAGTTCGCGGTTCGTGGCAGCGGCCCAGGCTTTGGCTAACTCGGTCTTACCCACGCCGGCTGGGCCTTCGGCCAGGATCGGCTTGCCCATCTGCTCGGCCAGGAAGACCACCGTGGCGATCTCGTCCGAGGCGATATACTGCTGCTGGAATAACCCTTGCTTGACTTCTGAGATGCTTTTGAACATGAGGTGTGCCGGCCTCCTGAGGCGATATTACCACTCAGTGGTGAGGCGGTGCGGTGGGGTGCATTCATGATTTATGCTTGGCGTGACCAGCATTGAGCGCACGAGGGTCACCAGCAGCCCCTGTTACCCTAAGCTATAAAGTCGAGGGTCTAAACTCGCGCCTGACTAACGGGCCGGCCACAGCCCTGGTCAGCGCAGCCGCTTAGGTGCTTCGCTACCGTGAAGCATGACAGTAGAGTGGGCATGAGTGCTTCTCGGGGCTTTGGTCGGGCGGGCGTTTACATGTCTCGCTGTGCCAGCGCAGCAAGCATGAACGATTGCCCCTATGCGTGAATGTACTTGAGCCAAGCTAATCGCACGGGAGTGTCAGCACCCTGCCGCGTCTTGTCATTCTGAGCGGGAGCGAAGAATCTAGAACCGAGGCCGTGTCGCCCTGGCTGGCGGGAGTTTAGATAGTTCGCTGGCGCGGCAAGTGAGCAGCCCGTGAACAACTATCCCCATTAGGGAGCGTATTGGTGGCTAGCTTCTTGTCATGTTTGGTGGTGTATCGTGTTTTGCTTTGAGATGACTTCCATGGTTTTGAGAGCCGATGGGAGGTTTATAATCCGCTGAACCACGGCGCGCTTTAACAAAATGTATCTCTGCTTATCGCGGTTCACCAAAAAATGAGTCTGACAGTATGTTAAGTGTTTTAAATAGCAACTAACTAGAGAACATCTGTTTATCATTTTCTCTACATAAATAACTTTAACACAAAATATTATATATTATTACAACCGTTGATTCGCAGCCCTTTATCTGTACCTTTAGAAATTTATCTCTGCTAAGCAAAATTATATTGTATATATTATTATAAGTAACTAAAGTAAATCAGATGCTCATTTATCTTTTAATTTTTATAGTATTATCATATTTAATAAAAATACATCTTTTACCTTTTACAGTTCAGAATGACTTGCTAGTAATCTATCGTACATCATATTATATTACACAAGATCAGTGGAATATTTATGCGTATATGGTCCAGCCTGAAGTCTATGCAAGGGATGTGGTTCCAGGTCATCCCCCCGCTCCTTATCCCTATAGCGCCTATCTCTCCTCTGCGGCTTGGTTGGAGCTGCTGCGTTTGAGTGGGCTAATTACCTACGATGGCTGGACAGCAGTCTGGACATTGCCATCCCGCAGCCTATGGTTTCTTTTGCTCAAGCTTCCTTATCTGGCCACAGACTTACTCACTGGTAGTTTGCTATTGAAGTTATTTGCGCCTAGGAAAGGCCTGATTGCTTGGGCGCTTTGGAGCTGGTCGGCTACAGCGGCCTATCTGCTCTTTATGGGCCAAAACGACTTGTATCCGACGTTGTTCATCGCGCTGGCAGCGTATCTAGGCAGCCGTGCGATAGCGATTCGCCGCCTCGGCGGAAGCCGGTGCCGGGCGAATGCTCTCTCGGTTGGGGCGATGCTGGCGCTCGGGATTGGAGCGACGTTTAAGTTGTTCCCCTTGTTTCTGGTGCCGCCTTTCGCCGTGCTGCTTGCGCCGCGTTGGCGTGAGCGCGCACTGTTGTTCACGATTCCCGTTGCAGTCTTCGCGGTCAGCGCGCTGCCCTTCCTGAGCACGCCGGCGTTTGTCAGCGGGGTGCTCTTCAACTTTGAAGGCATACGGCTGTTCTCGGCGGTACAAGTGTTCGCCACGCCTGTTTCGCTATTTTTGGTCGCCTACGCAGTGTTATTGCTGGTGCTCATCGTGCGTCCCTGGGCACTCACTCGACCGATGGATGTCTGGTTAGCCGGCGCGGTCGTCTTCAGCAGCTTCTTCCTCTTCTCCTGGTCGCAGTTTTACTGGGCAGTATGGCTGACGCCCTTTATCGTGGCGTTGGCTGCTCACAATATCAGCCGAAGCCGCTACTGGTTGACGCTGTGGCTGGTTATCGAGGCAAGCTTTGTAGTCCTGCTCTTCAGCCTTCATCGTGACTTTAGCATTGGTCTGCTGGCCGGCACGTCGCTCTCCTTTCGTTTTGCTCAGCTCGACACCGTGCTTGCGCTCTTTGCGCCTGCGCTAAGTCAACCCGCGGAAATTTTGTGGACGGCAGCGCGCAGCGCCCAAACCGCGGCGCGATTGTTGGTGCTTGTTGGTGCGTTTGTGCTGCTGGTTGCGCCGAGGGCAAGCCTCTGGCGACGCGCAGTTGCTGAGCAGCTCAATCGTGTTAGCCTGGCCCAGCTCAGCGTTTTGCTCGTCACGCCGACGCTGATCGGCTTGCTCGCTGCGGCGAGCGTGTTCGCTTTGTCGCGTCACGCTGTGGCCCACGAATATGGCTTTAACGAGGCGCAGCGCGCTGTGCTTACCCTAGAGCAGCCGTCTCTGATCCAAAGGGTGCCGCCAATAACGGCGACGCTCAACGGACTGCTCCTGAACGTTATGCCTGGCGAAAGCAGCACGCTGCCATCTGAGCTACAGGCATGCATCCTCGTCTCTGGTGGCGAGCATTGCGCGCGCGGGGCGCTGATGGGGAACAGCTATGGATTTCGACTACCCACGCCAGTAGTGCTTTATAACCAGCCGGTGACTGTTGCGTTTCAACTGGCTGAGCCGGCGGCCAATACCCGCGTGGTGCTACCGGTCGCGTCGTTGCCTGCTGCGCGTCGTCCACAGGATTTTCAACTGCTCCAACCGCAAGTTGCGCTCACCGGCCATGTCGTGCGCATGACCTTGTTGCGCTCGTTCGATCCAGGTCAAGCGCTCACCGAGGTAAGCGCGCGCTTGACCCAGGATTGGCGGTTGTTTGTCGTGTGGCCGCTGGTTGTGATGGTCTTCGTCTTCTCGGTCTCACAAACCATTCGTGCGTCATTTAAGAAGTCTTCATCTAAGAAGTCTTCATCGGGCTCAAATGTTCAACCTTTGTATTCTTCCGGCCAGCAGGACGATCAGTCACTTCACTGATTCCTATCATCAGTGTTGATCAATCGGTGGGGCGTAGCCGGGAGAAGAGCGGTCGCTGGCTTTAATGCCTGGGACCAGTAACCGTATTTGCGCAGCAGCGGAAATGTGACCAGCGTGACCACAACAGCATCCAGCAGATTTAGTTTGTGGCGCCATTCGTCGTCGAGCATTAGCTTGACCAGCCCGGTGCGAAAGCGGTTAGCGTTGCCAGCGATGATGTGATGGTGGCGAATATCAATAGCATCTTCGCCGATAAAGGGGAGGGCTGCCTCTGGCTCTCCGGCGTGGTCCAGGATACGTCGAAAGGTTCTGCGCGGCTGGTTTACAAAGTCCTCGTAACGAATCAGCATGTAGCGCACCGAATCTCTTTCCCATAACAAGTCGGCTAGGCTATTCAAGATAAGCCAGGCGGCTGCGCTGCGCAGCGCGGTGTGACGCTCCATATACCGATGCCTTTAGCGGTCGGATAGGTCTTGACGCGCTGCCAGGAGTATGCTGTGGCGCGGGCGTCTCGCACCAGATCACAACGCGTATATCCAGAGCAGGAAGCGAGCGCAAGAGGTAAGAATTAGGTGGGGTATTTGGACGTGTCCACGATCAGGCGGCAGCCGGCGTGTTCCTGAATCGCCCGATACAGCCGCTCCGTCACATCAAGGTAATTGCGCACATTTGCCGGCAAGCTGTCTAAGGAACGCGATGTAAGCAGACGAGGCAGACCACGCGGCTTTACAAAACTGTCGCGGGCTTGACGCAATTCTTTTGCTAGTTTAGCATCGTAGCTGCCGATTATTTGACCGAAAACCGGCGACCAGAATGAGCAGCTCAGGATGGGCGCCCTGCAGCTACAGCATTCATCCGTCAACCAGCCTTCGTCCCAGATACGCTGCATCTCCCCAGCGCAGAAAACCCCATTGACTTGGTTCAACGCGGCGCCCAGGACGGTGCTACCGCTGCGCGAATTGCCTGTGACGAAGAGGATGCGAATGGGCGCAGACATGGCTTCGTGATTGTATAGCCGCTCTTAGCATGACAGTGAGGCGGGGGTATTTGGTGGCTGCGTGGGGCTTTGGTTGGACAGGCGTTTAGATGCTTCGCTGCGCGTGCTCAGCATGACAAGGGTGGGCGAGTTGTTTGGTGGCTTCGCAGCGCTTTAGTTGGAGTAGATACCGCGCTGCGCGAGCGCAGCAAGCACGAACGATTGCCCCAATGTGCGAATGCGCCTGTTTATACGGGTGCATTGGACAAAATGCTGGGTGGGCGAATGGCACTGCCGTCGCCCACCCTCTATGCTTTACTCCCTGCTGGCAGCATCGCTTGGTGGAAGGCTGCCCGTATTGGTGAATGCAACCCCATGCGGCTGCCGGTGAACGATAATTTGCGCGCTGAACATGCGCGCGCTAAAAGCCTATCCCGCCCTGCTGCGCGCCTACTGGGAGCGCGCCGTGACCTATCGGGCCGTGTTTGTCGTGGCGCTGCTGAACGCCGCTTTCCCGCTGGTGATGATGGCGATCTGGATCGGGATGGCCCAAGATGGGCCGGTGGCCGGCTACACAGCCGCGGACTTCGCCAGCTACTATCTATCCGCCATCCTCGTTCGGCGCGCCACCGGCGTGGGCATCATGCAGGACGCTGAGCGCATGGTGCGCACGGGCGAGCTTTCGGTTTATTTGATTCGCCCGTTGGGGGTGTTTCACCATTTCTTCGCCCGCGTGCTGGCCAGCCGGCCGCTGGCCGCAGCAGTGCCGGCTATGCTCGTGGTCTCGGCGGCGCTGCTCATCCCCGGCCAGCAGTTCGACCTGCGCCTGTTGAATCTCCTGTTGTTTGGGCTAGCGTGTGGGGTGGGGTTGGTGTTTGAGTTCCTGATGCAATACCTTGTCGCAGGTCTATCCTTCTGGATTGTGCAGACGCAGGGGGTATCCGCGGCCTACCAGTTCGTGCGCGCGTTTCTGGGCGGCTACATCGTGCCGCTGGCGCTCTTCCCTCCTGCGCTGGGCGCGATCCTGATCTGGCTGCCCTTTCAGGCGAGTGTGGCGCTGCCAGTTGAATTGTTGACGGGCCGGCTCGACCTAGCGCAGGGTGCGCTGCGGCTGGGGGCGGGGATCGCCTGGACGGGGCTGGCCTGGCTGGGAGCGCGTCTGGTCTGGGAGGTCGGTTTACGCAGCTATACCGCAGTTGGAGCTTGACTATGCGTCGCCTGCTGCGCTATCTGAGCCTACTTTGGCTGTTTATCCACAACAGCCTGTTAGCCAATTTAGAGTATCGGGTGAACTTTGCGGCTGCATTATTCATGTCGCTGCTTGACGCGCTGTGGGCGGTGGGCGGCGCGCTGCTGTTCTACACCCATCGCACGACCATTGGCGGCTGGACCTTTCATGAGACCCTCATCGTCATTGGCCTCTTCTTCATCGCCTCGGGCTTCGTGGACGCCGTGATGCAGCCAAACGTGCGCGACGTGATCGAGGCCGTGCGCAGCGGGACGATGGACTACACGCTCATCCGGCCCATCAACCCGATGTTCCACGCCACCCTGCGCCGCTTCCGCTTCGAGAAATTATCCGGATTGCTCGTCGGGATGGTCCTGATCGGGTATGCTCTCACCCAGCTTCGGCTGTGGCCAGCCCCTGAGCGCTGGCTAGTCTTCAGCCTGCTCGGCCTGGCTGCCGTCGCTTTGTTATACGCACTCATGGCGGCGCTGGCTGCGCTGTGCTTTTGGGTGGTGGATGTAGCCAACGTGGATGAACTGGTGTTGGGCATTTTAGAGGTGGCCCGCTTCCCGGCGCAGGCCTTCCCGGAGCCGCTGCGCGGGCTAATTTCTTTTGTCTTCCCGATCGCGTTCATCAGCACCGCGCCCGCCGAGGCATTGCTGGGCCGGCTGACGCTTCCCCTGGCGCTCTGCGGCCTGGGCTTTACCCTGTTTGCGCTGTGGCTGAGCGCCTGGGCCTGGCAGCGGGCAGTGGCGAGCTACACCAGCGCCAGTAGTTGAGCGGCCATGCGCACGCCCGTCAAGACCAACCGGCTGCTCCTCATGGTCGGGCTGGATATCAGCCTGACGCTGCTCTCGCTGTGGCTGGCGACGCAACTGCGCGCTTGGCTGCCGCTTGGCCGTCCCCTTGGCGAGCAGGGCGCTGCGCTGGAGTGGCCTATTTATGTTTTGGCCGCCTTGATTTGGGTGACGACTTTCTCGCAATTCGATCTCTATACCCGCCGGCAGACGCGCTTTCGGCAGGAAGCCCGCGCGGTGACGGTTGCCTCGCTGACTGCGCTGCTGATCTTGGCCGGCGCGCTCTACCTGAGCTTTCGGCAAGTCTCGCGCTTGCAATTCCTCTACTTCGGCGCGTTGAACGTCGTCTTGCTCAACGCTGCCCACGCGCTGCTCTTTGCGCGTCGGCGCGCCGGCGAGCCGTGGCGCGTGCTGATCGTGGGAGCCGGTCAGTCCGGCCGCGAGCTGGCTAAGCGGATTTTGGCCAGCACTGCCGGCGAAGTGGTCGTCGTCGGCTTCCTGGACGACCAGCGCGCCGTCGGCTCTGAGATTTGCTCGCAACTGCGTGTGCTGGGGCGGACCGACCAGGTCGTGCCGATAGCCAGCGAGCTGGCTGTCTGTGAGGTGGTTTTGGCCCTGCCGCGCGATGCCCAGTCGCGCGCGCTTGCCTTGATCGCCGAGTTAGAGCCGCTGCCGCTGCAGGTGAGCCTGGTGCCCGATGTGCTGGACCTGGCTTGGTTCATGACGCGGGTGGAGGACCTGAACGGCATTCCGATCTTGCGCCTGCGCGAATCGCCGCTGGATGGGCCGGCGCGCGCGGTCAAGCGCGTGATGGATCTCGTGGTCAGCGCAGGGTTGCTCATCACCTGTGGCCCGCTCATGTTGCTGATTGCCATCCTCATAAAGTTGGATTCGCCTGGGCCGGCCATCATCCGCCAGCAGCGGGTGGGGGAGAATGGCCGCTTATTTGAGATGCTGAAGTTCCGCACCATGCGCGCCGGCGAGGAGCAGCGCGTCCCGAATCTCACAGACGGCCTGCATAAGCGGCCGCGCGATCCGCGCGTGACGCGCCTGGGGCGATTTTTGCGCCGCTATAGCCTAGATGAACTGCCGCAGTTGATCAACGTATTAAAGGGCGAGATGAGCTTGGTCGGCCCGCGGCCGGAGTTGCCCTGGCTGGTGGAGCGCTACGAGAGTTGGCAGCGCCGGCGGTTTGCCGTGCCGCCGGGGATGACCGGCTGGTGGCAGGTGAACGGGCGCAGCGAGCGGCCCATGCACCTGCATGTAGAGGACGACCTTTATTACATCCGCAATTACTCTCTGTGGATGGACTTAGTCATCTTGTTGCGGACGGTGCCGGCGGTGCTGAGCGGGCGGGGGGCGTTTTAGCTCAGCACCTGCCTCAAAGCCTCGTCCCAGCTGGCTCATTCCGAGCGAGGACGACGCGGAAGGCCGCAAACATGGCCCCCCAGGCAGCCATCACTGCGAAGCTAGCTTTGCGCAGTAAGTTAGCGCTCTACTGGGCGCGATGTCGTTTCAGTCCAATGACGCTTAAGACTTCGACAACTGGCCAATAGCCCATGCTCGCCATCCGATGGGAGTAGCCGGCTATCAGCGCGCAGGTGGTTGCCCCTGCTGGTAAAACGCGCCCCCTCAGCAGCGCGCTTCGAGTAACATTCACGCCGATGCGTTCGTCGTGGTTGACGTGGACGAAACGGTTGATCACCGCTGATGCGGTTTGCATCCTTCTCTTCTTTCTTCTTCCTTTGGCCTTGTTTGCGCCGGTGACGATAGGGCCATACACCCTGCTGCCGGTGGACAACCTATTTGTCTGGCAGCCCTTTCGGTCGGCTGCTGCCTCGCTCGGCGTCGCACAGCCGCATAACGAATTGCTCTCTGACCTCATCCTAGAGAACTACCCCTGGAAGCGCTTCATTCTCAACTCGTTAAGCGGTGGTGAATTGCCGCTGTGGAATCCTTATCTCTTCGCCGGCGTCCCCTTCCTGGCTGCGGGTCAGCATTCGGCGATGTATCCGCTCAGCCTGCTGTATTACATCCTGCCGCTGGAGAAAGCCTACGGCTGGTTCACCGTGCTCCAGTTGGGCCTGGCCGGGACGTTCGCTTTTATCCTGGCGCGCACCTTTGGGATCAGACGCTACGGCGCGCTCTTCGCCGGCGTGGTCTATCAGCTCAGCGGCTTCTTCGTCGTCTCGACGGTCTTCCCGATGATCATCGCCGGCGGGTCCTGGCTGCCGCTGATCCTGGCGATGAGCGAGCGGGTGATCCGTCAATCGCCCGCCCTGGGCAATCGTCCGTCCTCTCTTCCCTGGGCGCTGGTCGGCGCGTTCGCCATCGCCATGGTGGTGCTGGCCGGACATGCCGAGATCCTGGCTTACACCTTGCTGGTCACGGCGCTCTTCGGGTTATGGCGGGTGAGCACGGTGATCGGCTTCGGCAACTTGCGGGTGGACGGCCCGTATTTGGCCAGCCGGCTGGCCTGGCTGCTCTTGATGGGAGTGGCCGGCCTGGGGCTGGGCGCGATACAGCTCATCCCCTTGTTAGAGCTGGTCACGCGCAACTTTCGCCAGGGCAGCGCCACGCTCCAGGAGGTGCTCGGCTACGCCTTCCCGCTGCGCTATGTGGTTCAGTGGCTCGGGCCAGATTTCTTCGGCAACCCAGCCCACCACACCTACTTCGACTTGTTCACCTGGGCGCTTCAGCCGGTCACCACGGCCAGCGGCCACACAGCGTGGGGGATAAAGAACTACGTCGAGGGCGCAGCCTACGTGGGCATCATCACCCTGGTGCTGGCCGGCGTCGCTATTGCGGAAGCAGCGAAAACTGCGTTGGACCGCCGGCCACAGGGGATGCGCCGACGCACTGTTGTGCCTGTCTGGTTCTTCGTCGCGCTCGGCGTGGCGTCGCTGCTGTTCATCTTCGGCACGCCGGCGTATGCCATCCTGTTCTTCGGCGTGCCCGGCTTCAGCCAGTTGCATTCACCCTTTCGCTGGATCTTTCCGCTGACGCTGTGCTTGGCGATGCTAGGCGGGGCAGGGCTGGATCGGCTGGAGGCCGAGGTCAGGCGCCATCCCGCCATCGGCACATATCGCCCAAAGCTCCTCCCGCGCCCACCGCAGGTCGGCAAGGCATATTGGCCGATCAGCATCGCGCTTATCGGTCTGGGTGGTGCGTTGTTGGCGGCAGTGGTCGTCCTGCGCCTGGTCTGGCCATCGGCCAAGCCATTCTTCGAGCAATTCGTCGGCAGCGAAGCAGTTCGACAGGGGTTCACCAGCGCTGAGATGTTCTTCAGCTATCAGGCGCTGAACGTGGCCCGGCTTGGGTTGCTGACCGCGGCAGCCGGCGTCGTATGGTGGTTGTTGTTAAAACACCACGTGCGCACCGAGCCGGGCAAGGGATTGGCCGAGCGCGTGATCGGCAATGCGCCGGCCCTGGCGATCGGGTTGGTGGCCATTGATCTGCTCTGGGCCTGGACCGGCTTTAACCCGGCCGTCGATCCCGCCCTGCTGCGCTTTACCCCGCCGGCCATTCAAGCGTTGCAGCGTGATACCTCGCTCTGGCGCCTGACGGCCTACGAGCCGCGGACAGGCAAGCCGCTCAACGCAAACTCGGCGTGGCTCTTCGACCTCCAGGACATTCGCGGCTACGACTCGATCATCCCCAAGCAGTACACCGACTTCATGCAACTCATCGAGCCGCAGGGCGAGCTGCTATACAACCGCATCGCGCCGATCAAGGATGCGCGCAGCTTGGAATCTCCTCTGTTGGATCTGCTCGGCGTCAAGTATGTCGTCACCGAAGAGGTGATTGCGACGCCAGGGTTCAGCCTGTTTTACGACGACGGGGCGACGCGCATCTACAAGAACGAGCGGGCCATGCCGCGCGCGTTTATGCTGCCGCTGCGCAGCACGGTCATCACGGATGACTTCGCCCAGTCGGTACAGCGCTATGACCCGCGGCGCTTCGTCATCGTGGATCCCGATGCTATACCGCAGCCGCCGACCGGCAGCTCCCCTGAGGCAGGCGATCCCATCGCTGCGAGCGTCACCGCATACCGCAATAACGAAGTATGGATAGATGCGCAGGTCAACGAAGCTGCCTGGTTGGTCTTGGCAGATAGCTACTTCCCCGGCTGGCGGGCTTTTGTGCGACCGCTCGGCGCACCGGATAGCGCTGAAAAAGAGCTGCCTATCGTCAAAGTCAACGGCAACTTCCGCGGCGTCTTGCTCGACGAACGAACAGTAGATCAGCCGTTCCCCGCAGCGCTCACTGTGCGCTTCCGATACTCGCCGGATTCCTTTCGCATCGGTGCGTTCGCCAGTTTCATCACCTTCATGGCCCTGCTCTTCCTGAGCGGGGTGTATGTCTGGCGCAATGGGCTGCGCGAGTGGCGGGCGCAGTCGGGCGTGCGATTGATCGCGCGCAACAGCTTGTTGCTGACCAGCCTGAACATCGTCGCGCGGGCGATTGATTTCGCCTTCGCGCTCCTGATGTTACGTGTGCTCGGCCCGGAGGGGGCGGGGAACTTCTACTTTGCTGTGGTGTTGGTGGGCTGGTTCGAGATCGTGATGAACTTTGGCCTGAACACCCTGCTCACCCGCGAGATCGCGCGCGATCACGCCCAGGCGCGGGCTTATCTCTGGCAGACCAGCCGGCTGCGGCTGTTGCTTGCGCTAGGCGTCACACCGCTGATTGTGCTGCTGGTGCTCGTCTGGCGCGGCGCGTTTGGCCTGGCCGAAGAAGCCAGCGTTGCCATCCTGCTGCTCACGCTCAGCCAGTTTCCGGGCAGTTTGTCCACCGGCTTAAGCGCTTTGTTCTTTGCCTATGAACGAGCGGAGATACCAGCCGGCCTGACCATCGTCAGCGCCCTGCTGAAGGCGGCCATCGGCGCGGCGCTGTTGCTGCTCGGTTGGGGCGTCATTGGCCTGGGCGTGACATCTATTGCGGTCAACCTGATCACGCTGACGCTGCTCCTGCTTGCGGCCCAGCGCCTGCTGCGCGGCCAGCCCATCACTGATACGACGACGAGCCGGCTGACAAATCGAGCGATGATGCGCGAAGCCTTCCCGCTGATGCTGAATCATCTGCTGGCGACCATGTTCTTCAAGGTGGATGTGCCAATGCTCCAGGCAATCAAAGGGCCGCTGGCGGTTGGCTGGTATAGCGCAGCATACAAGTTCATTGATGCCTACAACATCATCCCGGCGTTCTTTACGCAATCGCTCTTCCCGGCCATGTCGCGCATGGCCGCCCAGCGCGACGAGTCGCTGGCCCGCGCCTACACCCTGGCGCTGAAGCTCCTGGTGATCGCAGCGCTGCCGCTGGCGGTAGCCTCCGCCTTTTTGGCCGAACCGCTGGTCGGCATCCTAGGGGGGCGTGAGTTCTTGCCCAACGGCGCCCTCGCCCTGGCGATCATGGCCTGGAGCATGCCGATTGGATGGATCAATAGTGTGACGAACTACGCGCTGATCGCCGCTGGCCAGCAGCGCGCGCTGACCCACGCTTTTGTGATCGGCTTGGCCTTTAACGTCATCACCAATGCGCTGTTCATCCCGGCGTTCTCGTTCGTGGCTGCCGCGGTGACCACGATCTTCAGCGAGATCGTCGAGGGCGCGGCTTTCTATGTGTCCGTGCGGAATCACATCGGGCCGGTGGACTGGATAGCGGTATTGGCGAAGCCATTTTTGGCCGCCGGCGTGATGGCTGGGCTGACCGGCCTCTTCGCTGCTGGCGGCATGGTCCTGATAGGGCTTGTGCTCGGCCTTATCGCTTATGGGGCTGTGTTGTGGCTGGGTCATGCGCTTGCGCCCCAGGAGCGCGCCATGCTCCTGCCGCTGGTCAGGCGGACGGCGTGAGGCTCGCTATATGTTCGCCAACTCATCATAGAGGGAGAAACCATGCTCAAGATCGGAGTCATCGTTGGTCGTGAATGGTCGTGGCCGCCGGCGTTCATCGAAGAAGTGAACGATCGGCAAGCTGGCGTGATCGCAGAGTACGTCAAGCTGGGCGGCACGCGCATGAATGAGCCGTGCGAATACGCGGTCATTGTGGATCGCATCTCGCACGAGGTGCCCTACTATCGGTCCTATCTCAAAAACGCTCTGCTTCAGGGGACGTATGTCGTCAACAATCCTTTCATGTGGTCGGCTGACGATAAGTTCTTCGAGGCGTCGCTGGCGACCAAGATCGGCGTGCATAGCCCGCGGACGGTGGTCTTGCCCAATAAAGATTACGTGCCCGGCATCGTCCCCCATGAGAGCCTGCGCAACTTGGTCTATCCCGTGCCCTGGGAGGAGCACGTCGCCTATCTGGGCGGCTTCCCGGTCGTGCTCAAAGACGCCCACGGCGGCGGCTGGAAGGACGTGTTCGTGGTGCATTCGATGGACGAGCTGTTCGCGCGCTATAACGAAAGCGGACTGCGCACGATGGTGCTCCAGGAGTTCATTAAGTGGGACGACTATCTGCGCTGCATGTGCATCGGCCAGGAACACGTCTACGTCGCCAAATACGACCCGGTGAATCGCCGCTATCTTAAGCACACCCTTACGCCGGCGATGCACGAGCGCGTGGTGCAGGATTCGCTCAAGCTGGTTCGCGCGCTGGGCTACGACATGAACACGATTGAATGGGCCATCCGCGATGGCGTGCTGTATGCGATTGACTTCATGAACCCCGCGCCCGATATGGACATCAACTCGTGTGGCTATGAATATCATCGCTGGTGCGTGGAGAGGATGGCCGACATGTGCATCGCGCTGGCCAAGTCGCCGCGCCGGCAACGGGTGCCCTTCCAAGCCATGTGGCGAGGCGCAGAATGAGCGAGCTACAGCGCGCCATTGAGACCTACCACGACTTGCTCGACGACGCTGTCGCTCAGGCCAGCCAGGAGCTGCTGACGGCACAACAAGCCAAGCGTGGGCTCTTCTTCGGCGCGCGCCCGCTGTGCACGGTGCTGCGCCCGCGCTTTCTGACCCAGGCGCAGTATCGCTCCCTGCGCCAGGCGATCGCCGCGGTCATGCCGGCGTTCGCGCGCGCGCACGACCTTGCGCTGCGCGATCCCAACTTCCGCGCCCAGTTCATGCTCAGCGCATGGGAAGAGCAGCTCGTCAGCTTGCCGATGCCCTACCGCGCCAGCAGCCCCACCGCACGGATGGACACCTTCTTCGTCCCGCAGACGAGCGCGCTGAAGTTCACGGAATACAACGCCGAGACGCCGGCCGGCATCGGCTATCACGACGCGCTCGGCGAGATCATGCTGGGCTTGCCGATCATGCACCGCTTCGAGCGGTACTACGAGGTCTTTCCCCTACCAGGTCGGCATCACGTGCGCCACGCGCTCGAACAGAGCTACCGCGAATGGGGTGGGCGCGAGCCGATGCGGATTGCCATCCTGGATTGGAAGGAGGTGCCGACCTATAGCGAGTTCGTGCAGTTCCAAGACTACTTTCGCGCGCAGGGCTTGACGTGCATCATCGCCGACCCGCGCGAGTGCGAATATCGGGACGGCAAGCTCTATGCCCAACCCGCCCACGAACCCGGCCCGCCGCTGCACGTCAACGTGATCTATAAGCGCGTATTGCTCAGCGAGCTGGTCGCGCAGGGCGGTTTGGAGCATCCGGTTGTTCGCGCTGTGCGTGACCGCGCCGCGTGCATGGTGAATTCCTTTCACTGTAAGGTCCTTCATCGCAAGACCAGCCTAGCCGTCCTGAGCGACGAGGTCAACGGCGACCGCTTTACCCCGGACGAGCAGCGCGCCATCGCGCAGTTCATCCCGTGGACGCGCGTCGTGGCCGAGCGCTTCACGGTTTATGAAGGTCAGCGCGTAGACCTGCTCCCCTTCGTCGCGCAGCATCGCGAGCGCTTCGTGCTCAAGCCGGCTGATGAATACGGCGGCAAGGGCATCGTCCTGGGATGGACGGTGCCGCAGGAAGTGTGGGAGCGCGCCCTGCGAGATGCGCTTCACGCGCCGACCGTCGTGCAACAGCGCGTGGACGTGCCCAGCGAGCCTTATCCCAGCTATGGGGAGCGCGGCTTGGAGTTCATCGAGCGCTCGTTCGACACCAATCCTTACGTCTGGCACGATGCCTACGCTGCGAGCTGCCTGACGCGCCTGTCCACCTCGGCATTGCTCAACGTCACTGCCGGCGGCGGCAGCACCGTGCCGACCTTCGTCGTTGAGACGCGCTAAAATCTCCCACGGCATAATGTCCGCTACCCCCTCTCTGGACGTCGTCATCCCGGTATACAACGAGGAACGCGACCTCGCCCCGAACATCACAAAGCTCCGCGATTTTCTAGTCCAGTCGTGCCCTTATCGCTGGCGCATCGTGATCGCCAACAACGCTTCTACCGACCGCACGCTGGAGATCGCCAAGGCGCTGGCCGAGCAATATCCGGGTGAGGTGACGTATATCCACCTCGAAGAGAAGGGGCGCGGGCGCGCGCTCAAACGGGCCTGGCTAGCCTCGACCGCTGATGTGGTGTGTTATATGGACGTTGATCTCTCCACCAATCTGCGCCACCTCATGCCGCTGGTGGAGCCGATCTTCGCCGGCCAGTACCATATTGCGATCGGCTCTCGGCTGATGCCGGGGGCGCGCGTCACCCGCCAACTGAAGCGCGAGGTGATCTCGCGCGCTTATAACTTGATCATCAAACTGATGTTCCCGCGCCGGCGCTTCTCCGATGCGCAGTGTGGCTTTAAGGCGCTCTCCCGTCAGGCCGTCCAAGACCTCGTGCCCTACATTCAAGACAATCACTGGTTCTTCGACTCTGAACTGCTGCTGCGGGCTGAGCAATGTGGCTATAAAATCTGGGAGGTCCCTGTTGAGTGGATCGAGGACCTGGATAGCCGCGTGAAGATCATCCCTACGGCTATCGAGGACCTGAAGGGACTCTGGCGTGTGCGCACGACCAAGTTCAAAGCATAACTTCCATATATCACTACGGACACCCGATGCAACACAGCAGCAATCACAGAGTAGTCGTCACCGGAATTGGTGCCGTCACGCCGTTGGGATTGGATATGGAGAGCACCTGGCAGGCGCTGGTCAATGGCCAGTCTGGCGTCGGCCCGATCACCCGCTTTGCGCCCAACCCGTTGCCGGTGAAGGTGGCCTGCGAGGTGAAGAACTTTGACCCGTCCCCTTATATTGATCCGACCGAAGTGCGGCGCATGGATCTATTTGAGCAATTCGCTCTGGCCGCGGCGCGCCAGGCGGTCGCTCAAGCGCGCCTTGAGATCACCCCGGAGATCGCGGACTCCGTTGGTGTTGTCATCGGTTCGGCGATCGGTGGTTTTAGCACCATACTGAACCAATACGACATCCTGCGCGAGCAAGGGCCGCGGCGGGTCTCGCCGTTTGCGATCCCGATGATCATGAGCAACGGCGCGGCGGGTATGGTTGCCATCGCCCTTGGCGCGCGCGGGCCGTCATATTCGCCGGCTTCCGCCTGCGCCACCAGCAATGATAGCCTGGGGCAGGCTGCTGAGCTGATCCGGCGCGGCGTCGCCGTGGCGATGATCGCCGGCGGGGCCGATGCCACGGTCAGTGTGTTGGGCATGGCCGGCTTCGACCGCCTAGGTGCGCTTAGCCATGACAATGCGCTGCCGTCCAGCTCGCCGAAGCCCTTCGACAAGCACCGCGACGGGATCGTGATGGGCGAAGGCGCTTGCGTGATGGTGCTGGAATCGCTGGAGTTCGCCCTTAAGCGCGGCGCGAACATCCTGGCTGAGCTGGCCGGCTATGGCCAAACCACCGACGCGTTTCACGTCATCGCGCCGGCGGAGGGCGGCGCGGGCGCCGCGCGCGCCATCCGCCGCGCCATGGACCAAGCCAACGTCCGTCCAGAGGAGATTGACTACATTAACGCACACGGCACGGCCACGCCGCTCAACGACATCGCTGAGACGCAGGCGGTGAAGGCTGTGCTGGGTGAGCATGCTTATCGCGTGCCGATGAGCAGCACGAAGAGCATGACCGGTCACATGATGGGCGCCACCGGCGCGCTTGAGGCAGCGGTGTGCGTTTACGCCATTCAGCGCGGCGTCATCCCGCCCACCCGTAATCTCACCGAGCCGGACCCGCAATGTGATCTGGACTACGTGCCCGGCGAGGCGCGCGCCCATCGGGTGCGCGTGGCGATGAATAACTCGTTCGGCTTCGGCGGCCACAACAGTGTGTTGATCTTCAAGCGCTATGACGGTTGAGTTGCCGACCTTTCAAGACCCTGCCCTCTTGCAGTGCGCGCTGACTCATACCTCTTATGCCAATGAGCATCCGGAAGAGCAGATTCCGGACAACGAACGCTTGGAGTTCCTCGGCGATGCCGTCCTCGATTTCATCGCCGGCGATTGGTTGTTTGAACAATTTCCGGAGTTCGACGAGGGCCGCCTGACCAGCGTGCGGGCGGCATTGGTGCGGGTGAGCACGCTGGCCAATTTTGCCCGCCAGATCGGTTTGCCCGACCGGCTGCGGCTGGGCAAAGGCGAGATTGACACCGGCGGTCGGGAGCGCGACAACATCCTGGGTGATGCCTTCGAGGCGTTGGTCGGCGCGCTCTACCTCGACCAGGGCCTTGAGGCGGTGCGCCGCTTGCTGATCCCGCTGTTTGAGCAGGCGACTCCTGCCATCCTCCAGGCCAGGCTAGATCGCGACGCCAAGAGCCGGCTGCAGGAGTGGAGCCAGGGCGTACTGGGTATCACGCCTCGCTACCGGATAGTCGCTGCTGAAGGTCCGGATCATGCGCGCGTCTTCACTGCCGAGGTGCGGTTGGGGGATGTGGTCGCCGGCGTCGGGCGCGGGTCGAGCAAGCAGTTGGCTGAGCAACTGGCCGCCCAGGCCGCGCTGGCGCAGACCGAGGCGCTGATGCAGCAGTTTTAGCGCCGGCGCTTGGTCTATAAGTTGTAACTTTACTGTTTAA
>Ga0272447_1000681_pt1 | contig 24210 bp, 20 predicted proteins | sample YNPCB0133_FD_194589 | JGI IMG/M metagenome (GOLD analysis project Ga0272447, IMG submission 194589) | Hot spring microbial mat communities from Yellowstone National Park, WY, United States - YNP-CB-013-3 | ecosystem: Environmental > Aquatic > Thermal springs > Hot (42-90C) > Sediment | place... | reverse complement strand
ACTGCCCTGGCAGCCATATCCACTCCGCGTGCCAGTCCGCACCAACCACTTTGGAGATATCAGGAGAGCGTATTGGCTGGGGTGGCTGACGGAACACCCAACTTTCTCCTTCTCGCACGCGCCGCTGGAGACGGAAGCGGTAGCCCGGTTGCGCGCTGGCAAGCGTAATGAGGTACCCTGTGCGCTCCTTTTGCACGCGCACGTCAAGGAGCAACCCCCGATAGAATAGGTTACGCACGCCTGCGAACGCCAGGTCCTTTGGCAGTTTCGGTGAGATATATAGACCATCCACACGCGCCTCCACCCCCAGAAAGCCGTAAAGGAAGAAGGCGGAAACCAGCCCGCTCTCTGGGAAGGGGATGTCCGTGCCGACTGCCCAGCCGTTGATGTATGGCTTGCCGCCGAAGTACATGGGGTTGCCACCGCAGAGGCGGTCGGGCTGGTCGTAACGGCGCAGGATGCCCCATAGCCGTTGATAGGCGTTGTCTGCGCCCAGCCAGCGGTGCCGCGCCATCAGGTCAAAGAAAGAAGTATACAGAATCGCGCCGCCGTTCTCGCAGTGCGTGTCGAACGGCTGGGAGGGTATCTCCCCCTTGCCTTCCAGATACCACCATCCGGAACAGTCCAGCGTGTTGACGCGCGGCGCGAGCTCGAAGAAGTAGGTGTCCGCTTTCCCTGTGGAGGTCGGCTCGTTTTCCATCCAGTGGTAGATGCGTTTTGCCTTTTCAGCGTCGCCCAGTCCGTATGCCAGCGCTTCGGTGTTGACGTAAGTGAATCCGTAATCGTGGCGGTTGCCGTGAATATCTACACAGCCGATGTATCGCCCTGCCGACTCATCCCAAAACGTTTCTTGGTAACGACGCTTCACCTGCTGCGCCAGTTGACGGTAGTAGCTGGACGAGCGTGCAGCAGGTGCATCCGGCGTCTTCTCGTGTGACATGACCGATTCGATCTCCGCCATGGCGTGCAGACTGGCATAGAAGTGGATTTTCTCATAGGCAGAGAGGTGTCCGAAGGGGATGTTATCCCAGTAGTTAGAGTGCAAGCCTTTGGTGGTGCCGTCGTGTTCGGGGCTGGTGATGACGAACAGTCCTTCCGCGCCACGGCACTCGGTGAGCTGCCACTCCATCGCGCGGCGGATTCGGGCGATATTGCGCTTCAGGAACTCCCTGTCGCCCGTCCAGCAGTAGTAGCGCCAGCAGCCCAGAATGAAGTTGGCGTTAGTGGTGAAGTGGCGGGCGTCGTACTTCTCGTTGTCGGGGAAGGGCCACTCCTTGCGGTCGCCCCAGGTGTACACGTACCCGTCTTCGTCTAGTTTATAGTGCAGCAGATGCGCCCGTTCGCGGGCGTGCAGACCGGGCAACGCTACCCAGTATCGCGTCCGCGCCAGCCATTCCATCCAGTCGGCAAAGGCGGGCGCGAGAGGCCAACTGAAGGCGCGTTCGTAGTAGAAGCGGTTGAGCAAGGCGTCCAAACGCGGGTCAGAGCTGATAAAGCGGGGGTAAAAGCTAGGCAGCCGACGGTCGTCGGGCGGCAGCAGCTCTAGCGTGATGGTTGAACCAGTGCGCAGGCGCAGGCGCAACTCGTCGCCCGTCATTCGCCAGCGCAGTTCGCCGTTGAGGTTTCGCCAGCGGTAGTCTGCCGTGCCGTTGCCAGTCATCTCCAGCCAGTCTCGCGCGTGCATGCCCCAATCCAGTTCATCGCGCCGTTTCAGCTGCTCCACTGGCAGGTATCTCCCAGGGTCGCAAAAGAAGCGACGGAAGAGGATACGCTCGGGGTCAGTGACATCCGTTCCCTCGGCGTGCCACGGCGTGAGCAGCACCCACTCTTTGACTTCGCAACCTTGCACCGTGATTTGCAGCCGATTGCCTGACAGCGTGTAGCGGACGTCGGCTTGGCGTATATCGAACAGCCATAGGCGCACGCAGCGTTCTCCTTCTTCCACTGGCTGCTCATCACGCAGCGGCACCGACCCAGGCAGTCGTCGTTCTGGGGTTGCCCACCAGCCGATGGTGCCTACCGGGTCGCTCATCTGTACGCGGTAGCGACCAGCAGGCTGTGGCGCGACTACTAGGCGAACCCATCCGTTATCTTGCACGTTGCGGTACTGCTGACGGGCAATCGGCTGCCAGTTGCCGTTCTCCCATCGCCACAGGCTGAGGGTCATGCCGCTATCGGTAGTGAGCCATGTCGGACAGTTGACTTCCACAATGGTTAGCCCCGGCTCGCCCAACTCAAACTGTTGCGCAAGCGTATGCCCTGGCTCCAAGCGCAACGCTTGCTGTCGCACCGCTGAGGCAAGCGATGTTCGGGGGACCAGCAACGTGGCACCGCGCCACATCAAGCGGTTGCCCTCGCGGCGTCCCTCGCCTGTTGGCGGCAGGCTTAACACCGCGTCATCGCCCGCCACCAACCCGATGAAGCGCGAGGGGCGGTAGTTGCCCTTGCCAGAGGGGTCTACCTGCAGGTGGCGCGCCCAACCGCCGTCAACCTTCACTTGAAAGAAACGGTTTTGTAGGGTAAGTGCGCTTGCCTGCGGAGCCAGCTCCAGCAGTACTATTACCCAGGAGAAGCCATCTCATGAATGCCCAACGCTACCTCCTCTGCACCTTGAAAACAGAAGTTGCACCACTTAGGCGACAGTATAACCCGTTTGCCCCAGTGATTGAAGTCGCTGGCAACACAGGTACGAAATCTGCTGGCGCAGGTTCCCAGCCTCCGCAGGAGGCTTCGTGTTGGGTTGCCCGCAACATCCACTTGCTGGGAAAACCCATTTATCGAACACTCCCAGCGATTTCAGGGGATGTGCGGAAAAGTTTCCTCAGTGGAGGGAAAGGATGCCTCGCTTGCGCCACCAGATAACCGTCAGGTATCCGCAAATCGCCCCAATCAGCGCGCCCGCGACCACGTCCGAGGGGTAATGCACCCCACGATAGACCCGAGATAACATCACCAGTAGCGTCACCACCCACGCGCCCAGCACCACACTCGGATACCGCTTCCAAAACACCATGCTCAGCACCATCGCCATCGCGGCGGTGGTGCAAGCGTGCCCCGATGGGAAGGACTTGCTGAAGATGCGCTCATCTGCTGCCACTATTGCGCCTGCCAAATTGGAGGGGCGTGGGCGGTCCCATGTCCGCTTCACTATCTGCGTCACAATGCCCGAGATCAGCCACGCCCACAGAAGGCTGGCGAAGGCACTGCGGTAAAGGACTGCCCACGTCCGGTCGCCGTACCGCCGTGCCAGCGCCAACACTATCAGCGCAAGCAGAACCTGCACCCATCCCACCCCCAGCCACGTCATCGCCCAGAAGAAGTCGTTCAGCCACGGGTGGTGCCACCCGTGGTTAATCCAGAAGAAGAGGGCGCGGTCTGCTTCCGCCATCAGTCGAGCCCCAGCTGCTGCCAGATTTGGTCGATGCGCTGCTTAACCTCCGGCGACATCTGAATGACTTCGGGCCACTCGCGGGTGAAGCCTTCAGAGGGCCACTTGCGCGTGGCATCAAAGCCGATTTTGGAACCATAGCCTAACATCCGCGAGGCGTGATCCAGCACGTCGATCGGTCCGCGCGTCACCAGCATGTCTCGCTCGGGGTCGATGTTGTTGGTGAATCGCCAGATGACCTCGTACATGTCATGCACGTTCACGTCGTCATCCAGCACAATGATGATTTTGGTGAACATGAGCTGCCCCAGCCCCCACAGCGCGTTCATTACCTTGAAAGCATGCCCTGGATATCGCTTCTTGATGGAAACAATCGCCAGATTGTGGAAGCACGCCTCCACAGGCAGGTTCATGTCCACAATCTCGGGCACCATCAGCTTAATCAGCGGCAGGAAGATGCGCTCGGTGGCTTTGCCGAGCCAGGCGTCCTCCATCGGTGGACGCCCCACGATAGTAGCGGGGTAGACGGGGTTCTTGCGGTGCGTGACGGCGGTAACGTGGAAAACAGGATACAGGTCGGCGAGGCTGTAGTAGCCGGTGTGGTCGCCGAAGGGACCTTCCATTACCCGCTCGCCTGGGTTGATGTATCCTTCCAGCACGATCTCGGCGTCGGCAGGAACCCACACGTCAACGGTTTTGCATTTTACCAGCTCGACCGGCTGGCGTCGCAGGAAGCCAGCGAACATCATCTCGTCGATTCCGGGCGGCAGTGGCGCGGTAGCCGAGTAGGTAAGGGCAGGGTCTCCACCCAGCACCACCGCCACGTGGATAGGCTGGTGCTTCTCTTCTGCGACGCGGTGATGCTCTGCGCCCACCTTGTGCAGCTGCCAGTGCATGGCGGTGCTGTTTCGGTTCAGCACTTGGATGCGATACATGCCGACGTTGCGCTTGCCCGTGTTGGGGTCGTGCGTGAACACCAGCGGCAGGGTGATGTATCGCCCGCCGTCTTCGGGCCAGCATTTCAGGTGGGGCAGCTTTTCGATATCTACCTCCTCGCCTGTGAGGACGACCTGCTGGCACAAACCGTCGCCGCCGCGCTTTTTGGGGGGCATATCCGCCAAGCGCAACAGCTTGGGCAACATGCCCAGCTTTTCGATGAACCGTTCGGGGATTTCAGGTTTGAGAAGCTCCTCGATTTCGCGGGCAATCTCCTCGTAATCGTTTACCCCCAGCGCAAGGCTCATGCGTTTGCGTGAACCGAACGTGTTGATGGCAATGGGTATGTCGTAGCCTTTGGGTTTTTCTATGAGTAAGGCGGGACCACCAGACTTCATCACGCGGTCAGCCACTTCGGTAATCTCCAGCACGGGGTCCAGCGGATACGCAATACGCTTGAGCTCCCCCTGCTGCTCCAAAACGCTCAGGAAATGCTGAAAATCACGGTATGCCATGACCGACTTCCTCCCTGTCGGCATAAATGTACCAGAAAACAGTCGGGCGATGCAAAACATTAGCAGAGCGAGCCCCCATCTGCAAACCCCATCATTGTGGTAAGATAGAGTTGTCAACCTGTCAAATGGATACTGCCGATGTCAGAATGTGAACAACACCGCGTGCAAGGTTCGTCGGACGCACTTTCTGCGGAATCGGCGGTAGCGCAATCGATGCTTCCGCCCGCGCTTCGAACGGCGCAAACGGTCTCTTGGCGTGCTATCGCACGGGATGTCTGGAACCTCAGTGTGCCTGCTGTCGCGACGAATCTGCTCCAGACCACCAACGCCTTCCTGGACCGAATGTTTGTGGGCAGGCTCGGGCGAGACGCGCTGGCAGCGGTGGGTGTTGCTGGACAGGGGCTGTTTCTGCTGATCGCCGTTTCCTTCATCGTGGGCACAGGGGTTACTGCGCTGGTCGCGCGCTTTGTGGGGGCGCAGGTGCTGGAGGACGCCCGCAAGACCCTTCGTCAATCGTTGACGCTGAGCGCGCTAATGGGTGTGTTGTGTATGGTAGCCGCCTACCTACTGGCAAAGCCTGCTATCCGTTTGATGGGGATGGAGCCCAACGCGGAGCAAGCGGCGTTGCACTTTTTCTCCATCGCGCTGTTGGGTGTGGTTCCGTTGTTTGTGGGTCAGGCGTTGGGTGCGACGTTGCGCGGCATGGGAGATATGCGCACGCCGCTGAAGGTGATGTTGGTGGTGAACGCGGTGCATATTGTGCTGGACCTTTTGCTGATTTTCGGGTGGGGTCCGTTTCCGCGCATGGGTTTGGCAGGCGCGGCGACAGCATTGACCATCTCGCAATGGGTGGGGTTTGGCATGTTCTGGGTTGCCCTGCGTCGGAATTCGGTGATGGGGGAGGCGGTGCGCTTCCAAGCGTTAGAGGTGCTGTGGGCAAAACGGATTGTGAACATTGGTGCGCCCGCTTCGCTGCAGGCGTTGCTGCGCATCAGCAGTATGCTCGGGTATACCCGCATCCTTGCTGCAACGGCAGAAGGCACCGCTGCGCTGGCAGCCCTGCCGATAGGTCTGACGGCGGAGTCTATCGCATTCATGCCTGGCTTGGGCTACAGCATGGCAGCGACCGCGCTAGTGGGACAGAGTTTGGGCGCAAAACGTACCGATGTGGCTTCGCGCTACGCATGGATGGCAACAGCGCAGGCGTGTGTCATCATGACAATCATGGGCATCGTGTTCTACGTGTTCGCGTATCCGTTTGCCCGCTGGTTCACGCGCGATGCGCTAGTGATAGAAGTGGCTGCCGACTACCTGCGCATCAACGCCTACAGCGAGCCGTTCCTTGCGTTGGCGATGGTGCTGTCGGGTGCGTTTCAGGGGGCAGGCGACACCCGCACACCGACTTGGATTACTTTCGTGAGTATGTGGCTGGTGCGCCTGCCGCTGGCGTATCTGTTAGCCCTCACGCTGGGCTATCAGACATTGGGGGCGTGGTGGGCGATGGCAGCGTCGGTGATGCTGTCGGGAGTGTTGACGGCGGTGCTGTTTCGGCGTGGCAACTGGAAGCGGATAAAGGTGTAAGCAAAGCCTCTTTTCTGGCTGTTCACATAGTAGTTGACAATTTATTGCGGAGATGCTACACTGGGGTGTGGGAGGGAGAACGGTCATGCGCTTGCGTCTCACCTTTGCGGCTGGGGAGAGTGGTTGTGTGCTACCGGTGCATTACAATCAGGCGGTGCAGGGTTTTCTGTATCGGCATCTGAGTGAGGAGGTAGCGACCGCCTTCCACGAGGAGGGCTTTGTAGAGGGGAAGCGGCGGTTGAAGATGTTCGTGTTTTCGCGCCTGCAGGGACGTTCAGTGTTTCAGGATGGACATATTGTATTTCCCGAGCAGTTCTCGCTGGTGGTTGCCTCGCCGGAGGTAGGTTTTCTTGAGTCGTTGGCGTTAGAGGTGATGAATCGGCGGGAGGTACGTTTAGGCGAGAACACGGTGCGTCTGGTCTCAGTAGAGGTGGATGTGGACCCAGCGTATCGTTCGCCAGTGCTGCTCTACGCGCTATCGCCCATTACCGTGTACAGCACCCTGAGTCGCGCTGACGGCAGACGCAAGACCTACTACTATTCCCCCACGGAGCCGGAGTTCTCGGAGTTGCTGGTGCGCAATTTGCAGCGTAAATGGCGTGCGTTGACGGGGGAGGAGGTGCCAGTAGACGGAGCATCGGTGCAGCCGTGGCGGGTGAGCAATCGTAACCATCACGTAGTGACCTACAAGGGCACGGTCATCAAGGCGTGGAGCGGCATTTACGAGGCACACCTCCCTGAGCCGTTGTTTCGCATGGCGCTGGATGCTGGCTTAGGCAGTAAGAACTCGCAAGGCTTTGGCTGCGTGGGAGTGTATCAAGTGCGGTGGCAGGAGGGGCATACCGAGTGAGAAACTTCACTGGCAATCCTTTTGTGGACGCGGGGATAGCAGCAATGTGCGCTGCTGCAGGCGTTGATTCACCGCACCATCTGAATCGCCAATCTATCCTGCAGGCGGTTCAAACGCTGTATAGCGTGCTGTTGAGTGATAGCGCATTTATGGATAAGCCGCCTCTGAAGCGTTTCGCTACCAGTACGATGTCGATGATTTTTCCGAACTCGCCCTTGCCACAAGGAAGTTACCCTACCGCTAACCAGAAGCGCGAGAAGTATCGGGAGCGTATCGACCAATTGTTACGCCTTCTCGACGAGCAACCGTCTGACGCGCGTGAAGTGCCTTGCTTCGTGTGCGGACAGCCAGCCCCCTTGCTGGTGGGCATCGACCAGTTTCCGCTGATGAGTTCAAAGGCGCAGCTGAACTTCCATCCCATGCTCACGCCAGGGCACTGCGTGTGCGCTTTTTGCGCTTTAGCGGTCCAGTTTCTGCCCCTGTCGCTAATGCAGACGAAGGCGGAGGGCGGGCGCTTGTGGTTTTTGCACACGGCAGACGCTTCGCTATCGATTGCCATCGCTAAAGAGTACGGAGTACGACACCTCAGTGCGCTGGCTGCTGCAGGAGAACCATTGCAGTTTGCAGGGAACTGGGCATGTCCTGGTGAGAGTGGCGCTATCGTTTCACTGCTGTATGAGATTGGAAAAAGACACGCCGTGTTGTTAGAACAGACGCCTTACGCCATGAGTGCTTTCCTCTTCTCGAACGACAATCGAGAACAGTTTGTCAAGCGGATCGGTATTCCAAACCGTGTGATAGGTTTCTTCAACGCTCTGCAGGTTTACCCAACCGCTCGAGACCAGTTTGAGAAAGAGATTTTACGGGCGTCCGTGGGTATACGGGTTTGCGAGCAGATATTACACTCTGGAGCTGTGCTGCCGTTGTGTATCTCTACTGAAGACGAGCAATTAATGGGAGGCTGGCAATTTCACCGCCTGTACAGTATGGAGGTTCTTGGCATGAGCAGTCAATACATTCAGGTGGTCGAGGAAGTGGCTAAACGGTTAGTGGCTGATGCTGAGGGCGGTCGAAAGGTCATCAAGGCGCTGCAGCTAGCAACGGCACGCACAGTCTTCGGGGTGTTGCTAGACATGGTTCGCGATGGCTGGATGAGCCGCCACGACCTGCACGTCCTTTGCCCACCGGGAGAAGCCCAGTATGCCTCGCAGGCACGGGATTATCTGTTAGGAGCGGCTTATGCGTTGCTTCGCGGCGAGCGTCTGGACGATGTAGCTGCCGAGGAGCCTGCCGCACCGAAGCACCCTTTGATAGCACGCATTGAGCAGATAGGAAGCCGCGTATTGCAATCGCCCGATTCCGCAAAGAAGCTGCTGAACCATCTGCGTTTAGCCCAACGTCCACAGGATGTGCGACGTGCCTACCTACCGTTGGTTGCCACAGGGGTTTTGTCGTGGGCAGACTTTATCTTTTTCTGCCCTCCTGAGGACATTGAACGGCACTACCACAGTCGCGATTACTGGCTGGCGTTCTTGTACGACCAGCTGTCGAGTGCGGTAGATACTGAGGAAGAGTTACCCGAGCAATAAACCATTGACAAGGAGGGAAGTTTCCATGTCGTATCCCGTCGTGACCGCAGCACTGCTAATCGAAGCGAGCGGTGCGGCGTTGAACAACGCAGGTCAGGATGAAGGGCGCCATGTGGACAATGCCATTGTCGTCAAGCAGATTCGCATTGGGCGCAACCGCTACCCATACGTGTCTGGACAGGCGTGGCGTCGTTGGTGGCGTGAAGTTCTTTATGAGGACTTCGGGTGGAAACCCAGCCCGGTGACGCGCGAAGCGAAGTCTGCATACACGGAGGGCAACCCAATCGTGTATGAGGACGACGACCTGTTTGGTTACATGGCTGCGCGGAAAGCGAAGGAAGGCACAGGTACTTTCCGACGGGTATCTCCGCTGAAAAACAGCTTGCTTATCTCGGTACTGCCCAACGTCATCACTAGCGACTTCGAGAGTTTTTCGCGGGGTCTGCCCGTAGACCAGCCGGAGCCCGTGCCCTTTGAGCATGAACATTATACGACGTTTCTTCAGGGGACGTTCACTTTGTCGCTGCGGGACGTCGGACGGTTTGAGTTGGGTCCGATGCGCGATTTATCGAAAGGCATCGAGCTCCCGTCAGAAGTGTCGTTACTCGAAGCATCCGACGCGCGCGATGCAGATGTCGCCGTGTTGCCCGTGCAAACACGCCGCAGGCGTGTGCAGCAGTTGGTATCCGCGCTCGCCCGTCTGCGCGGAGGAGCCAACCTCACACGCAACAGTACCGACGTGGCACCAGTGGTCGTCGTCATCGGGTGCATCGATGGAGGCAATGCGCCGTTTCAGAACCTGTTCGCGCCCAACAGTACGTTCGACGCAGTGCTTCTCAACCTGCCGCGGCTGCAGTCGGTGTTGAGGGACTATCGTGACAGGGTTCTCGGCTGTATCTTTGTGGGCTATCGCCCCGGCATTTTGGCGAACGAAGCGGAGGTTCTCGCCGCACTCTCCAACGGCGTACTTGAGGGGGTTAGCGTCGAGGTCGGCGACCCACTGCAGGCAATACAAAAGGCGGCAGAACAAGCAGCGGGCTTGGTGCCAGAGGTGGTGTAAGTGCTGCGAGCGCTGCATGTGGTCATCCGCGCCTATACGGCGTCTTTTCGGGCGCCGGGCATCTCGGCTGGTTATCAGATAACACTGCCAGTGCCGCCGTTGTCCAGCGTGTATGGTCTGCTTGCTGCAGCGGTCGGGAAGGACGTGTCGCCAGAAACGGTTTGGGTGGGCTATCGTTTCCAGGCGCAGGCTCTGGCAGAAGACCTTGAGAAGATTGTCATTTTCTCCCCGAAGGGACCTGTCTGGGATGCCAAGCTGGGACAGGTGCAATCTATGCCAATCCGCAGGGAGTTTTTGGTCAACCCGGTTCTCCATCTGTACATCCCTGCCGCAGAATGGTTGAGGTCGGCTCTGCATACACCGCGCTATCCGTTGTTGCTGGGGAGGTCTCAAGACGTGGCGACGGTCGAACACATGCAGGAGGTCGATCTGGAACCCGCGGAGGAAGGGGAGGTAGAAGGCATCCTTCTCCCCTTCCCCACTCCGGGAGTACAGTCTCTGGTGTTCAACCTTCCCACCTACCTTCCCACCCATCCTCCGCGGCGGGCGCTGGCAGTAAAACCGTTCCAGATTGTAACCAATCGGCAACGCATACGGCGGTCTGATGGCTTGCTGTACCGCCCGCGGGGAGAGCAGACGTTGATACCGATTTATACCATTGATAGGCTACGATGACTGCACAAGAACCTCTGGCGAAAAGATATCCACCGCAGTCGCTCTCCCAACACACCAGTCAAGTCCTCGAGGCGGCGGAAGCGATGGCAAACGCCCTGCATCTACCCGAGGATATCGCGCAAATGCTTCGTGATGCCGCTGTGCTACATGACGTAGGCAAAGCTGCGAAGGGTTTCCAGAGAATGCTGCAGGAGGACGAACGATGGCAGCACCGACACGAACTGTTGTCTGCCGCCATCGCGCTTGCCTTGGAAATGCCTCCAGAAGTTGTTTTGGCTGTTGCTACCCACCACAAGAGCTTGAACGATGTAGGGCTTGACGAATCTGGCATACGTGTTACGGAGGTGGTCTGGCAGAAGCACGGAGTTCAGCAATGGAACAGACTTCTCAGCGAGCTAGGCGAACATTGGCAATGGGTTACCGAGTTTCTAGCTGCGAAGGGGTCGGATAGGTTGCCGCCATCGCCCGACAAATTGCCCCCCGTTCGTGAGCTGCTGCGGCAATACTCAGCACCAAACCACCGAATGTCACCCGAGCAGCAGCGTCGCTTAGTCCTTCTGCGCGGGTTGTTGATGGCAGCGGACCATCTCGCCAGTGGTCACCAAACGGTTCCAGCGCGTCTGCCCGAGCCTGTGTGGAAGCACCGAGCGTGGTATCCGTTTCAGCAGCAGATGGCTAACGTGCAGGGACATGTAGTGCTAGAGGCTCCCACTGGTAGTGGTAAGACGGAGGCAGCGATTTTGTGGGCACTGCACAATCGGAAGGCAGGCGAGCGTATCTTCTATGTGTTACCGACCCAAGCCAGCATCAACGCGATGGTGCATCGCTTACGGGGAGTGTTCTGTGAAGAGGCGGTCGCCCCTGTGCATGCGCGGGTGCTGCAGCAAGAGTTTCAAGCCTATTTCAGCGACGATAACTACCACGAGGCGGTCGCGAAGGCACGGGACAGGGTGGATTTGTATCGGCAGTTTTACGCGCCACTGAAGGTGTTAACACCGCACCAAATCGTGAAACATCTATTTGGTGTTTCCAAGTTCGAGGTCGGTCTCGCCGAGATGTACAACGGTTTAGTGATTGTTGACGAGGTTCATGCGTATGATGCCCGCATACAAGCCCTGTTGGAATGTTCGCTGCGGTTTTTGGTGGAGAACTATGGGGTACGGGTGTGTCTCATGAGTGCCACGATGCCCGATTTCCTGAAGCAACGGATGCTGCAGCTAGTTCCCGATGCGACCCAGATTTCCGCCTATGCAGACACCCGTTTCACGAAGCCGCGCCATCGTCTTGTGGTCTGGGACAGACTGTTAGAAGAGTGTGTGGGTTCCATTCGGGCGGATTTGGAGGCGGGCAAGCGGGTATTGGTCATCTGCAATCGGGTTCAGCAGGCTCAGTGGCTGTATACGCTGCTGAGGGACGCCGCGTCGGTAGCGCTAATCCATTCTCGGTTCACCTATGGGGACCGTAGCCGCATAGAGCGTCGGGTATTAGAGGCATCGTCTCAGGCGCAGCTATTGATAGCCACACAGGTGGTAGAGGTATCGCTGGACATAGACTATGATGTCTGTTACACCGAGGTGGCGCCAGTGGATGACTTGTTACAGCGGTTTGGTCGTGTGAACCGTCGTGGGCGATTGCCAGAACCAGCGGAAGTCATCGTGTGTGCGCGGTTTGATGAGGAGAAGGTGAGATATGTGTATGATGGTGAGTATCTCAGGCGCACTCTTGGTGCTGCTCCCGACGGTAAAGCGTTGACGCATGACATACTGTTGCAATGGCTGCAGGACGTTTACAAGGACGGCTGGAGCCGCCAGTCGGAGCAGGCTTACCGCGACACTATCACTACGATGCGCGTTGTTCTGGACGCGCTTGTGCCACTGCGCGAAGCTGAGCACACGATAGACTTCGATCGTTTGTTCGGCGCGATAGATGTCGTGCCTTCCGCCCTGCAAGAGGAGTACCTTCACCGCATATCGGAACGGCAATGGCTGCTAGCGCATGACTTTTTAGTGCCAATTCGTTACAGCACCTACTACGGTTTGAAGTCTCGTGACTTGATCATCGGCGCGGCAGACGGTACGCCTGTTGTGCGCGTGAAGTATAGTAGCGAAACAGGTTTGGGTAGCCATTTGGAGGAGGATGTCGCTTGGTTGGCTTGACCGAAGGGGACAACACCGCAGAACCCATCACTGGCACACAGGTGCAGTATTACGTGGTATGCCCGCGCAAGTGCTGGCTCAGCCTGCACGGACTGGAGCAGGAGGCAGATTCCGACCTGGTCGCGCTGGGTAGGCTGACGCATGAGCGCGCCTTCGCCCGGCAGCAGATGCGGGAGGTCATGGTCGACGGCGTCATGCGGGTGGACTTCACCGCCGAGGGAGTGGTGCATGAAGTGAAGCACGGACCGGCGATGGCGCACGCGCACCGGATGCAGCTGGCGTTTTATCTGCATCAGCTGCGTTTGCGGGGGGTGGAGACGTTTGGGATGTTGCATTATCCGAACCAGCGGCGCAAGGAGCGAGTGGAGCTGACCCCTGAGTTGGAAGCGGAGCTTTTGCAGATACTGCGCCAGGTGCGTCAGTTGCGCGGGCAGCCGTTGCCGCCAACGGTCGAAAAGCCGATGCGCATCTGCCGATCGTGCGCGTTTGAGGAGTTCTGCTGGGGAGAAGACGATGAGGAGAAACCTTTATCTGACGAGTAGCGGCACCCTTTCGCGCAACCAGAATACGCTGCTGCTGGAGCTAGAGTCGGGAGAGAAGCGGTATTTCCCCATCGAGCAGATAGGCGAGATCCACTGCTTTGGTGAGGTGAACCTGAACAAGCGTCTGCTAGAGTATCTAGCGCAGCAGGGGGTGTTGGTACATTTTTACAATTACTACGAGTATTATGTCGGCACTTATTATCCACGTGAACATAACCACTCTGGGTTTTTGACCCTAAAGCAGGCGGAGCACTATCTGGATGAGGGTAAGCGGCTGGATTTGGCGCGGCGGTTCGTGCGTGGCGGCTTGCAGAACGTGCTGTCGGTGGTGCGCTACTACGCCCGTAGGGGCAAGGCGCTGGCGGGATTGGTGGAGCAGCTTGAGCATCATCTACAGCAGGTCTCACAAGCGACGTCTGTTGAGGCATTAATGCAGGTGGAGGGACACGCTCGCCAGGTGTACTACACGGCGTTTGACCTGATTTTGGAAGAACCAGACTTCGCCTTCGAGGGTCGGAGCCGTCGTCCCCCTGCTAACCGCTTGAACGCCCTGATTTCGTTTGGCAACAGTTTGATGTACACGCTGGGGCTATCGGAGATATATCGCACGCATTTAGACCCGCGCATCGGCTTTTTGCACGCGACCAACTACCGTCGGTTTTCGCTGAATCTGGACGTGGCGGAAGTGTTCAAGCCGGTGCTGGTAGACCGCACGGTGTTGGCAGTGATTCAGCGTCGCCAGATTCAGCCCGAGCATTTCGGGGAGGAGTTGGGCGGGGTGTATTTGAACGAGGAGGGGCGCAAGCGGTTCGTTCAAGCGTGGGAGGAGCGATTGCAAAGCACCTTCGAGCATCGTCGGCTGAAGCGAAAGGTGTCGTATCGCACGGCGGTGCGGCTGGACCTGTATAAGATTGAGAAGCATCTGATTGGCGAGAAGCCATACGAGCCGTTTCGGGCATACTGGTAGGGGGGATACGGCGTGTATGTGGTCATGGTGTATGACGTGAACGTGCAGCGGGTCGCGCGGGTGCTAAAGGTCGGCAGGCGATATCTCACGTGGGTGCAGAACTCGGTGTTAGAGGGCGAATTGACGCCAGCGCAGTTTGCTCGGCTGAAGCGAGACGTGAGCAAGGTGATTGACGAACAGGAAGACAGCGTACTGTTTTACACACTACGCTCGGCGGACGATGTGCGGCGAGAGCAGCTAGGTGTCAAGAAAGGCGAGCCCGAATGGGTAGTGTAGGCGGAATCGCTTTTGTCAAGGAGGAGTCGTCGTACGCCGATTGTGCATTCTCACGAAGGAGGCCGACGACTCTTTTTTCACGCTAGGCAAAAAAGCGGCGGTTTTTGCTTGCATTTTTGCGGGTGATATGCTATAATGGGGTCGTAAGCGGTTGGATGGGAAGTGGGCACCTTGATAATCCAGTTTAATATTCCAGCAAACTGACAAAAAATCTCTGTAACAAGCCTACATATAAGGGATTGAAACACGAGTTGGATTTATGCTTGCGACATCGAGCGCACGTAACAAGCCTACCTATAAGGGATTGAAACCTTTGCGCGTACGAATGGCTTCGGCATGGCGAAGACGTAACAAGCCTACCTATAAGGGATTGAAACCTCTCGATTTTCATGTCTTTATACCTCCTTTCCGTCGTAACAAGCCTACCTATAAGGGATTGAAACTGGCCCTCTTCAGTGCCAGGTATGTCCCTAACATTGTAGTAACAAGCCTACCTATAAGGGATTGAAACTCGCGCGTTCAACCGCCCAAGGCTCCAGCTGTGCAGTAACAAGCCTACCTATAAGGGATTGAAACTAAATCGATTCCAGTTGTGACATGATGCTCACCATTAGTAACAAGCCTACCTATAAGGGATTGAAACAAGAATCCCCCTACGGCCTTGCCTATTCCGCTAAGCAGTAACAAGCCTACCTATAAGGGATTGAAACGGTCTGTCGGAGCTCGTACGCGCGAAGGGCATGGCCTGTAACAAGCCTACCTATAAGGGATTGAAACTTGCTTGAAGAACTTATCAGATTAAGCGGGCGCGACCGTAACAAGCCTACCTATAAGGGATTGAAACTCTTCGTCGCTGAACAAGCCATGTTCGACCCCGTCTGTAACAAGCCTACCTATAAGGGATTGAAACTGAACTGCGGCGCGTGCGTGATGGCGTCTCTCAATAGTAACAAGCCTACCTATAAGGGATTGAAACAACGACTACGACCCATTTGCATTGGAGGAGGAGACGTAACAAGCCTACCTATAAGGGATTGAAACACCAGCATCGGGCGAAGCAGACGCAGGAACATGCTTGTAACAAGCCTACCTATAAGGGATTGAAACCACACTGTACGGGTCTGGCGCGGTGGTAAGCTGGAACGTAACAAGCCTACCTATAAGGGATTGAAACAGCACTTAGCAGCCAGCTCTTGCCGAAACGCCTGCCAGTAACAAGCCTACCTATAAGGGATTGAAACAGCTCTCCGCCAACGTGGAGTAATATCAGCGGAAACAGTAACAAGCCTACCTATAAGGGATTGAAACAGGTGTGGGTTGGCGATTACCCACCTTCAGCTCCGCGTAACAAGCCTACCTATAAGGGATTGAAACGCCAGCAACAGCTTGCCGACTACGATGCGCAGATTCGGGGTAACAAGCCTACCTATAAGGGATTGAAACGATGGCAGGGCTGGTGCAGGTGGTCAGTAGCCAGCTGGTAACAAGCCTACCTATAAGGGATTGAAACTCGCTATATAGGGCATTAGACGCATGACGCAAAACGGTAACAAGCCTACCTATAAGGGATTGAAACAAGCCATCTGAAGGCTGTAGAGCCAACGTAGCGCATGTAACAAGCCTACCTATAAGGGATTGAAACGAAGCAGCAGTCTGCTGAAGAGAAGGAGCCGGAGAGGTAACAAGCCTACCTATAAGGGATTGAAACCATGTGGAACGCTTTCAAAGCGGAACGTCTGAAAGTAACAAGCCTACCTATAAGGGATCGAAGCGGAAGCGGGGCATGGTTTGATAAGGTGGGCGTTAGCCCTTGATGCCCGTGAGCGTTACGCCCTCGATGAAGTAGCGTTGGGTGAAGAAAAACAGCACCAACACGGGCAGCATCACCATCGTTGCCGCTGCCATCAACATACCCGGCTCGCCCCCATGCTGCGACTGGAACAGCTGCAGCGCATACGCCAATGGCATCTTCTCAGGACTGGAGATGTAAATCAGCGGACCCATGAAGTTGTTCCACGCCCCCATGAACGTCCAGATGGTGACCGCTGCCAAAGCTGGCTTAATGAGCGGCAGCATAATGCGCCAGTAGATTCCGAAGTAACTGCATCCGTCGATCTTTGCCGCATCCTCTAAATCCATCGGGATGGTCATGAAGAACTGGCGCAGCAAGAAGATGTTGAATGCACTGCCGAAGAAAGCAGGCACCCACAGCGGACGCAACGTATCCACCCACCCTAAAGATCGGAAAATGATGAACACGGGCAGCATCGTCACTGCGCCCGGCACCATCATCGTCGCCAGCAGCACCACGAACCAGATGTCCCGACCAGGCCAGCGCAGCCGGCTAAACGCGAACGCCACCAGCGAGCTACTCAACACCGTGCCGATGATGCTCAGGATCGACAAAAACAGCGTGTTCCACAAGAACACCAGTCCATAGTTGGTTTCTGGCGGCAGGAAGCGCAGCGCATCCCAGTAGTTCTCCCACTTGGGCGCAAACACGCGCACCTTCTGCAGTTGCGAGCCGGGCACCACCAGCACCTCGCCACGGCGCGGTGGCGGTTCCAGCACCTGCACGCGGTGTTCTCCCGTCTCCAGCTCCTCCAGCGTCGCCACAGTCAGTGTCTGTCCGTCTTGCCGCAATAGGCTTACCCCACACTCCTTGCCATGGATGGAGACCTTCCGCTGTTGGCGGGGCACCCACACGGGCGGAAAGCGGCTCATGTCCTCGTCCTCTTTCAGGGAAGTAACCACCAGCCACGCGAAGGGGATACAGAAGAGAACCGCACCACTGAGTAGCACCGTGTGCAGCACCGAGTGGCGCAACGCCTGTCCAATGGCGCGGGCGGTTTGTCCGTCGCCCTGCTGGCGGGCGCGCTGGACGCGGTGGCGCACCACGAGCATGGCGGGCAGCCCGATGGTAATGTCCCAACAGAGCCAGCTAACGGGCGCAGGCGCAAACCGACTCAGAATCCACCCAGCTGCCCCCGCCACCAGTAGCAGCAGCAACATGCCCCCGGCCAATGCGCCCTTGCCATGCCGAGCGGTCAAGCTATAGGTAGCGGTCAGCGCATAAGCCACCGCGGGATAGGTGCCAACGAACGCTAGAACCCAAAGAACGGGTTGCATCATTGTCTCCTCACGTTAGCGCCATCAACAAATATCATTCGCCCCGGAAGCGCAAAAACCCTGCCACCTATGCGATGGGTCTGGTCACACCGATGCCCCTTGCGGTAAAATATGCTTAATCTATGGCGAGAGTGCTGGCGTTAGACATCGGCACGCGCCGTATCGGCGTAGCTGTCAGCGACGAGATGGGCATCCTCGCGCAGCCGTTGCAGGTGATAGAGCGCAAGGGCATCGCGTGGGATGTGGCGCAGGTGGCTAGTCTGGTGCAGGCGCACGGGGCGCAGGCGATTGTAGTGGGCATGCCCTACACCCTGCGCGGCGAGCAGGCAAGCGCCGCGGAGCAGTTACACTCCTTTCTGGCAGCGTTGCGCGAAGCTACCCCCGTTCCCGTCATCCCCGTGGACGAGCGGTTCAGCACAGTGGAGGCAGACAGGCGCATGCGGGAAGCCAGCGTTCGGCGCGAGCAGGGACGTCGCCGGGTGGACGCGGTGGCTGCTGCGCTAATTTTGGAGCGTTATCTGAACCAACGAAGGAACGGAGCAAATGGAGCCGACAGTGAAACGGCGTAAGGTGTGGTGGGCAGTGGTTGCGCTGACAGTGCTGGCGCTGCTGCTAACGGGGGGCTGGCTCTGGTGGCAGTTTCAGCCGGTGGGGCAGGGCCCTCTACGCTTGATACGGGTGGCACCAGGCATGACCGCGCGCCAGATTGGGCAGAAGCTGCAACAGCAGGGCATCGTGCGTCAGGCGTGGGCGTTCGAGTGGGTTGTGCGCCTGAAGGGCTGGAGCGGACGGCTTCAACCAGGCACCTACGAGCTGCGCCCAAGCATGTCGCCGTTGCAGATAGCGCGTCTCATTGCAGAAGGACGGGTGGCGACCAGCTGGGTGACCATTCCCGAGGGCTTCACCGTGCGCCAGATTGCGCAGCTGCTGCAGGAGCGCGGCATCGCCGACCGTGAGGAGTTCCTGCGCCTTGCCACCCAAGAAGGCGATACCTTCTTGGCATCCTTTCCCCTACCGAAGAACTTAGAGGGCTACCTTTTCCCAAACACCTACCGTCTCCCCCGCGGCACGGGGCCGCGCACCGCTATCCAGAGCATGGTCTCCCTGCTGGAGCGCGAGGTCTATCGGAAATATCGTACCGAGATCGAGCAATCGGGCTTCACCTTCCACGAGATTCTCACCATCGCGTCGATGATAGAACGAGAGGCAAAGGTCGCGCATGACCGTCCCCTGATCTCTGCGGTCATCCGCAACCGGCTGAATAAGGGCATGAAGCTGGAGATCGACGCCACCGTGCTGTATGCTTTAGGCACGCACAAATCGCGGGTGCTGTATCGTGACCTGGAGGTAGATTCCGATTATAATACATACAGACGACCAGGGCTGCCCCCGGGACCGATTGCCAATCCGGGCGTCGCCTGTATCGAGGCCGCGCTACGCCCAGCAGCGGTGGACTATCTGTATTACGTGGCGCGTCCCGACGGCAGCCATATCTTCACCCGCACCTTGCACGAGCATCGGATGGCAATCGCACGGGCGCGGGCGGAACGAACGCGAGCGACACCATGAACAAACAAGGCTGGCTTCGCTGGTGCCCCGACGAGGTGGTTTCCAGCGTTACCGACATCGACCCGAACACATTGGTGCAGCGCGGCATCCGGGCGGTGCTGCTAGATTTGGATAACACGCTGGTTCCCTGGCAGAAGATGGAAGTGCCAGAGGCGATTCGTCACTGGCTAGAGGCGATGAAACAGGCTGGCTTACGCTTGTGTCTGGTGTCCAACACCCGACGCCGCTACAGGCTTGAGGTTCTCTCGAAAGAGCTGGGCATCGCCTACGTGCCGAGGGCGTTCAAGCCACGCCGCTATGGTCTGCGCCAGGCACTGGAACAGTTGGAGGCGACCCCGCAGCAGGCAGTGATGATTGGTGACCAGATGTTCACCGATGTATGGGGCGGCAACCGCATGGGGATGCATACCATCCTTGTGTTGCCGATGGCGCGGCGCGAGTTCATCGGCACGAGGGTAAGTCGCTTAGTGGAACGAATATTGCTTTGGGTTTACCAGCGGGCAGGGGTTTTAACACGGCACGCGGGAACCGCTGAAACGGTTTTGACGTCGAAGGAATAAAGGGGGAGTCGGTTCGTGAGAGTGATTACGGGGCGGACCCACGTGGTGGGCGTGATGGGATACCCGGTGGAGCATAGTCTCTCGCCGGCGATGCACAACGCCGCGTTCGAGGCGTTGAATATGGACTGGATTTATGTTCCCCTGCTGACCCCACCTGAGCATGTTCAAGACGCTGTGGCTGGGCTTCGTGCCATGAGCTTTCGGGGTGCCAACATCACAGTGCCGCTGAAGGAACTGATACCGCCCTTGATGGACGAGTTGAGCGAGGTCGCCAAGCAGATCGGGTCGGTCAATACGGTGTGTTGCCGAGCGGACGGCACGTTGTATGGCACCAGCACCGACGGCATCGGCTTTCTACGCTCGCTCGAGGCGGAGGAGGTGGAAGTTGGCGAGGATTTAGCGGTGGTGCTGTTGGGTACTGGGGGCTCGGCACGGGCGGTCGCCAACGCCCTGATTCAGGTTGGGGCGCGGGTGACGGTGGTGAGCCGTCATCGCGACCGGGCGGCGCAGATGTTGTGGGAGCTGGGGGCAGAGGCGCACGCGCTGCAGTATCATGACCCCGCCGTGGTGCGCGTAATGCGAGACGCCCAACTGCTTGTGAACACAACGCCGCTGGGGCTCTACCCGAACGTTGACGAGATGCCACCGATCCCCTTAGAGGGGTTGCATCCGGATATGCTAGTGTACGACCTGATCTATAACCCGCCGGTGAGCAAGCTGCTCCATGAAGCGCAAGAAAGAGGATGCCGTATCATGAACGGCGTAAAGATGCTGGTGTATCAAGGCGCAGAGTCCTTTCGGCTGTGGACGGGGCAGTATCCGCCGGTGGATGTTATGGAGCAAGTGGTACGCAAGGCATTGGGTATGCAGTTCGCGGGGCAGGTGGTGTGAAGGTTGCGTACCTTGCGAGGACGTGCTATAATCGCGTATCTGGCGTCATTCAGTAGCAAGTAGCCCACCCGTTCCTGGCGCGGGATGGGCTGGGGAATCAACGAGTAATCGGGGTGAGAGAGCGATGGCAACCGTACGGAAAAGTCTCGGCGAGTATCTAATCGAGCGGGGGTATGTCACGCGCGAGCATCTAGAACAGGCGCAGAAAATCCAACGGAGCACGGGCGGCGACTTGGGTCGGATACTGGTGGACAACCAGTGGGCGACCCCTGCACAGGTCGCGGAGGCGCGCGCTCAGGAGTTAGGAGTTCTATATGTCGACCTCAACACCTTCACCATCGACCCCAGCGCGGTGAACGTTGTGCCCGAACGCATTGCGCGCCAGCACAAGGTGGTACCCATCCTGAAAGATGGTAACGTGCTAACGGTGGCGATGGCGGACGTGAACAACGTGCTGGCGTTTGATGACCTGCGCTTAGTGTCGCGCTGTACCATTCGCCCTGCGCTAGCCGCCGCTGATGCGATAGAGGATGCAATCAACCGCGCCTACCAGTCGGTGGTAGGTAGGGCGCCCGATGCCGAATCGCCAACGGCTGCAGCGGCGCCCGTTGGTGGCGGGATGATGGCGCAAATCAAGGCGGACATCGCTCAGGTGGGCATCGGTATGGATTTGGATGAGGAAGATGTGGAAAGCGCTGCCCGCGTGGCAGAAGAGGCGCCCATTGTGCGCATCGCAAACACTATCATTCAGCAAGCGGTTAAGGAACGTGCATCCGATATCCATGTCGAGCCACAGGAGCGCGGCGTGCGCATCCGCTACCGCATTGACGGCGTGCTGCACGAAATCATGACCCTGCCGAAGTACATTCAACCGCCCCTTATCTCCCGTTACAAAATTATGGCGGAGATGAACATCGCGGAACGACGCCTTCCCCAAGACGGACGTATCCCCATCCGCGTGGAAGGCAAGGACTACGACTTGCGCGTGTCCTGTATCCCCGTCCACCTGAGCTCTGGCATGGGCGAGAAAATTGTCATGCGTATCCTGGACAAAACCAGCATCTTAATTGGTCTGGAGAAGCTGGGATTTACCCCTGAGGTGCAGGCGCAATTGGAAGAGCTGGTGGTACAGCCCAACGGGATGGTGCTTTCCACTGGTCCGACTGGTTCTGGGAAGACTACCACCCAGTATTCGGTGCTACACAAACTCAACTCGATCGAAAAGAACATCATCACCATCGAAGACCCGGTGGAATACCAGCTGCCCGGTATCAGCCAGGTGCAGGTGAACCGCAAAGCTGGACTGAGTTTCGCGAACGCTCTCCGCTCCTTCCTGCGCCAGGACCCAGATATCATCATGGTCGGTGAGATGCGCGACTTGGAAACGGCGGAAATCGCCATCGAGGCGTCGCTGACAGGACACTTAGTTCTCACCACCCTGCACACCAACGACGCCCCGTCGGCGGTCATCCGTATGATCGATATGGGCGTGGAACCCTACCTTATCTCGGCGACCGTCATTGGCGTTCTCGCCCAGCGTCTGGCGCGTCGTCTGTGTCCGCATTGTAAGGAACCGTACGAGGTGCCAGCTGCTGAATTGCGCCGGTTTGGCTTCCGTCCCGAACACCCCGACCAGATGGTGACGTTGTGGCGGGGGCGAGGTTGTGAGGCCTGTCGGTACACGGGCTTCCGCGGTCGAATCGGCATCTTTGAGCTAATGCGCGTGAACGACGAAATCGCGGAACTGATTGTGCGACGTGCGCCACTGGCGGACATCCGCGACGCTGCGAAAGCCAACGGGATGCACGAGCTGCGCGAGGACGGCTTGTTGAAGGTGCTAGAAGGCATCACCACCCCGGACGAAGTGATGCGCGTGGTCTTCACCGCAGGACATTAACACGAATAAGGAGGCACACTGTTCTGTGGAGCAGGTAACGCAGTTCGACATCGAACCAACTATCGGGCAGCAACCAGGCGCAACTGCCGCGGCAGCAGCGGTGCGCCCCCGCAGCCTGGAAGATGCGCATATTGATGACCTGTTGCGCATCGTGGTCGAGAAGGGAGCATCAGACCTGCACCTGTGTGCAGGCGTGCCGCCCGTCATTCGGGTGGATGGTAGGTTAATCCCCACGAACTACGAAAAGGCGACCCCGCAAGACACTCAGCGGCTGATGTACGACATCCTTACCGATGAGCAAATCCAGCGGTTCGAAAGCACGCTGGAGCTCGACTTCTCGTACGCGTTGGGGAAGATGGCACGCTTCCGCGTGAACGTGTATCGCGACCGCGGCGCCGTGGCAGCAGCGTTCCGTCTCATCCCTACCCGTATTCCTACCATCCGTGAACTGAACTTGCCGCCCGTCCTTGAAGAGCTTACACGGCTGCCGCGTGGATTGATAATTGTGACCGGTCCCACCGGTTCGGGCAAGTCCACTACGCAGGCGGCGATGATTAACCAGATTAATATGGAGCGGAGCGTGCATATCGTTACTATCGAAGACCCCATCGAATATCTGCACACGCACCGCTTCAGCATTATCAACCAGCGGGAGCTGGGGCAAGATACCAAATCGTTTCACAACGCGCTGCGGGCAGTGTTGCGCGAGGACCCAGACGTTATCCTTGTTGGCGAGATGCGCGACCCCGAGACCATCGCCTTAGCCATTACGGCTGCTGAAACGGGACACCTGGTGCTAGCAACGCTGCATACGAACAGCGCAGCCACTACGATTGACCGTATCGTAGACGTGTTTCCGCCTGGACAGCAAGAACAAATCCGCATCCAACTCTCCAACAGCATTCAGGCGGTCATCTGCCAGCAGCTGCTACCGCGCGCGGGACAGCCGGGGCGTGTGCCCGCGGTGGAGGTAATGATTGCCACCCCAGCGGTTCGGAATCTGATTCGCGAAAACAAGGCACACCAGATTACTTCGGTCATCCAGACCAGTGCGAACGTGGGCATGCAGACGATGGACCAGGCGCTGCGTGACCTGTACATGAAGGGCTGGATTACGCTAGAAGAGGCATTGTCGCGGGCGATGAATCCCGAGGAGCTGAAGAAGATGATTACCCCCACCACGATAGGCGAAGGCACCGTGGTGGCACGTGGGCGATGAAAGAAAGCAATCGTACGCCGCAAGCTTTTGCTTAGAGAAGGAGGGATAAGCAATGCCAACCTTTGCCTATACGTTCCGTGACGCAATGGGCACGGTGCGTTCGGGCACGTCGGAGGCGGAAAGCGCGGAAATCCTGCGTAAGCGTCTGCAGGAACAGGGCTTCACCGTTACCGAAGTGCGGCAGATCCGCGCCCATCGTCCTGGAGGCGGTTGGGGACGGGTTAAGCTCAGTGACCTAGCGATTTTCTGCCGGCAGTTCTCCACCATGCAGGATGCTGGCGTGTCCATCGTGCGCAGCCTGGACGTTCTTGCCCAGCAGACGCAAAGCGCCAAACTGCGCCGTATCATCATGGACCTGCAGGCGGAAGTGGAAGCAGGTCAGACACTGTCTAAGGCGATGAGCAAATACC
>Ga0272447_1000679_pt1 | contig 24253 bp, 23 predicted proteins | sample YNPCB0133_FD_194589 | JGI IMG/M metagenome (GOLD analysis project Ga0272447, IMG submission 194589) | Hot spring microbial mat communities from Yellowstone National Park, WY, United States - YNP-CB-013-3 | ecosystem: Environmental > Aquatic > Thermal springs > Hot (42-90C) > Sediment | place... | reverse complement strand
CTAAAGCGGTACACTAGTCAGAAGCTTTTTTCACCGAGTCTGGTTGGGAAGAGCTCTTGCGAAACCTGTTTCTTACTGGCGCTAGCGGCTGCTTAGGGCACTACGTGTTGGAACGCCTAGCCCAGCAAAGAGATCCCGAGTTTCCGGAGCGGCCCGCTTACCACCTGTACGTCCTTGTCCGCAATCCCAGCCGCCTGCGGCTGCCCCTGGAGCGGCTGCCTGCTCCCATTACCTTGGTGCATGGCGATCTCCTGCGCATTAGAGAACACGCCGCCTTGCTGCGGCAGATGCATGGGTTAATCCACATGGCAGCGGCTTGGGGGGATCCCTCGCTGGCTTGGGCGGTGAATGTTACCCACACCTTGGAGCTCTTTCAGCTGCTGGATCCCCAGCGCTGTCAGCAGGTGATCTACTTTTCCACAGCCAGCCTTTTGAACCAGGCTCTCGAGCCCTTGGCCATTGCTGGCCAGGCCGGAACCGACTACATCCGCAGCAAGTACGAGATGCTACTGCGGCGGCAGGAAAGCTGCTTCTGGCCGGATCGCCTGCTCACCCTCTACCCCACCCTGATGTTTGGCGGTAGCCCCTACCACCCCTACTCCCATATCACCGCCGGCCTCAAGGATGTGCTCCGCTGGCTGGATCTCATCCGCTTTTTGCGGGTAGATGCCAGCTTCCACTTCATCCACGCCGCCGATGTGGCCGAGATGGTGGCTTACTGGGTGGCCCATCCGCCCGGTGGCGGCGATTGGGTGTTGGGCAATCCTCCCCTCTCCCTAGACGAGTGCGTGGAACAGGTGTGCGCCTATCTCAAAAAGCGGATCTACTTCCGCCTGCCTCTGCCCATCGGCTTCCTCCGCCGCCTGGCCTTTCTGTTTGGGGTGCGGCTTTCAGAGTGGGATGAGTATTGTCTGCGCCACCGCCACTTTGTCTATCCCGCCCTTTCGCCAGCAGCCCTGGGTTTGCCCTGCCACTTCCCCACCGTAGCCTCCCTCCTAGAGGCCTACCTCTAGGCCGCTCTTGAGGGATCCCAGGGATCAGCGGGTGGCAGCTAGGGCCTGGAGCTCTGCGGCAATGCGCGCCCGGTTAAGTCTCTGTCCAATGAACACCAGGCGGGTTAAACGCGGCTCTTGGGGGCGCCAAGGGCGATCGTAGTAGGTTTCAAATCGCCCTCCCACCCCCTGCAGCACCAGGCGCATTGGCTTGTGGGGCACGGCTACAAAGCCCTTCACCCGGTAGAGGCACTCCTCTTGCGCCAGTTGACGCAACTGGGCAACTAGGGATCCCGGCTCATAGCCTCCCTCCAGGCTTAGGCAGAAAGACTCAAAGGCCTCGTGCTCGTGCTCCTCCCCGTGGTCGTGGTGGCTGGGGCGGCGCTCGAGTTGATCTTCCACGGCTGCGTTGAAGCCCAGGAGCACTTCTGGGGCAACCTGGCCCCGCTCGCAAGGGAGGACTTGAACCTCAGGGCGCAATTTTTGGCGCAGCCAGCTCTCCACTTGCGCTCGCTCCGCCGGCGTAATCTGATCCACCTTGGTGAGCAACACCAGATCGGCACAGCTTAGCTGATCCTCGAACAGCTCCTCAATGGGCGTCTCGTGATCTAGGCTCTCGTCTGCCTGCCGCTGGGCCTCCAGGGCCGCCAGATCTCTCACAAGCTGCCCCGCAGCCAGCGCCTGGCCGTCTACCACTGCAATCACCGCATCCACAGTGGCGCCGGTGCGAATCGTTGGCCAGCGGAAAGCCTGCACCAGCGGCTTGGGCAAAGCCAACCCTGACGTCTCAATAACAATGTTGTCCAGCTCCGCCCGCCGTTGCAGCAGCGCCTCCAGGGTCGGCAAAAACTCCTCCTGCACTGTGCAGCAGAGGCAGCCGTTGGGGAGCTCCAGAATGGAGATAGAAGCCTCTCCCTCGCAGAGTTGGCAGTCTCGCAGCAACTCGCCATCGATGCCCACTTCGCCAAACTCGTTGACCACAACAGCGATGCGGCGACCCCGGCTGTTGAGCAGGAGGTGACGGATCAGCGTCGTCTTGCCGGATCCCAAAAATCCAGTGATGACGGTAACTGGGACTTTGTGCATCTTCTTCAAGGATTCAGCTCTCCCAGTCTCTACCCTCGCCGCCTTCCCCGCCAATCCCGACCAGGGGGATCCCAAAAAAAGGCCCCCCACTGGGGGCCAAAGGTGCTAGTTGGAAAGACCTGCACTTTCTATCGGATTGGCTTCATCCGATAGACGGGCTCGTCCTCGCGGCTAATTCCTTTCTCAAAGCCGGCAGCAGCAGCACGGGCGCGACCGGCGTGCCACAGGTGGCCGACAAAGAACAGGAAGCCCAGGATGAAGTTGTGGGCCGCCAGCCAAGTGCGCGGGCTGGTGAAGTTCACGGTGTTGATCTCAGTAGCCACACCTCCCACCGAGTTCAGGGATCCCAACGGGGCGTGGGTCATGTACTCCACCGCCCGGCGAGCTTGCCAGGGCTGAATGTCGTTTTTCAGCTTGTCCAGATCCAAGCCGTTGGGCCCCAGCAGCGGCTCCTTCCAGGGCGCCCGCACATCCCAGAAGCGCATTGTCTCGCCCCCAAAGATGATCTCGCCCGTGGGAGAGCGCATTAGGTACTTACCCAGACCCGTAGGCCCTTGGGCTTGGCCGATGTTTGCCCCCAAGCGCTGGTCGCGCACGATAAAGGTGAGGGCTTGCGCCTGAGAGGCTTCCGGTCCCGTGGGTCCGTAGAACTCACTGGGGTAGACAGTATTGTTAAACCAGATGTAGCAGGTGGCAATGAAGCTCATGAGCGAAACCGCCGCCAAGCTGTAGGAGAGATAGGCCTCTCCCGACCAGATAAAGGCGCGGCGAGCCCAGCCAAAGGGCTTGGTGAGGATGTGCCAGATCCCACCGGCAATGCAAATGATGCCGATGTAGATGTGGCCTCCAATCACATCCTCCATGTTGTCGACGCTAATAATCCAGCCCTCGCCTCCAAAAGGAGACTTAAACAGATAGCCGAAGATTACCGCTGGGTTGAGGGTGGGGTTGGTAATGACCCGCACATCTCCACCGCCGGGAGCCCAGGTGTCATAGACACCGCCAAACCACATAGCCTTGGCCACCAACAGGAAAGCCCCCAGCCCCAGGAGGATGAGGTGAATTCCCAGGATGGTGGTCATCTTGTTCTTGTCTTTCCAGTCGTAGCCAAAGAAGGGGAAAGACTGCTCCAGGGTTTCCGGGCCGCGAATGGCGTGATAAACACCCCCAAACCCCAGCACGGCACTGGAAATGAGGTGCAGCACACCAATCACAAAGTAGGGGTAGGTGTCCACCACCTCGCCGCCGGGGCCAACTCCCCAGCCCAAGGTAGCCACATGGGGCATCAGGATTAGGCCCTGTTCGTACATGGGCCGATCGGGCGTGAAGTGAGCCACCTCGAAGAGCAGCATCGCTCCCGCCCAGAAGACCATCAGGCCAGCATGGGCTACGTGGGCACCCAAAAGCCGACCGGAGAGATTGATCAAGCGGGCATTCCCAGCCCACCAGGCAAACCCGCCCTGGGTGCGATCTTGCACCACTACAGAACCAATTGTTGTTGAGGTCACAGAGACCAACCTCCAATCGTCAGGACAATTGATTGATTGGCTAAGTGGAAGCACCTGCCGTTGGGATCCCTAGCCGCTGGGATCCGCAGGAGGGGATCCCTTGGGCAGGCGCTCAATTACAGCTAACTGGGTAGATTAGAGGGCGTTGCCGCGGGGGAGGACTTCCTCAGGGAACTCAAAGTGCTCATGCGGCTGGTCCTGAGGCGCCATCCAGGCCCGGATCCCCTCGTTGAGCAGGATGTTCTTCGTGTAGAACGTCTCAAACTCGGGGTCTTCCGCCGCCCGCGTCTCCTGACTGATAAACTCATACGCCCGCAGGTTCAGCGCCAACCCCACTACCCCAATGCTCGACATCCACAATCCGGTTACCGGCACAAACAACATGAAGAAGTGCAGCCACCGCTTGTTGGAGAACGCTATCCCAAAAATCTGGCTCCAGTAGCGGTTTGCCGTCACCATGGAGTAGGTCTCTTCCGCCTGCGTCGGCTCAAAAGCCCGGAACGTGCTTGCTGCCTCCCCATCCTTGTAGAGGGTATTCTCCACCGTTGCCCCGTGGATAGCACACAGCAGCGCTCCACCCAGAACGCCAGCTACTCCCATCATGTGGAAGGGGTTCAGCGTCCAGTTGTGGAACCCTTGGAAAAACAGCAAGAAGCGGAAGATGCCGGCTACCCCAAAGCTGGGAGCGAAAAACCAACTGCTCTGTCCCAGGGGGTAAATCAAAAACACGCTTACAAACACGGCAATTGGCGCGCTGAAGGCAATGGCGTTGTAGGGCCGCACCCCCACCAAACGGGCAATTTCAAACTGCCGCAGCATGAAGCCAACCAAGCCCAGGGCGCCGTGGAAGGCCACAAAGGTCCACAGGCCGCCAATTTGACACCAGCGGGTGAAGTTCCCCTGGGCTTCTGGGCCCCAGAGCAGGAGCAAGCTGTGCCCCATGCTATCGGCTGGGGTGGAAACGGCCACCGTCAAAAAATTGCACCCCTCCAGGTAGGAGCTGGCCAGGCCGTGGGTGTACCAGGAAGTTACGAAGGTAGTGCCGGTCAGCCAGCCGCCCAGGGCCAGGTAGGCGCAGGGGAACATGAGCAGCCCTGACCAACCGATGAAGACAAATCTGTCGCGCTTGAGCCAGTCGTCGACGACGTCAAACCATCCTCGCTCCTGGCGTACGCGTCCCACTGCTATGGTCATAGGACGATCTTCTCCTCAGTTAAAGATGAGAACGCTAGTGAAGCTACAAACTTCGCCTCCTAAAGGCAAGACCGCGGCCTAGGTATAAAAACTCAAACCCTGGAACTTCTCGAGAAGCTGCAGGGCTCGTGGCAAGCCACCTCAGAGCCAGCGGACAAGCCCCACCGTCCTTGGCCTTGCTTAGCCCAGGCCAGTAAAGACTTGTAAATTGCTTCTCATTATAGAGGCAGGGAACCCGCTCTTAGCAAGTCTGAGGTAACCGTGAACTTTACAAAGCGCAACCTTGGTAGCTCTCTTGCGCTTGAGAGAGGCTACCTCGCTGCTGGTAAGGTTCAAGAGCAAAATCCGATATCCTAAGACAAGGACACTGCACTTCATCCAAAGCAAATCCATGGCTAGCGAGATCTTGACCATTGCGGGAATTTCTCTGGTTTTGACGTTGGCGGGCGTGGCGCTTGGGTATGGGATCCTGCGCATCACCCAAGGGGGGGCTGAGTAGAGGATAGGCAGCCAATCGGAGAAGGGAAGGGGTTAAACCAAGGCGTTGGGCAGGGATCCCAGCACCCCTCTTTGGGCAAGCCGACTATGCTGGAAAACGCGATTGTGCTCATCACCGGCGCCAGCAGCGGAATCGGCGCAGCCTGTGCCAAGCTTTTTGCCCGTTCTGGAGCCAAGCTCATCCTAGTGGCCCGCCGTCAGGAGCGGCTGCAGGCGCTGGCCACAGAATTGCAGCAGGCCTACGGCACTTCCTCCTACCTGCTGACTTTGGATGTGCGGGATAGGGCAGCCGTGCAGCAGGCGCTACAGTCTTTGCCGCCGGCCTGGGCCGAGATCGACATTTTGATCAACAACGCCGGCCTTAGCCGCGGCTTGGACAAACTCCACAGCGGCGCTGTGCAAGATTGGGAGGAGATGATTGACACCAACATTAAGGGCTTGCTGTATGTTACCCGCGCCGTCTTGCCCGGGATGGTGGAGCGGGGCCGGGGCCACGTGGTCAACATTGGCTCGATTGCTGGTCGGCAGACCTACCCTGGCGGCGCCGTCTACTGTGCCTCCAAAGCGGCCGTGCGGGCCATCTCCGAGGGGCTGAAGCTGGATCTGCTCGGCACCCCCATTCGCGTTACCGAGATCCAGCCCGGCTTGGTGGAAACCGAGTTTAGCCAGGTGCGCTTCCGCGGCGACTGCGAGCGGGCGGCGGCGGTCTATCGGGGCCTCACCCCCTTGACAGCGATGGATGTGGCCGAGGTGGTGCTATTTGCCGTTACTCGTCCCCCCCACGTCAACCTAAGCGAAGTCTTGCTCGTGCCCACCGACCAGGCCACCACGACGATGGTGCACCGCCGCTAGGGAGGCAGGACTCCGTATCCGTTCACTCCCCCATCCCTGGGCGACAATGGCGGCAAAGGGGGTGGGCTCATGGGAGTGGAAGGCGGGATCCTCATTGGGTTAAGCATTGGCCTTGTCGGCATGCTGATCTTGTGCTGGCAGAGTCGACGCCGCTTCAGCCGCCAACTGCAAGAGTTGGGATCCCTGATGCACCTGGCCCTGCCGCTGCAGCCGCCTGAACAGATGCTCAGCCGGCTTAGCCGCCACCTTCGCCAACAAGAACTGGAGCAGGCTAGCCAAAGACAGTATCTCCTGGACTGGCAGTATCTCAGCCAGCGTCTGCCCTGGGGATATTTGCGGGTGGACGAGAACAACGTGGTGCTAGAGTGCAATCCTGCCGCCCAGCGCCTGCTGCGCATTAGCCACTGGCAGCCGGGCATCAAGCTTTTGCTGGAGTGGGTGCGCTCCTACGAGTTGGATCAGCTCATCGAAGCCACCCGCTGCCAGGAAGCTGGCGCTTCCGTCCAGAGCCGCGAATGGGTCTTCTACCCTCCCAGTGGCGAGGACAAACCGGTTCCGCTGCGGGCTTGGGGGCTGCCCCTGCCCCAGGCCCATGTGGCCATCTTTTTGGAAGACCGCCTAGAGGCCACGCTGCTGGCGCAACAACGGGATCGCTGGGCCTCGGACGTGGCCCACGAGCTGAAGACTCCCCTCACCTCGATTCGTCTCCTGGCGGAAACTCTGCAAAGCCGAGTCGATGCCGCGCAAGCGGTTTGGGTGGAACGACTGCTAAATGAGACGCTGCGCCTCAGCCAGCTGGTGCAAGACTTGCTGGAACTGAGCGCTCTCAACTTGGGGGCCGGATCCCGCTCCCAATGGCGCTGGGTAGATCTAGCCGCCTTGGTGCGAGAAGCCTGGCAGAGTCTAGAACCGCTAGCCAAGCCCCGCCACCAGGAACTGCACCTAAGCAGCTCCTCCCCCCTCTATCTCTGGGGAGATGAGCAACGCCTCTATCGCCTCATCCTCAACCTCTTGGATAATGCCGTCAAATATGGCGGGCCTGGTTCTCCTATCCACGTGAGCCTCTCCGAGGAGGGATCCCAAGTGCGGCTGGAGGTGTACGACCACGGCCCCGGCCTGCCGGAGGATCAATTTGAGCTGGTCTTTCAACCCTTCTACCGCACCGACGCGGCGCGGGCCCGCAGCAAAGGCGGCACTGGCCTTGGCTTGGCCATTGTGCGCCAGATTGTGGAACTCCATGGGGGTACGATCCGCTTGCGCAATCATCCGCAAACCGGTGGGCTGTGGGTTCTGGTGGAATTGCCCCGCCAGCACCCCGATGCCTTGTAAAGCTTGTAAAGCAAAAGACGGCTGGCCCCTTTCCCTTTCGTCGACAGGGTCCAAAAAGCTCAACTCACGGATTATCCATTGGGGAGGCGATCCCCTAGAATGACTCTAGGTAATCCTTACAGTTCGTACCTCAGGCGTTGGGCATGGGCGCAGACTACCATTGCGCGGATCTGCTGTCGGAACGGGAACTGCAGGTCCTGGAGTTGGTTGCGGCTGGCATGACCAATCAGGACATTGCAAAGCGCTTGGAAATCAGCAAGCGCACGGTCGATAACCACATCAGCAACATTTTGAGCAAGACGCGAACATCAAACCGGGTTGCTTTGGTGCGATGGGCGCTGCAATGGGGAAAGGTGTGCCTGGATCAGGTCAACTGCTGCGTCTTGAACAACGACAAAATTGCCTAATCCTCCTCGGCGAGCACCCCAGGGACAGGGAACAAGGGTAGGGCAGCGCATGCCCTGCTGAGGTGTTCTCAAAGGGTACCTTAGCTCAGGCGGGGGAAAAAGCCAGCGGCACCGGATCCGGTTGCAGCAGCCGTTGACACAGTTGGGCAATCTGGGCTGGGCTAGCCTCGTCCAGCCAGCGGTGGAAGGCCTGAGATTCGCGGATCCGGCTGAGCAGCCCAGTGGAGATCTGTTCCGATCCCTCCAGGGCTTCTAGCCACTGCTGGGGCAGGCCAGTAGCTGCTGCCAGGGTAGCAGGATCCCAGGGTTTTGCCTGCCCTAGTTCTCGCAGTTGGGCAAGTTGCTGAGGGAGGCGATCCCAGGAGTGGGCAGAAGCAGCCAGGATCAGGGTTTGCGGCTGCACCTGCTGCAGTAGTTGGGCCAAATCTGCCGGCAACCAGGGCCAGCAGGCCAGTACAAGAGTTGTTTTAGCTGAGGGGGGCAACGGCTGCCTAGGAGGAAGAGGTTGCCCAGTGTAGTAGAGGGCTTTCTCCAAAGAATCCGGCAGGGGGCGTTGCCGGTAGTCTTGGATTTGGAGGCGAGGGGCGGAAACAGCAGGGGCCTGCCAGTTGCCAGAGGGACGCACCGCCAGCACTGTACCTCGCCAGGGCTCTTTGCTGTCGGCTTCCAACCGCAGGGCAATGTCCACAGCTGGGCAGTTTTGCCACTGTTCCAGCTCTTCGCCAGCTCCCCAAAACCAGAGGGTACGGGATCTCGCCCTACCTTTGAGCTCAAACCTGAGATGGCGGCCATCCCCAGAGGCTCTTAGAGTGGATTTAGTGGGGCGGAAGTTCATCAGGGCTACGATGGGGTTGGGGTTGCCGTGCCCAAAGGGCTGCAGAAGCTGCAACTGCCGATACACCTCGTCTAGCTCCGCCACCCCATCCCGGCCCTGAGAGGCCAGCAGAGTCCAGTCGAGGAGAATCTCCACCGCCAGGGCGCGAGCTTGCTGATCCGGGCTAACCCGCGCCGCTAGCTCTCGCCGCAATGTCAGCTGCACAGCGGCCAGGCAAGCCAGATCGAGTTGGATCCCCGCGGCCATGGGGTGTCCCCCTCCTCGTCGCAGGAGAGGACGCACCGCCTCAAGGGCCTCTAGCAGGTTTACCCCTGGAATCGAGCGGCCTGACCCATAGCCCAGCCCTGTGCTCTCGTCTTTGGCAATCAACACCGTTGGGCAACGGTATTCCTCCGCCAAGCGGGCCGCCGCAACTCCCAAAACCCCTGGGTTCCAGCCACTGCTGGCCAAGACGATGGCTCGCTCTCGTGCCAGATCGAGGCTTTCCACCTGCTGCCTGGCTTCCTGTAGCACCTGTTGGGTGAGCTGCCGACACTCTTCGCTGAGGGCGACAAAATGCTTCACCAGCGTCTGAGCCCGCTGCGGATCCGAGGTGGTCAGCAGCTCCACTGCTAGCCTAGCGTCTTCCAAGCGGCCAATGGCGTTCAGCTGGGGAGCAAGGCGAAAGGCAATGTCCTGAGCTGTTAGCGCTCCTGGGGATGAGCCGTTGCTCACCCAATCCAAAAGAGCCCGCAGCCCTGGACGCTGCGTCTTGGCCAGCACGGGCAACCCCCGCTGTACTAGGTAGCGACACTCCCGCTGTAACACGGCAACATCGGCCACGATCCCCACCGCCACCAGATCTAGGCGCTCCTCGACGCCAGGAATTCCCAGCGCTTGATAGAGGGCCTCCGCTAGCTTGTAGGCCACCCCCACCCCTGGCAGGAAGCGCAGGGGGTGCTCCTCCGGCAGGCGCAAAGGGTTGACTACCGCATAGGCAGGGGGCAAGGGATCCGGCAGGGCGTGGTGATCCATCACGATCACGTCCACCCCCTGGGCTTGGGCCAGGGCAATCTCGGCAGCATTGCCGATGCCGCAGTCCACCGTTAGAAGTACTTGGCAACCCTGAGCCAGCACCTGCTGGAGCCGCTGGGCATTGAGCCCATGTCCCTCGCGGCTGCGCAGCGGTAGGGTGAACTGGACTTGGAAGCCCAAGGGTTGTAACGCCGAGAGCAAAAGACTGGTGCTGGTGACGCCATCGCAGTCAAAGTCCCCCCAAATGCAGAGGGCTTCTCCTTTTTCCCTGGCCTCCAGTAGCCGCCGCACTGCCCGCTCTAGATCCGGCAGGGATTCCGGCGGGGTGGGGGAATAGGAGCTGGGATCCACGAAAGCCCGCACCTGTTCCCGGCTGTGCAGCCCGCGCAAGGCTAGCACCTTGGCCGCGTACTTGCCGTATTCCCGGCTCAGCTCTGGGTCAAACTGAGGCGGAGTGGGCAGCAGATCCCAGCGGTACTCCATGCAAGCTGGCTAGGGATAGAGCTCCTTAGGAGCGTATCCAAAAGGGTCTAGGTTCGGATCCCTGTCGAGTGGCTATTGACAGCAGTGGGCGGCTATGCAGCAAGGGGAGGGGTGGTCATGGTCGTGAGTAGCACAAGCTTGGCTGCAGTAGAGCTGGCCTTCGTAGCGATAGCCTTGGCTGCTCTCGAAGCTGCAGTTGCAGTGCTCACAGGCGCAGCGAACAAGGGTGCTAGACATGGGTTTTTCTCCTTCTTTTCGTTCGAAGATCCGCGTCTCTATACCCTAGCGGTTGTTGGACAACGAGGCTGAAACGAGAATCAAACTCACGCCTGGCTGTCCAAGTGGCGGCAACCTGCCCATTGCCACCTTCCCTCTCCTGCTGAAGGAGGTTAAGGAAAGTCAATAGCTCCTGGGCAAGTTATTAACTATGATGCGGGCGTGAGGTGTGAATAAGTACCTAGGCAATGGCCACGGAACGGATTCGTTTTGCGCAGGTCTCAGACATTCATCTGATGCCGGAGACGGCATGCCGCTGGTGGTGGATGTCCGATTCCCCTCGCCGCCAGTTGGAAGCAGCCGTTGCCCATCTCAACCAGGTGCCGGATCTGGACTTTGTCGTGTTTACCGGCGACTTGGTGGATCAGGCGGATCCAGAAAGCTTTGAGCTATTCCGGGAGATTCTTGCCCAGCTGCGGATGCCCTACTACCTCAGTCTTGGCAACCACGATGTCGACACCCTGCAAAGAAAGGGGCGCTTCGACCGAGAACAATTTATCCGCTGGTGCCAAAGCCAATTCCCTCTCTTCCCGGCTCCCACGGGCTATGTCGATTACAGCCTTTCTCCTCTGCCCGGGATCCGCCTCATTGCCCTTGACGCCAGCCTGGGACCTTTTCCCCTGCCCCAGGGGGTGCTGCGCCCCTCGCAACTGCATTGGCTGGGCGAACATCTGCAAGCAGTTTCAGAAGAATGGCTAATCTTGTTAATCCACCAGCCGCCTTTCATCTCCCCCACCCAAATGGATGCAGTTGTGTTCCGCAACTACCAGCTCCAGAAGCCGGCAGCTGCCGCCCTCCATGCTCTCTTAGCTGGCCATGGACGGGTGGTGGCAGTGTTGAGTGGACATCTGCATGTGCCGAAAGTCCATGTACGAGATGGGATCCCCTACCTGACAGCCCCTCCCCTGGTGGGGCCAGTCTCGGCACTGCGGCTGTTCGAGGTGGATTTGAACCCCCGGCGAGGGATCCTGCGCTACCACTGGGTTCACCTACCGGAGCCAGGACCCAGACCCCTCTGGCATGGTTTCCTGATGGGGAGGCGTCGGGATCGCTGGGGAGAGATCCCCCTGCGCGCCAGAGGAGCTCGATCTACCCTGCTACCTGTTGCAGCTCGATAAAAGTCCTAAAGCTCGACCGAATTAGTGTAGATTAAGAAGGCAAAGCAGCTGGACTCGGCGTCTCTCCCTATGAGTGCAACCCTTTCTTCCTCTACCCACTGGGAACAGGCAGCCCAGGAGGTGCAAAAGCGGTATCAGCCCCAGGTAGCTGCCCTGAGCGAACGCTTTGAGCCCCTTTCTGCAAGCGACTTGCTGGCCTGGGCTGTATCTGAGTTCGGGGATGGGCTGGTACTTGCCTGCAGCTTTGGCCCAGAAGACCTGGTGTTGATTGATTTGCTCACTGCTATTCGCCCGCAGGTGCGCGCCTTTTTCCTGGATACCGATTTTCACTTCCCCGAAACCCTACAACTGCAACAACAGGTGCTGGCCCGCTATCCCCATTTGCAACTGGAGGTCTTTAAGCCTCTGCTGACACCGGAAGAGCAGGCGGCGCAATACGGGCCAGAACTGTACCGCACCAACCCCGACCTTTGCTGCCACCTCCGCAAGGTGGAGCCCCTGCACCGCGCTCTGGCCAATTGCACCACCTGGATTACCGGAATGCGTCGGGAACAGGCTCCTACCCGCGCCAACATTGGCAAGGTGCAGTGGGATAGCAAGCGCAACCGCCTCAAGCTCAACCCCCTCGCCGACTGGACAAGCGGCCAGGTGTGGAAGTACATCCTCGACCACGGGATCCCCTACAACCCTCTCCACGACCGCAACTACCCCAGCATTGGCTGTATGCCCTGTACCGCCCCAGTGGAGCCAGGCGCGGATCCCCGCTCTGGTCGGTGGAAGGGTATGGCCAAAACCGAGTGTGGCCTGCACACGTAGCCTATGAACACTGCTCCTGTTCTGGAGGTGGCTCAGCTTGAGGTCACTCCAGACTTGGAAGCTGCTTTTGAAGCCGCCATCGGCCAAGCTTTTGTCTATTTGCAACAAACCGACTGGCAGCACCAACTGTAGCGCTGTCTGGAGCACCCCCAGCAATATCTACTATCCCTGGAGGCTCATCTGGTTACCTTCCGGCAATCGGAAAACTTTATTCGGTGGCGTGGGCTTATTGAGCCCTACTTTGCTCGGCCACCCCAGGTGTTGCAATACCAGCTAGTTCCCGGATCCCTTGGGGTCGGCAGATAGCGGAGTCTCTCTCTGGCGGTGCCATGGCTTCTGCTAGCCTGGTCTATGCTTTGGGCTCAGCAGGGATTTCCTCGAAAAACGTGGCGTGGCCTCAAAGCCGCTGTTCTTCGGCAAAAACCTTTGCCCCCTGCGCTTTGTCGACGCCCAAGTTACCCTCCCGAGATCCTCAGAGCGGCTAGTCTAGACGACGAGAGGGGACACTCTAGCGGAGCAGATCAATGGATACTACTGAGGCTTTCCAAGTGCTCAATCTACCGCCAGATGCCAGCGAACAGGAAATCCGGAGGAAATGGTTTCGGGAATACCAAGCTCTCAGCGCCGCTCTTCTTGAGCTGGACGACGAGCGACAAAGACCCTTGCTGGAGGCTCGGCTGGCGCGGCTCAACGAGGCGCGGGATGTGTTGTTGGGCAACGGATCCCAGGCGGAGACGGAACCGTTTGGGATGAGCTCGGAAGAGCTGCCCCCCCAAGTGATCGTGCTGCTGTACCAAGCCAACGGTCAAGAAGGGATCTGCACCCGCCAAATTGGGGGCCAGGACATTGTCATTGCCTTTGAGAGCCTCTTTGGGGCGAAAAAGTATGCCCAGAGGCTGGCTCAGCAGGGGCTGCCCAAGCCCGTAGCCGAGCGCTTCGACACGCAGGAGATCGTCGATTTTTGTCGCGAGGGGGGCTATGGGTTGATGGTGGTTCCCGCCAGCGAGGTGCTAGAGCCGCTGCCAGAGAGTACGGAAGCGGCGCGCAATTGGCAAGGCAAATCCTGAGGAGCTGGTCACCCCGGTCAGGAGGGTCTTCTAATGATCACTGCCGAGCCAATCTCTGCAGAGGAGTTTCGCCAGATCATGGAGGCGGATCTGGAGGCCTGCTGTGAGGCTTTTGGCCTGAGGGCAGAGTACCTGCGTCTTGAACAGCAACAACTGCGGTTTTGGGTCATGCTGGCCCTCTGCCTGCTGGTGATTGCTTTGGTGATCCTCCTGGGAGTTCGGGATCCCGGTTATTGGCTGCTCTATGCAGTGGCCGTCCTGTTGCTGGGAGTGGTCTTTCTGGGGTTGCTCTGGGCTCTCCTGAAGTTGCGGCAAAACCTGCGTCGCATTCGTCAGCGCTGGCAAGAGGCCCATCTCCTGAATAGCCCTGCCGAGATCATGGAGTTCGCCAGCGATCTCGCCTGCAAGGTTAAAGAATACAACCGCTGGGTGCAAGAGCTGCAACAATCGCTGGAGGGGGGCCACTATTGGCAAGATTTTCGCCAACTCAGCGAGGCCGAACAGAAGTATATCCAGTCGCTCTTTTTGCAGGTGCGGGCCCAACTGGTGATGGCTCTGCAGGTGTGCAGAGCTTTAATCGAGAATCCGCAAACCTCCGTAGCTCAGTACCTCAACCAAATGGTTGCCCGGGATCAGCAACTGGTGGAGCAGTTTGTCGCCAAAAACTTGACGGCTAACCGCTACGTAACCATGGCCCGCCACCTCTCGGCGCTGGAAGCAGGTCTGCAAGCTCGGATCGGCGCTCTGGCATCTTGCTAGCCTATGCTCAAGCCCTTGCTAAACGGAAACACGGCACGGCTGGCTCTCCTCCTGCTGGCTGGTGGGCTAGGCTTGTTGGGGTGCGGGGATCCGAATGTACCCCTGACGCAGCCGCCTCCCAACGCTTTTCGCGTCAGCACCCCCCGCCCGCCGCGCTTAGATCTTTACCCCACCCCACCACCACTGCCTACCCCTACGTCAACGCCGCTCCCTAGCCTGTCGGAGATCACAGCTCGCTGGCTGGGACTCTCGTGGCCGCCACAACGGCGCGAGATCAGCCCGGTGCGGTTAAGCGCGCGTTTCCTGGATATCTCGTTGCCGCCCAGGCCTCGCCCTTCCCCTACCCCCACAGGAGAAGAGGAGAAGCGGCAAAGCCAAAAGCCCTAGGTTCTGCTCTGCAGCTTGGAGACCTACGCAACCACTGTCACCGGCTCCGTTTCTCGTACGCGCAGCTTTTCGCAGGGGATGGTATCCGTCAAGATGGAGCTGGCCATCATGCCCGTGTGGATCTCCAGCTTGGCTCCTGGTAGCGCCTCAAACAGCAACCGCTGCCCAGGAAATACCACCCGCTCAAAGTACCAGTTTTCGATATTTGTGATGCGAACCACTTGAATGGAGCTGGTTGCATTGATGTAGCTACAGGTTATTCGCTCTGCTTGTTTTTTTGCCGGGATCGCATCGAGGGTTTGCATAATTAGCTCACTAGCCTGCCTTGCTCAGCCTGTCATCCAGGATAGCACCGCTTGGAGATCACTGCAGTAGTCTGCGATACGGCGATCCCAATTGACAAAAATAAGTCCTAGAAGACTTCTGTATTTGATCTTACCGTTTGATTCCAAAACTCCCTTCGGAGGCGGGGTGGATTTGGGCAGGGATCCCTTCTCGAAGCGGCGCAATTGCCATAGGAAACCCTTAGGTATTAGCAGTCGAGATTACACTTTGGAATCAGGGCCCATTGAGGCTCGAGCCGGTCGCTGAGCTTGGCTGAGGTGGGCTGGGATCCCAGTTCAGGCCTTCTACCCGTAGCTCCAGAGCCCCTGACTGGCGCACCGGGTTGTAGTGCAAGCTAAGGCCGTAGGTGCGGCGGTCGTAACCCAGGCGATAGGTAAGGTCCACCTGCTGGCCTGACTGTAAGTCCAGGGTGGTTTCAGCCCCCACCCGCAGCGGGCCATACAGCTGTTGCAGGAAGCCCAAGACCAGCTGCTCCCGCGTGGTGATGCGGTCAAACAAAAAGGGCGAGGCTCCCGCCAAAAAACCGTTGGAGTAGGTTACCCTCAGGCTGGTGTAGTCGAAGGTATCGGCCACAAAAGCCCCGAGCACGGCGTCGAGGCCGATACTGCCAGCAGTGTAGCTTTGGGCGCGGCCATCGGAGTAAAACGACTGGCTGCTGCTGACGCCGGTGTTGAGCCAGATCCCCTGTTCAATGGGCAAAGCGGAAAAGCGGGGCGGCGGATCTGAGGTTGTCTTGGAGGGCCGCCAGAGGGGAAAAGAGCGAGTTAGGGTTGCCCCCAGTTGCAGACGAGCAAGCTGGATGCGCTCGGTGGTTCTGGCCAGGGCCAGAGCGGGATCGGTGTCGATATTGCCAAGTTGTCCTAGGGCGTCGAGGTAGTCGGCGGCTATGCGGTAGCTGAAATCCAAGCCGGTGTTGCCAAGGCGAAGGGTGGGCGAGCTGTAGCTGGCGCCAAAGCGATTCTCCACAATCTGGAAGCCCAGGCGCCCGCTGAAAAAACGCTCCCGATAGGCATAGGTGTAGGTGACTTGGCCGCCGTTGCCGGTGGTAACGCGGTGTTCGACCTGCGCCCGCAAGCGCCGGGCAAATTCCTCAAAGACGATCCCGCGGAGCTCGGCAAACAGCAAGGTTTGGGCACGCGGCTGCCGCCAGCGCAACTCCGCTCGCAGCCCGACTCCATCGCGGATTCCTTGGAGGCTCCCCCAGAGGCGCTGGGGATAGAGCTGCGGGGAAAACACCAAGCTGAGATGGGGCTCCTGCAGCAGCTCAATGTTGGCCTGCAGGATTAGGCCCCGCCGCAGTTCCTTCCGGTCGAAATCGTCGTAGAACAGGCTGACCGGAGGCTGGCGGTTCAAGGAGTCAAAGCGCAGCCGCAGGGGCAGGGGCAGAAAAAAGACTTGGTCGAAAGCCAATTGGCCAGCTTCGGCAATCAACAGGCTGGAACCATCCGCCTGCAAGGTAGAGGTCACCCGCGGGCTGCGGATCTCCAGCTCCGGCGGATCGAGGGGGTCATTGGTCAGCCGCACCTCTTCTCCTTCCCAGTTGTTGGCATCGAAGCGAATGCGGGTAGCGCGAAAGCGCACCAGCCGCTGAGGCGAGAGGGGCAGCGGAGAGCCGCTGGCCTGCAACTGGCCAATATCCACCTGCCCAAAAGCCTCTTCCAAAAAGCCCTGCTCCCGTTCAAAGTCGTACTCCAGCCGGGATCCCTGGATGCGCTGCTGATCCAACTCAATGGAGACGTTGCCCTCGGCCACGGCTCGTCGCTGCTGCAGCTCAATGCGCAGGCGGTCTGCCCGCAGCACCGAGCGGCCCAGCCGCATCTCCACATTGCCCTCAGCCAGGAAAACCTGCGCCCGCTGGTCGAAGGTTTGACGGTCGGAGCGCAGCCGTAACGTGCGATCCGCAAGGGCGTCGAGGGCAGTCGTATCCCCCGCCTGGGCGGCCGCCACCTGGCCTTTCTCCCCCTGGGCTGAGGTAGGAGCAGCCGTTGCCAGACCAAACACCCCCAAGCAAAGCCAGAGCCACCAAAACCCTTTCATGCTCCCCAAACCTGTGCAACGCTTCAGCCTAAGCTACCAGGTTGGGGAGGGTTGAGGGCGCGGTTGAGCTTGCCGCTGCGGTAGCCCTCCAGATCGAGGCTGACGTAGAGATAGCCGAACGATTGCAGGGTTTTAACCAGCGCTGCCAGGTCAGTTTTTTGCACGAACTCCAGGATCTGGTGGGGGGGCAGTTCAATGCGGGCAGTATCTTTTTCCGAGCGCACTCGCACCTCTCGCCAGCCCAAGCTGCGCAGATAGCGCTCAGCCAATCCCACCCGCCGCAGCTTCTCGGCAGTGATGACCTCGCCGTAGGGAAAGCGGGAACTGAGGCAGGGTTGGGCCGGCTTATCCCACCAGGGCAGGCCCAAGTGGCGAGACAACTGCCGCACCTCCAGCTTGCTCATCCCCACCTCCGCCAAAGGGGATCGCACACCACGCTCCCGAGCTGCTTGCACCCCTGGCCGGTAGTCAGCCAGATCGTCGGCGTTGAGGCCATCGACCACGTGGTCGTATCCCTGAGTTTTAGCCAGCTGGAGCAGCGTGTCGTGCAAGTAACTTTTGCAGAAGTAACAGCGGTTAGGGGGATTGGCAGCATAGCGGGGATCCTGCAGCTCCTGGGTCTGGATGACCTGGTGGCGAATGCCGAGGTACTGGGCTTGCCAGATGGCCTCCTCCAGGTCTTCGGGCAAAAGCGCCGGGGAAGCGGCGGTAACGGCCAGAGCCCCCTCCCCCAAGTGATCCCAGGCCAGCTTGGCCACCAGGCTGCTATCGATCCCTCCCGAGTAGGCCACCACAACCCGCCCCATTTCGGCGAAGATCTGGACAAGCTGCTGAAACTTGTACTGTAGGACGGGGTCTAGCTCCAGCAAGGGGGTGGCAGAGCCAAGAGGTACGTCCATGAAGCTAGGGAGTCCGTAGGGTCTGGGCTAGAGCGGGGCAGATATTCCTCTTCCATTGTTTCCTAGAATTTTCTGACTTTCCAACGCTTCTGCCTCAAAGGCAAGGCAGTGAGCGGGCAATCTCTCTAGGCCAGTGGGCCACTGAGGCGGTAGGCTGGATGGCAGAGAGACCCCTGCCTCTCCTCTGGATCTGCTGCCCATGACTCTTCAGCTTGAACCTGCCAGCCCCCCAGAGGTGGCCCTCTATCAGCCCTATTACGCCGTCGCCCGCCGGCAGTACCTACCGCTGGCGGTGGGTCTCTACAAAAAGGGCAACCTAGAAGGGCAGCGGCCCATCGAAGGAGACAAGCCCGTCTCTTTCTTGGCCAGTTGGCCTGTATCGCCTCTGCCCTCTGATCTAACAGCGGTGCAGGTCATTTTCGATCAAGACCCGGAGCTAACCTATCAGGTCTCCCTAGCCAACTATGAGTTTGTGGACTACCTCATCGATGTGGTAGCGGCGGTGCAGCGGGGTCAGCCGCCGAATTTCACCACCGCCTTTTACAAAAAGCTGATGCGGTATGAAGACTGACGCCAATTCTCCGGTTGCCGTCACCCTCTACGACACGACGCTGCGGGACGGGGCGCAGCGGGAGGGGTTGTCCCTGTCGGTGCAAGATAAGGTGCAAATTGCCAAGCTGCTGGATCGCCTGGGCATCCCTTTCATCGAAGGCGGTTGGCCAGGGGCCAATCCCAAAGACGTGCAATTTTTCTGGCAGATGCGGGAAGAGCCCCTGGAGCAGGCGGAGCTGGTGGCCTTTTGTTCCACTCGCAAGCCGGGGCGGCGGGCAGCCGAGGATCCCCTGCTGCAGGCCATCTTGGCAGCGGGCACCCGTTACGTGACGGTCTTTGGCAAGTCCTGGGATCTCCATGTTACGGAGGGGCTGGGCACCACCTTGGCCGAGAACCTGGCCATGATCCGCGACACCATCACCTACCTGCGCTCCCAGGGGCGGCGGGTGATCTACGATGCCGAGCACTGGTTTGACGCCTACCGCCACAACCCCGACTACGCCCTGCAAACCCTGGTGGCGGCAGCAGAGGCCGGGGCGGAGTGGCTGGTTCTCTGCGATACCAACGGCGGCTCCCTGCCCCACGAGATTGCCGCCATCACGGCAGCCGTCTTGGCGGAATCTCACCACCTGGGGCATTTGCCTTTGGGGATCCACACCCACAACGACTCCGGCACGGCCGTGGCCAATGCTCTAGCGGCAGTCCAGGTGGGGGCGCGCATGGTGCAGGGCACCATTAACGGCTATGGGGAGCGCTGTGGCAACGCCGACCTGTGCAGCGTTATCCCCAACTTACAACTCAAGCTAGGCTACCGCTGTCTGCCCGAGGGAAAGCTGCAACACCTAACAGAGATCTCCCGCGCCATCAGTGAGGTGGTCAACCTGGCCCCGGACGACCATGCCCCCTTCGTGGGCCGATCCGCCTTTGCCCACAAGGGTGGGATCCACGTCAGCGCTGTTCAGAAAAACCCCCTGACCTACGAGCACATTGCCCCGGAGCAGGTGGGCAACTGCCGGCGCATCGTCGTTTCGGATCAGGCGGGGTTGAGCAATATCCTCAGCAAGGTGGCTGGCTTTGGGATCCAGCTGGACAAGTCGGATCCCCGGGCGCGCTTGATTTTGGAGCGGCTGAAAACTCTGGAGCTGCAGGGCTACCAGTTTGAGGCGGCCGAGGCCAGCTTTGAGCTGTTGGTGCGGGGCCTGTTGGGGCAGCGCTCCCACCCCTTTGAGGTGCTTAGCTTCCATGTCAGCGCCACCACCCGCTCGGACTGGAGCAGCAGAGACTGGGATCCCAGCGGCGAGGCAACGGAGGTGCAGTCCCTAGCAGCGGTGAAGATTGCCGTGCAGGGGCAGACGCGGGTGACAGCAGCCGAAGGCAATGGGCCGGTGGCGGCCCTGGATGGGGCGCTGCGCAAGGCCTTGCTGGAGTTTTACCCGCAACTGGAAGCCATTCACCTCACCGACTACAAGGTGCGGATTCTGGACGGCCAGGCGGGTACTTCTGCCAAAACGCGGGTGCTGGTGGAGTTTAGCGACGGCCATCGCCGCTGGACCACGGTAGGAGTTTCCACCAACATCATCGAAGCCTCCTGCCGGGCCTTGGTGGAAGGCTTTGAGTACAGCCTCCTAGCAAAACCTTGCTTTTCCCCACCCTCTGCCCAACTAGCCTCGCCTTGAAGGGGGTTCTTCAACTTCCATGAGAATTATTGGCCTAACAGGCGGCATTGCTACCGGCAAATCCACGGTGGCCCGCATCTTGGAACGCCAGGGGATCCCAGTGGCCGATGCAGATCAAATGGCCCGCCAGGCCTTGGCGCTGGGATCCCCCATCCGCGAGCGGGTCCTGCAGCGCTACGGCCAGGCCATTCAGGATCCCTCGGGAGAGCTGGATCGCCGAAAGTTGGGGCGGATTGTCTTTGCCGATGCCGCCGAGCGGGCCTGGCTAGAGGCGCAGATCCACCCGTTTGTCAAAGCGCGGCTGCGGGAGTTTCTCAAGTCCCACGGAGCGGCTGAGGCTCAGCCCAGTTGCCAACGGTCTCAAGGGCATGGCCCTCCAGCCCTCTGCCTCATGATCCCCCTCCTCTTTGAGGCGGGCATGGAAAACTGGGCCAGCGAGATCTGGGTGGTGATCTGTACCCCTGAGCAGCAGCGGCAGCGCCTGGCCTTGCGGGATCCCCTCCTGACACCGGCAGAAATCGAAGCTCGCCTGGCCAGCCAGTGGCCTTTGGCAGAGAAAGTCCGTCGGGCTGACGTGGTGCTGGACAATTCTGGATCCCTGGCGGAGCTGGAAGCTCAGGTGCACCAAGCGTTGGCTTCCCAGCAACCCCTGGCCTTGCCCCAGCAGGCCGGCTAGAGTAGCGGATGGGGATGGTGGGTTGAGGGAGAGTCAATGCAAGCAACGACTGGCGGCAACAAGCCGGATAGCAGGGCAGAGTCCTGGTGGGCGCAAGCTTTGGCCGCGCGAGAGCAGGAAATCCAGGCGCTGAAGGAGCGTAACCGCCTGTTGCAAAGCCAGATTGACCTTTTGGAGTTGCGCCAAGAAAAGCAACGCCGACAGATTCGCAGCTACGAGGCCGAGATTGAGCAGCTCTACCAAGAAAAGCAGGTGTTGGAGCAGATCCTCCAAGAGCTGCCGCAGCTCTATCGGCGCAAGTTGCAGGCCCGCCTGCAGCCCATCCGCGAGCGCATCGCCGCCATTCAGGCAGAAAACCGCCGGCTTAAGCAGGAACTGTACCAGCTCAGCTACCGCCTGCAGGACATGGATCAATTGGATAAGCCAAGCTGGAAGCTGCCCCTGCCCCCTCTCCTTGGCCGGGGTCGCCGGGATCCCAAAGAGCCGCCAAAAGCTCTGCCGGTCCAGGAAGCCCCCTCTTCACCTCGCTCTTGAGAGTTCAGCAGCCAGAATAGGAGAGCATCTTGGCCGCACAAGCCCCAGGACGCGGCCGAGGCGCTGCCTACTTGGAGATCCGGGAAATGGCCGCCGCTGGCAGCTATGAGCCCCTGCACCTGAAATACCGCCCGCAGCGCTTTGCCGAGGTGGTGGGCCAAGGGGCAGTCGTGCAGACTTTGGCCAATGCCATTCGGCTGGGGCGGGTGGCGCCAGCTTATTTGTTCTGTGGGCCGCGGGGCACCGGAAAAACCTCCAGCGCCCGCATTCTGGCCAAGTCCTTAAATTGCGAGCAGGGGCCAACGCCGGATCCCTGTCAGGTGTGCAGCCAGTGCCGCGCCATCACCGCCGGCTCTTCTCTCGATGTGGTGGAGATCGACGCGGCCAGCAACACCGGTGTGGACAACATCCGCGAGCTGATCGAGCGGGCCCAGTTTGCGCCAGTAAATAGCCGCTACAAGGTCTATGTGGTTGACGAATGCCACATGCTCAGCAATGCGGCCTTCAATGCGTTGCTGAAGACTCTGGAGGAGCCGCCTCCCCGCGTGGTGTTTGTCCTAGCCACCACCGACCCCCAGCGGGTTCTGCCCACCATCGTTTCCCGCTGTCAGCGGTTTGACTTCCGCCGCATTCCTCTAGAGGAGATGGTGGCCCACCTGGGCAAAATTGCCGCCCAGGAAGGGATCCCCATTACACCAGAAGCCTTGCACCTAGTGGCCCAACTTGCCCAGGGCGGGCTAAGGGATGCCGAACGGCTATTGGATCAGCTCAGTTTGCTAGAGGGATCCATCACTCCAGAAGCGGTGTGGGACTTGGTGGGGGGGATCCCGGAACAGCAGCTTTTGGATTTGACCGATGCTCTGCTGGCTCAGAACGTAGAGGGGGTGCTGGCCCAAACGCGGCAATTGCTGGAGCGGGGCAAAGAGCCCCTGGTGGTGCTGCAGAGCCTGGCGGCTTTTTACCGGGATCTGCTCCTGGCCAAGACGGCCCCACAGCAACGGCAGCTGGCGGCTGTAACGGATCCTACCTGGGCAGCCTTGCAACAGCGGGCTCCTTGCTACTCGCTGGAGATGCTGCTAGCGGCCCAGAGCCACCTGCGCCACTGCGAACCCCAAATTCGCCAGAGCGGACAACCCCAGCTTTGGCTAGAAATTGCCCTTCTGGATCTGCTGGGCCAGCTGCGCCAGGGCGCCGTCCCGCTGCCGCCAATAGAGAGCAAGGGTGGCGAGCTGCTCTCCCCTGCCGATCCATCCCCTCCTCTCTCGACTGGGGCTGTTGTCGGCCCCTCTGCTGCTGAGAGGAACCTCGATGGGAAAGTTGCCCAAGCTGCCCCAGCCCTCGAAGAGCCACTCGCGTCAGCAAGACAGAGCCCTCAGCCTGTCGCAACAGCCCTCCAGAAACCCCTTTCCCCTTCTCCCAACGCCTCCCCGCCGCCAACGCCAGAGCCCAAAGTTCGCGATCCGGAGCCTGTCGCTTCCCCTGCCAAGCTGCTGCAGCCTCGCTGGGAGGAGTTCCTCAAGGGCCTCTCTCCCACTACCAGAGCCTTGCTGGGATCTGGTCAGTTGCAGCAAGAGACCCTCGTCCGCCTCAACGGGGCAGAGACTTTGGAGATCACTCTTGCTTTCCCCAGCAAGGGCCTGGTGGACAAGGTACGCAGCAAAGAAGCCGAGGTGTGCTCCGCCCTTTACAACCTGCTGCAGCACCCGGTGCGGCTAAAGCTAGTGGTGCAGCGCCCACCTCGACCGCGTGAGGGGCATGCTGGCCAAGCCTCGGCCCAGGATAAAGCTCCACAACCTCCGCTCTCTCCCTCAAAGCTGGGGAACAGCTCTCCTTCCTCAGATCCCCGTCAGGCGGAGCCCTCAAGCCCATCTCCCCCTCTCAAAAACACTGCTCCAGCCCCGCAAACAGCAAGGCCACCCTTCTACGACCTGACCCACGAGCTGGTGGAGGTGGCCCACCGCTTTGCCGAGCATTTCAGCGGCAGGCTGGTGGATTTGGAAGGGATCCTGGCCCCAGCCGAAGAGGTAGCGGCAGATCTGTCTGCCCTGGAGGGATCCTCCGACCTGCCCACTGCTGAGAGCTACGGCCTACCGACAGCCCAGGCCCCTCCGGAAGAGGATTTTTGAGGTAGGGGAGCGTGAGGGGCAGTAATCTCCACGGATCGCTTGGATCTCGGGGTATTGTCGGGTAGCTCCCGTGAGGGAGAGGGAAAGGATCGTAACTGACTCTTGGGAAGAAGAAGCCGCCTTGAGCAACCTGTCAAATTGACTCCTGGATCCTTAGTCTTTTGGGTAGGACGGCGTTGAAGCTCTTGGCTTGTCTGGTTTGAATTAGGAGTAGGGGTAGCCTATCCCACTGCCCATCTAGGTTGAAGGAGCAAAGAAATGGCCCGCAAAAGGACGATTTTCAAGTTGGTTTGCTGTCTTCTGGGTGGCTGTTTGATCTTAGTGGCCATTGCGTTGGTAAGGTTAAAGGTAAGCAGACAAGCAGCCCTAAATGCTGAGTATCTTGTAGCCATTCCACCAGAAGTGGAGCAGGTTCGCTTTCAAGATGGCAAATATCGGCGGGGTTCCAGCCCTTTCCAGGAAGGTTTTCTTGTAGCAGAGATTCTAAACATAAAACGTGCTGACCTTAACAATGACGGCTTCCGGGATACCATTGTAATTGCAGCAACAAATCAAGGAGGATCCGGATTCTGGATAAGCTTGTCAGGGTCGCTGGGCGGTGAAGAAAAAACCATCCTTATAGAGCCTGAGTTTCTTGGCGATAGGGTTGACGTTAGAAACATTTCAATTGAGCGCGGCTCTAAAGGAAAAGCTGCAGTTTGCTTGGAAATGCTTGTTCATGGCCCTAACGATGCCAGGTGTTGCCCTACTCAGAAACAGAGGGCGTGCTTTACACTTACCGGGAAGA
>Ga0272447_1000677_pt1 | contig 24299 bp, 30 predicted proteins | sample YNPCB0133_FD_194589 | JGI IMG/M metagenome (GOLD analysis project Ga0272447, IMG submission 194589) | Hot spring microbial mat communities from Yellowstone National Park, WY, United States - YNP-CB-013-3 | ecosystem: Environmental > Aquatic > Thermal springs > Hot (42-90C) > Sediment | place... | reverse complement strand
CGATAGGTTTTAAAAACTCAGCAAGTATACTGGTTGCATCCTTTGCAGCAGCTATAACAACCCTTCCACTAGCGCTAAGCCAGCAGATGCCAAACTACCTAAACCTCCTACTGGGCGGCATAATCTACCTAGCAACATACCTAACCATCCTACCAATAACAAAGGGGTTAGATGAAGCAGATATCGAGATCCTCAGAAAGCTCTTCAGCAACTACGGCAAACTAAAACCAATAATAGACCTAGTCATGAGATATGAGTCAAAACTAATGGAGATGATTTAACAAGTCGAGAGTAGGGATATAGGCCCTATATTATATGGCAGAAAAATCAGCTTAGGGCAGCACAGAGGATGTAGAGTATAATAGCGGTTTCTGTGGAAAACCCTATAAATAAAACTTAGGTTGGAGATAGTTGTGGTAGTCTAGGAGTAATACCTAGGAATGAGCAATAGCGCTAGCCGTTAACATGTTTAAACGAAACCATCTCAACCCGTCATCGAAGAAACATGAGGGTAAAATACTTGCTGCTCTCCGCGCTATTGGGGGCTATCGCATTCTCGGCCGCAGCCTACGCCGTGGCCATAGGGCTGACGAGCACCGACATAGACCAGCTTGGAGGAACCGGTAATGTCGATGTCTACTGTCCCGCCAACCCGTGCCAGGTCACGAGGGTTAAGTGGGTGCTGACATCTTCCGCGCCCTATCTTGTGGACCGGGTTCTAGTACAATGGCAGACTAGGGAAACAACCGGTGCAACCTACACGGTTTACGTAACCCTCCTAGACGGCAGCAACACCATAATATCCACAGGATCCGCGTCGCAGGCGGCCTCCAGCTCCTCCGTAACCACTACGGTTGACGTGAGCCCCAACGTTGACCCCTTTCAAGTCTACAAGGTCAGCATAGTGATCGTCCAGAACTAAGCCCTATGAGGCGGCTGGCGGCACCCCTCCTTATTTTTTTAGTCATTCTCACACCACTAATAGCCTATTCTGTTTACATGCCTGTTACAGCGGTGGATCCGCTAGGAAAGCCTGCAATGACCTACAGGCTTGGAAAGAACAATATTATAAGTGATAGGAACGAGGTTAGGTCGGTCAGCTTAACCACTTCCGGGACAACCATCACTGATGCCACGGTTCAAATATTCGTGAGGAATGCTGGGTGGTATGATGTGAGCGTCGTTCTACGCGACTCCGATGGAAACATAATCTCCACAGGCGGTCCTCCGCTGGGGTGTGTTTATCTTGGCTCAGGTCTGGGAACTGTGAACGTCCCCATGTCCCCACAGGTCTCCATCGATTCCGTCTACACCGTCGAAGCCTCAGCATCCAGGCTGATTACCTCATGTATTATTTGATTGAGGCGATCGCTGTGCTGAGATATCTCACACCAATTATTCTCGCGTTGCTGGTCTCCTCGGCCGCCTATGCGGCTGCGGTGACGCTGGCAAGTAACAACATAGACCAGCTCGGCAAGGGGGAGGACAACGTTGTACACTACTACGTCAGGGTCCTCTCAACATCCCTAACGGTGAACAATAACGCATTCAACAACCAGATAACAGGCGGCAGCGTCACGGTAGCTTCCACAGTTTCCGGGACGTACACAGTAGCCATAACTGTCTCAACAAGCGCGGGCACACGGACATACACCACCACGGCAAGCCTCTCACCGACGCCGACAACGATCTCGTTCACGATCACCCCGTTAAGCTATACGGCTCCAGGGGTTACGATAACTGTGAGGGCTGACCCGGTTTGAGGCGGGTCCTATACGTCCTAATCCTAGCACCTGTCGCATACCTCGTGCTCCAGCAGCCCCTAGCCCTCTACACCGTGGTTTCGGGGAGCATGGAGCCCTACGTGCCTAGGGGTTCTCTAGTTATTGTCGTACCTGAGCAGCTTGGGTTAGGTGACGTAGGCGCCTACAGGCTTGAGGAGGCCGGCAGGTCCTACGTGATAGTCCATAGGGTCGTCGGCCTCGGCGAAAGCTTTTACGTCTTCAAAGGCGACGCGGTTGAGGGGGTTGAACAGGTTTCTATGGACAGGGTTATAGGAAGGGTTGTTCTAGCCATACCGTACGTCGGCTACGTCTACATGGCTGGGTTCGCCAACCCCCTGCTAGTCTTGCTCATCTTCCTGTCGGCGTTCCTACCGTCCTCGAAGCCCTCGACGTTGTTTCCTTTCGCTCTAGCTACAGGTGTTCTCGCCTACCTTTCCCCGGGAAGAGGCCTTACGGCGGTCATAAACCCGCTACTCTACCTCATGTATTCGACAGCGTCCTCCCTATTCGTCTACTTTGTTGAGAGGCGTGAAGGGCCTCATCGGCTTATATCCATGTCCTATGTAGCTCTTGCTGTGGCTAACGCGTTCAGCATAGATCCTAGAGGTGTCGCGTCATGGATAGGGCTTGGATAGCCTTGGCAGTAGTTGCAGTGGTCATGGCAGCATTTACGTTTGTACCGGCCAGCGGTGAGCGGACATACCTCGTATACTCAAACTTCCCCGTCAAGGCTCTCGTGAATGGTGTGGAGAAGGTCCTGCCTGCAAGCGTGGGTTATGGAGACAAAGTATGCGTCCCTGAAACCGTCTACCTCGACGAGGGAGTCAGGATAGTCTTCAGGGGTTGGGATGGCGGCGGCCGCGACCTATGCGTGACCGTCTCCGGCAACCTCACAGCAACCTACGCAAGGGAGTACCTTGTCCACGTCTATGCACAACCTCCGGCCCTCAGGAGGAGCGAATGGGTTGAGGAGGGGACGTTCCTCAAGCTAGACTACCCCGCGGTCTACAACGAGTCAGATGGCGTGAGATGGGTCTTCCAGATATGGAGCGGCGGCGAGACACCCTTCCAGCCCCCCAATAGGGTATACGTGACCAAGCCCATGAGACTTGAGGCGCAATACGTGAAGGAGTTCAGGCTCCTCGCCGTAGCCACTCACAATGTGAAGGTTAATGGCAGCGGATGGTATAGGGAGGGCGCTCTAGCCGTCGTAGCAGGGCCTAAAGAAGTCTACATAGGCAACCAGACCAGGTTGACGCTGGTTGAGTGGGTGTCGGCAGGCTCAACCCCAGCGATAGTCATGCCCCAATCCTCTCCTGGCGTGGCCGTCCTTGAGGTCAGGGGGCCTCACGTAGTTCTGGCAAAGTATAGGGCAGAGCACTACGTTAGTGTGAAAGGCCCACAAGGGGTCATATACGCTGGGTGGGTTGGCGAAGGGGACGAGCTGAAGCTAACAGCCCCCGAACACATACAGCTCGGGCAGGACGTGAGGCTGAGGTTTGCCGGATGGAGCGGGGTTGAAAAGATCCACACACCCGAGCTGAAAATAAGGGTGTTAGGGCCCCATAATATTGAGGCAGTCTATATTAGACAATATCTCCTCACATTGAATTCACCGGTAGGTGCGGTGGGTTCAGGCTGGTACGACGAGGAGTCTAAGGCTTTGATAACTGCTCCGGAGAACCCGCCAGCAAACATCTTCGTCAAACGCAGGTTGACAGGCTTCACAGGTGATTGCGACGACTGCACCTATAACAACGGCAGGATGGTCCTGACTATGGACAGGCCTAGAACTATCACGGCAGCCTACACATCAGAGCCGGACGTCGTGAATCTAAGCATACTCGCAGGGGTGGTCGCAGCAGGTGGAATGGTCTACGCCGCCGGAAAAAGAGGACCTAAGGTTGAGAAAGACAACGAAAATAAAAAGCTCAAGTTAACTACATGTGATGTCTGCGGCTCTAAAATACCTGCCGACGCAACTTTCTGTCCCTACTGCGGCGTGGGGCTTTTAGAAATCGAGCCGCAAGCTGTAGACACCTCAGAATGAACTCAGTGAATGAAGCCGTTTCTGCTTCTATTATAGGTTGTTAGCTGGTTTTCTGACCTCCTCCCTGCCCTCAAGGGAGAAGGTTCCTGCGAGGGTGGGGAGGTTTAGGGCTACATTCCCTCTTTCCGAGGGTTTAGTACTGGACCGGGTCTCCGGTCCATTACCCCTATCCCGGTCGGGACTCGGGGTTATGAGGATGTCGTATGCTCCCACAAGATCTGCGTTGAATACTTTGTTTAGCTTTGTGCACCTGAATAACCCTCTCTTCATTCTCTTCCCGCATCCCTCGCCGTGTATTGAGCATTTAGATGACGTATACGTTTCGTTGACGTATGTGACGGCCAGTCCGTATTCTTCAGGAATACGGTTCAATTTCCAGCTTCTCGAAATCTCCCATATGAAAGCAGGATTCAGACCACCAAGCCATTGTTTAACGTTTCCTAGAGTCTGTTGAGAGGCTGTATAATACCTTAACATCTCACATATAATAAACGCTTTTGCTAGATAACTTCCTATGAGGCTTGCACCGCCAGTAACCAAAACTTCTCCCATGTGATTCCCTAGCACCCGATTAAGCGGCCATCTTTTAGAATGAAGTCCCTGTTGGTTGGAAGCTTCTCGTAGAGGTCTGTTGTCGTCAGTATTATTGTTACCTTTCTCTCCCTGTTTATTTTTTTAAGCAGATCCGTCAGGAGTTGGGAGTTTTCGTCGTCTATGCTTGATGTAGGCTCATCTGCCAGGATTATTTTCGGGCTGTTGGCCATGGCGCGTATCACGGCTACCCTCTGCCTTTCGCCGCCGCTCAACGTCTCCGGAAACCTCCCAGCCAGATCTATTAGGCCGAAGTACTCCAGAAGTTCAACTGCCCTCCGCCTCCTCTGGTGCTTACCTACCCCAGCTAGGGCCAGCGGGAGTTCTATGTTCTCCAAGACCGTCAGAGATGGGATCAGGTTGAAGAACTGGAATACGAAGCCTATGCTATGTAGCCTCAGCTCCGATTTCTCGTCGTCGCCAAGCTCGTTGACGGCCTTGCTGAAGAACTCTACATAACCCATGTCCGGCTCCTCTAAAAGCCCAATTATTTTGAGCAATGTTGTCTTTCCGGCACCAGACTTGCCTCTTACAGAGATGAAGTCCCCCTCCATAACGTCTAGGTTTATCCCCTTTAACACCTTGGTGGAGCCGTATCCTTTCCATACATCGATTAATTTAATCAGACTTCTATCAACCTGCATGGACGGCCGCAGCACCGTTCGAGTATACAAGGCTTAGCTGAAATATCTTCTGAACCCATTTTTCAGGTAGGTTGACGCTGTAGCCGCCGTAGAGTACATATCCGTTTCTGAGCATCTGGTCGTAGGTGAATAGTGTCTGTGGTTTGGTAACTGTTTTTCCCGCCAGATACTGCAGCCCATGAAGGGTATCGGTTTGTAATCCAAAGTAGTCCCTTAACAGGTAGGAGGCTTTCACATCGCATGCAACTGTCTGGTTACCGGCTGCGGCTTTAACCCACTCGGCCGCGCCGTATTCTGGAATACTGTACAGCCAGAAGTACCCCATATAACGTTCCTGTAAGGATACTGAGGCGTATAGGTTATAGGAGCTGAGAGCCACCATGGCTGCTAGCCCGGATATCGCGGCGGCTTTCAACAACCTTCCCCCATGTGAAAAGCTACTGGATTCATACATACTATGGAATCCTACTGCTGCGAGCATCGCCAACGGTACACACAGGAAGTTTAAAGCCCTATACGCTAGGACAAACCCCAATGGCTGGTTTCCGAAAACCGCGTAAGCCTCAAGCCCTACAAGAGTCGATAGCCAGAAAAGGGGTGCCAGATGTTTTTCACCCCCCATGCGGCGAAACCCTTCAACACCCAAAACGGTTAGCGGAGAGGCTAAGATGAAGGGTGCGGCATATAGTATGTAGTGGCTTGGCAGCGTGGGAGCATCAGGTGCTACAGACCTCACAGTTATGAGGAAGGCGATAAGGGAGACTATGGCCGTCGAGGCTATACATCCGAGAAAAACCCTCAAATTAGATACTAGGTAAAGCATTATGGTAAGTGCGAGGATCTGATACGACGCGGCTGACAGCAGGTCGTCTAGTGTGACAGCCACCCTCAAGCCCCCATAAGCATAGAGCCCGAAATACAGCGCCGTCACAGCAGTTATGATCGCGACGGGTACGGCGTAGGACCTGTCAAGATCCAGCCCCCTCCTAACCCTTATGATTGAGGAGGCTAGGGCTATGTTGATCATGACCACTATAGCGACCAAGACAGTCAGATGGTGCGCCATCGCCAAGGCCACTGCAGCAAATGTGAAGAGTAGCCTCCACCCCCACCCTCCCCGCATTAGAAAGGCTAGGATAGAGAGCATGTAAAGTGGGTTGGCATATGTTTCCTTCGTAACCCCTGCCATGAAGAAGGAATAGGGATAGGCGGTCGCCAACAGAATCGAGGAGAAAAAGGCCAGCACATGGCTTCGGCCTATCCTATACGTCAGCGCATAGAAGATAAGGATTGTGAAAGCCCCTGCCAGCGGAATGCCTACAGCCATGGCCGCCATGGGCTTAAGCCCAGTAACCAGTGAAAAGACAGCGCCGAAGAGGCTGTTAGCAGGCCAGTAACGGTTATAGTCGTCCAGCATCCCGCTTTCAAGACCCATAGGCGTATGCTCTAGGATGACTTCCGTATTCCTTATCGGGCTCCATGCATCGGTTGAGAAGGGTAGGCCGCTTAGGAAAGTTGGATAGAGCCTCACGGCTAAGGCTGCTGAGAAGGCGATGGCCGCATAAGGAAACACCCTCATCCGAGGTCTCCTCTAAGAACACTTATTGATATGAGCAGAGTGACTAAAACGGGGTTCAGAACAGCTACAAGCGGGTCGAACTGGAGTGGGACGGTGTGCGACAGCACTCGCAGATACCCGCCTCCCTGAATCACCGACAATACCGCTGCAGCCATTACAAATCCTATAAATGACGCTGCTACAGACCAAGGTAGAAGCTTGAACAGCATGTCCACCTTCAAAAGCCTTCTCGAACCACCCAACGACCTTAAGACGTTTATCTCACCCCTATGTTGCTCTATGATGGTTTTAGAGGCCGCGGCTACGCTGGCTCCGGAAAAGAGGAAAACCATCGCTGAGAGGATAAGCAGAGACTCCCTAGTCAAGCCATACCTATCCATGTAACCCCTCATAAAGTTGTAGGCCTCCTCTACACCTATGTCTTCGACTCTGAACCGCGCTATTACCCGTGGCGTGATGCTAGAGGGCGGCGACTCCTTGCTTGTGGGTGGACCTGAGGCTGGCTCGGAGGCCTCTCTTGCTATTTCCTCGAAAACCCTGGATGGTGTTATGAGGTTTCTGTCTATCTTAAACCTTATTAGGGTTACATACCCGTAGTCGGCCCCCCGCAGCCACTGCCCAACATACAGAGGCGCAAGTATTTCATCATCCATGGGCGAGTGCGAGACGAAAACCCCTTTAACCTTAAGCTCCATATAGCGGCCCGATAAGACGCCCAATGCCAGCACTTTGTCGTTAAGGTTTAGGCGCAGCCTTTCAGCGAGGTTCCTACCTACAATCACATAGTTCAGGTCGTTTAGCCCAAGCATGCCACCCTCTAAAATGGTTAACACGTTCAGTTTCGTGAAGTCGTCTGGTACGACCCCTCTCAAGAAGACCGATTCGCCCTTGACAATGCCGGGAACTATTACTTCTGGGCTGCCGGCTAAAACCCCGTTTAAAGCATTTATCTTCTCAGCCAGGTAGGCTGGAACAAGGCCTGTGAAAGGTGTGCGGCTTTTCCTGTCGTAGACCGCCAAGATGTCTCCCCCCTCGCCCAGATACGTGGTGAAGCCCCTGTAGAAGCCCAAAAGACTCAGGGCTGTTATCGAGAAAAGCATGGAGGATAAAGTGGTTATTAGCACAAGGATTAAGATGCGCCTTGGTTTAAGATATTTGAAGCGTCTAAGCTTCATGGAAATTCTATCTATATGTGCACCTCCGCTATATATGCGCACAATCTATACGTGCTTATCTTCTGCATAACGGTATAGCATCATAATGGTTGTTCGATGTATCTTGTTCGCACAGATTTCAAAGATGGATAAACGGATCCCATGATCGATGAGGTAAACGTTAACAGGAGTATTTTGATGACCTGCTCCAGCTCTAGGAAGGGTGATACGTCTATGTTTGGCTGGACCCATCTTAGGATGGCTGAGGCTGTTTGTGTACCAGCTATACCTAGGGCAACACCCAATATCGAGCCTAGGAGAGCTATGGCCGCCGTGTAGGCAAGTACTAAGGTAAGGGTCAATCGTTTTTTGGTCCCCATAGCTGTGAGCATGGCTAGCTCATAGCTTGACTCCATTATGAGTCTTGTGGAGGCTATGTAGGAGGCTGCCGCCACAACCGCGTAGACGGCCAGCGACCAGACATTTAGAAAATTCACCACCTGCGTGTTGGTTTGCTGCGCAAACTCCTTCATCTGCTGCACCTTGACGATCTTTGTGCCCTCAGGTAGTAGCTGCACTATTTTGTCAAGGGCTACGCGGCTGTCCACACCATCCTTTAGGGAGAACTCTATGAAGGATACTGTGTTATTCTTTCCAGCAAGCATGTATGCTGTATCCATGGGAACCACAAGCTCGATGTCGCTTTGCGTCTGACTCCTGAACACTCCTACAACCCTGACCTCGATACGTCTTTCATCCAAAGCCAGAGCTATCTCATCTCCGAGGCTGATGGATAACGCACCCGCAAGCAACTCGCCGGCATTCGCCTCCGCCCAGTTTCTCGAAACCGCCCCCTCCACATAGACTCCCCTCGTTTTGAGGAAAACACCGACATCTTCAACCCCCCTGACTAGAACCGTATGGCTACCAAGCCCTTTCGTTAGATTAGCTGTCAGCATTTTCTGGGGAAGCACGTTCCTAACATATCCTAGGCTGCCGAGCTTGGCTGTTAGGACTGCGGGTACTTGGCTGTCCGTCATGGCCGTGGAGCCTGAGCCCAGTACTAAGTAGGTTCCATGCGGAACTACAAGCCCTGCTAGAGTTTCTGACTGAAAGTTTAGATAGTTTACCACAGCGTTTGTGGACGACACTATGGCTACTAAAAGCGCTATTGCTAAGATCGAAGAACCGGCTACACCCCTCCGCAAAAACATCTTAAAGCTTAAACTATACATCCGTTCTGACCTCCACCGCCCTGAACGGCGAGGCTTGCCTTTATTCTGTTATTGTCCATTCTACTCCGGCTATGTTAGCCCGATCTTAGCTTTTATCTCCGCTATATCCCTCTCCATCCTCGCCAGCCTTTCGTCAAGTATTGTCTGTAGGTCCTTCCTCAGGCCCTTGACCTCGCCCAGTACTTCCTTGCCCGTGTCGAGTACTTCCCTACTTATGCTTAGTGACTCGTTTCTAAAGTCTCCAAACTCTTGTCTGAAGTCTCTGAACTCTCCTACAAATCCTCTGAACTCCTGCCGGTAGTCCCTGAATTCCCCCCAGTAGTCTATGAATATTGACTGCATTGCCCCGAATCCTTCCTGGAGTTCTTCATGTAGCGGTGAAGGCTTGATCGCGAAGTATTTTAACCGTGGGTTTGGTTTTACCTCCTTGATATCTACCGACCTAACGTATGCAGGCTTTGGGGGTGACTTTAACATCTCAATGAACTTCTCGACGACTGCATCATCTCCCTGCACGAATACGGTTACGGTTCCGTCCTTCTCATTCCTAACATAGCCTGAGAGACCTAGCTCCTGAGCAGAATCGAGAACAAACCTCCTATACCCAACCCTCTGAACCCTGCCAAAAACCTTCACGAGGAAAGCCTTCAAAGCCAAGCACAAACACCTCCATATACTTATAAAGTTTTTCTTAGAAGCCTACTTTAATCCCCACTTCGCTCTGAGTTTTTATGTCCTTGGTCTGGTTCCGAACCGTTCTCCTGCACATGTGTTAGAGCGCGTCGTCTACTCAAGCTCTCCACAGCTCTCTTATACGATTCAATGTCTCCTACATCCCACCAGTAGCCATCCAATAAATAAATATCCATATACTGGAATCTTCTTATGCAACCATTGGATAAAGTCTCCCAGCCTATCCCCTCCACCGCCCTCACCAAGATATTCTCCGACCATATATAAGACCTGCCTCGGAAAGATGTAGATACCTGTACTCACTAATGTTGAGGAGGGCCTCTCAGGCTTCTCCACCAAATCTATTATTCTAGTTTCATCATTTATCTTGACCACACCATATAGTTTTGCAAGCTCAGCATCCCTAACATCATATATTGCAACAATCGGCCTTCCAGAATATTTCTCAATCATAGGCCTCAGTGAGCCTGTGAACAAGTTGTCTCCAGCAACTATTAATACAGCGTGTTCTAGCTGTGTGGATAGTCTAGACAAAGCTTTAACAGCGCCAAGCTTCTCCTCCTCTGAACGAGACTCCTCAACTATGATCTTTATCCGTTTATCTCCATACTTCTCAGCCCATCTCTTAAAATCATCTTCAAACCTCAGGTTCGTTGAGATTATTATACTTCTCAGACATTCAACCTCATCCAGCTTCTCCACAATATATTCTATGACTGGTTTACCGCATACTGGGAGGAGTGTTTTAGCAGTGTTTAATGTTATAGGCCACAGCCTCTTCCCATAGCCTCCAGCAAGGATGACGGCATCCAACATCAACAACACATCCTCTAGACTTAATCCTGTGTTTTTTATGATATGGTGTGGATCTTAGGGATAGGTTAATGCTTCTTCAAACAGCCTTGATTAAAACTGCTAAAAGAATATTCTTATTATTAGTGGTACAAGTATTGTTGACGCTAATGTCACCACGATAGCGACTAAAGATGCTTTCATAACACCGTATAAGTCGCTCATCCTCGTATTCACATCATTAATCCTTGCATCCACATATGATTTAAACTCATTAATCCTCGAATCCATATACGATTTAAGCTCGGTGATCCTTGCATCCACATATGATTTAAGCTCGGCCTCAAGCCTTTCCGCATCCTCTTTGGTAGCCCTCCTCAAGCTTTCTATGTCGTCTTTTGTCGCCATCTCCCTAGATATTGCTATAAGCATCACCCTCCTAAGCTCCCTATGCCTTAAGGCTTCCGGCAGAAGTTCCTCAGCTAAAGCCCTCCTGAGCTCCTCATCTCTCCTAAGCTCGTCCAGAAGCTGCCTACCAGTGGACATGCCTACATCAGAAATATACCAAACCCATTGTATATAAAGATGGTCGGAGAGATTGTCATCTTCACTTACTATTCGTTTTTTCGCCTCTCATAAACGTTGAAATGATCTCTTCCGCAGATCTCTCTATCGCGAGTAAATGGGATAGCTGTAATAGGTATCATCCCTCTGGTCCGATGACCTCCAGTTTGCCTGTAACCGGGTTGGGCTTAAGCCCTAGAGTTTCTAGCGCGTAGGTGCCTAGTATGGGTGTGGGGACGTCGAGCTCCGCTACGAAAGCAGGTCCCCTCCTACCCTCTGCCTCCACTTCAGCCAAATAGAGCTTCGCCCCAACCCTCCTCCCGTCAGCAAGGGTAAGCTCTACCGTGAATGGTGTTTCGAGAAGCCCAGTATCGGAAACGGTTTTCGGGTCAAGCACAATATATGCCGACCCAGTGTCAACCAATACCCTAACATTTTTTGAGACCCTTCCCCTAAGAACTATGTCTACGTAGACGTAACCACCTCATCCACCAAGTTTATTGACCAGCGTAACTTATATCTGCTTCCATCGCTTGGGGCTGTTGCAATAGTTCTCTCTCCACTTCCTCTACGTCCTTCTGTGTATCGATGGCCCTCCAGAAGACATCTCTGATACTACCAGTCCGGCCTGCCTATTCCTAGCCCTGATGTAATCCTCGAAGAGCTTGACGACAATGTCTGTCAAAGCTATAGGCGCAAAATCTATTTTGCTGCTTGGCTAATAGTAACTGAGGTAGTGTTGTGGTGGATGGCGCGGAGATCGAGGAGAGGGTACTTATTGATAGGTTGAGGGGTGCGTTGGAGAAAGAAGAAAACGTTCTCCTAGCCTACTTATTTGGGTCTAGGGCGGCTGGGAAGGCTTCTTCGGTCAGCGATTTCGACTTAGCCGTTCTCCTTAAGGACAACAGCTTGGTGGGGATTGGGCGTGTGCTGTTCAGCGCCTCGAAGGCTTTAGGGGTCAATGAAGACGCGGTGGACATACTTGACCTCTCCAAAGCACCTCTACGGTTGAAGGTGAAGGTCTTGAAGGAGGGTGTGAAGCTTGTGGACAGGGGTTACGAGGAGGCAGTAATCCAGGATGTTAACAAAAATTTCCCAGAGATAGCATTGGAGATCCGGAAAGAGCTACGCTGGTGGATTAGTAACCCTAGAGGAATCGACATAGAGCTCATCAAGGAGCTTCTGGACTACCTAGCCCAAGTCAATGGACACCTAGAATCATTCCTAAGTAAACGCAGGATTGAAGAGTTGTCGAGCAATGCTGAGGCCTGGTATGCCCTAAAAAGCATGGTCCAAGATATCATACAGGCGGTGATCGACATAATCGCGCACATAGTCAGTGCAAAGCAACTGGGCATCGTAAGCGCCTATAGAGAGTATGTGGAGAGGCTTGTAGGACACGGGCTAATGGAACCAACTTTAGGAGAAAGGATTAAGACGATGATCATTTTGAGGAACAGGCTCATACATAGGTACCTAACGGTCAAACCAGAGGAGCTATGGAGCTGGTCAATGAAGCTTTCCTCAGAAATCGTGCCAGAATTCAAAGAATGGGTGCTTAAGCTGACCTCCTCCCCGCCCTGAAGGGCGAGGGTTCCTGCTAGTGCGGGGAGGTTGGGGGCTACATCTCCCCGTTTTGGGGATTTAGCCCCGGGCTGGGTCTCCAGCCCATTACCCCTATCCCAGTCGGGACTCGGGGTTATGAGTATGTTATGCGCTCCAACGAGGTCTGCGTTGAAGACTTTGTTTATCTTTGTACACTTGAATAGCCCTCTCTTAATCCTCTTCCCGCATCCCTCGCCGTGTACTGGGCATTTGGATGATGTGTATGCCTCATCAACATGTATCACGGTTATCCCATATTCCTCTGCTACCTCCCCAATCCTCCTCAGTAGGTAGTCATATGTCCATACATGGTTGTAAGTCTCCGTTCTCCTGGGCAATGTTCATGTTGTTGTAGAATCTCTAGTCCTCTGCTTCAGGTATCTGAAGAACCTTTCAACTCTATTCCTTGAACCGAACGTCTGATACCGGTACTCTAGCCCGAGCCTCTCTAGGGCCCATCTATACCATGGGTCCCTATCGACCGCTATCAATGGCTTGTTAATACATCTATCAAGGAGAATCCTAAGGAACTTCATAGTAGTAATGATGCTCCCGTTAACTTGACGCCTTCCTTCGGGTCTAGTGTTATTCCATATTTGTCCATAGTGCCCGAGCCTACTATTAATTCGGGTAGGTGTATTTTCCTACCCTCTACCTCGACCTCTTTGATGAAATTGTCTATGACTAATACTGTTTCGGGGAGGTTGAAGTCGTCTATGGTTATGGTGATTTGTGCGTATTTATCAGCTTGAATAGATTCACCGTTAATCCAGTAGAGCCTTAGCGGCTTATCAAGGGTAGACCATTTAGCTCCAAAGCTTTCCTCCAAAAAAGCTTCGCTGAACCGCTGTAACCCCTGAACCTGTATCGAATAGGGCCGTACAGCTAACCTCTTTGTCTAGAAACCTGATTACTACGTTCTTCAAGACGCGCATCAACAACACCAAAGGATTATTGAAATCGAGGCTAATTAAGCATTGATAGTACACGGCTTTAAGCTTAATTTATAATACTGACATTCTACATAAGTGCTAAGTATCTAGTGTATTAGCCTGAAGTATGAAGGCTTCTACCTTTCTTAGAGTACCCGTCGTAGTGTCTGGTATCATGTTAGCTCTCTCGACCGTTAAAATCCCGATAATTATGTTCTCATCAATTGTGCTTCCCCTCAAGGCCTCCTTTACCCTCTCCGGAATCTCCGCGACCGTTACAGCCTCATACTTCAATACCTCGTCCTCCAATTCAAGCTCAGGGACTACGGCTTCCAGCGCCTTCACAACATGGCCTGAAACGGAGACAAAATCGATCACCCTCCCAGTATACTGTACGCCTATCCGCTCCGCAAGAGATCTATCGATTAACGTCATCCTAGCTCCTGTGTCTGTGAGAGCGGTCGAGGAATAACCCTCTTTTGTCCCAGATAACCCAACACTTGCCTTCACCAGAACCATCTATCCACCGCCTTTATTCCATTCCACATGCTTTTAATCTTTTGTCGCATCACATTACTGACGCGATGCCCGAAATACTTCGCTACTCGTTTGTCGCTTCTCATGAATATTGAAATCATCTCTTCGCAGGTTGATTCTAAAAGCTGGCATCATCCCACGTTAGTAGAGTCGATGAGCTTCTTACATAACTCGTGTGCTTTACCCGCTCTTCTTGTAGCATCCTCCGCATCGCTCTCGCTTATGACCTCCTCAGGGGATAGGAAGGCCTCTTCCCCTCCATATAGGCTTATTTCTCTCTTTTTGGCAAGCATCTTGCTTGACTCGCGTAGAAACTCTAGCTCAGCCCTAAACCATTCAGGAAACCTATCAACAAAATCAACTAGAATATCCGAAATATCATGGATTTTAGGATACTCTATTCCAACAGCCTTCAAAACCGCCTTTAAAGATAGTTCAACACATTCCTGACTCAACCTTACTGCATACGGGTAATTCCTTTCTAGAAGAGCATCCCTAGCATCTTCAAGCCTAGCTTCAGCTTGGCGGAGGTAAGATTTTGCAATCTTAAGCAAGCTCAACTTTTTCACCAAGCCTATAGTCCGGCTTTAAATCCCAATACCAACGCTCCTTACCAACCATCACCCGCTTCGCACCTTGCTTCAACAGCCTCCTCTTAAGCTCCAGCAAGGTTGTCTCAAGAAAGCTGCTCCTATCATAAAGGATCACGGCCTCCTCCGTCAAATCTAGGAAGAGTAGGGGCAGCCTCCTCGCTTCATCCTTTCTTAAAGGATAAAAACTAAGTGAGGTGTATACGCCATGCCTCCTAAGCCATCTAAGCTCCTCCTCCAACATCACCTCCACGTGATACAGCTTCTCCATCCTCGACCCCAGACTCCCCTCCAGCGAGTCTGAAACCAGCAGAATATCGACATCGCTGGTTTGGGATGCAGATCCACGGGCCACAGAGCCATAGACGGCAAAGGACTCTAAATCTACGGCCTTCAAGAGAACCCTAAGGCAATTAAGTATCAGGTTGAGATAGCGCTCGGAGGCGATTTTGTCAACATCCTTCACAACCCCTGAAGCCAGAAAAAGAAAGTTCTCGGGGCTCAGAAGCCTGTAAAGCCTAGGCCTACCACGGCCGAAAACCAGTAGAGCCCGCTTAGAGTGAAGCTTGCTAAAAGCAACGGAAAGCCTATTCTCATCAAACAACAATAAATCCCTAGACTCAGAAAACGTAAACAACTCCAAGCCAAACCCCGCGTAAAGCTTAGAGTAGCACTCGCCAAGCCACCTAGAAATCCACATCCACAATCTAAACAAATCATAAACCTTGACAATATATTAAGCTGTCCTATCCTAAATATATTTAAGCACAGCCCAAATATCTGCTCCTACCTCCCCCCTTAAAGCGGTGCTGGATACGGGGGCAAGCAGGAGCGTTATGTCGAGGGCCCTCTCAGATGAACTGGGTGCTTTCACACCGCTGGAAAAGCCTTATGATTTGAGGACGGCTGATGAAGGTGGGAGGTTAAGGATAGTAGGTTATTGTAGGGTGGAGGTAGTTTTTCAGGGCGTGGAGGTGCCCAGCGGAGCGGTATTCGAGGTTGCGGAGAACCTGAGGAAAGGCATAGACCTAATCATAGGGAGGCCTGAGATAGACTCCTGGGGCATCGTAGTTACCGTTGTCGGATAGTTTAACATTTTATAGCTATCCGTTCCATCTCGGCCTTTAGGGCTTCATGGGTGGCTTTCAGGGGCAACGGTGCTCCCCTCATCCTGAGTATGTTTAAGCATGCTGTTATGTCTCTGTCGTTTTCGTATCCATATCCCTAAAGTCCTCTAGGGGCCTCCTGACCTACTCATTGGACCTGTAGCCGAAGGAGACTCAAACACATTTCACAATCTGAGTACACATATAAGAGTTGCATAAAGTTAACTTTCAGAAACTGCTGAAGAACCCATTGAAGACTCTTTAGGGAAATCCTCACTTCGCATAATTAACACATTTACCTAGCGGCTTCCGATAAACTCTGCACCGGCCTCAAAAGTTCTTCACAATCTCTCCATCAAAGGAGTCTAGCAATTGACACTCTCCACGACTGAAGTCGGGAGATTCTCGGTTTGTTAGCCTCATGGCTTCATCCTACCGAGTTCTGGGCTGTGTCAATCAGCCCCTGGATACGGCATATAGCCATATCCCCGCTTGCTAGAACCTTCCCCACCCTTTTCGGCTCGGAGCCTTATTCCAGCTTTTGGACATCCGAGCCACATTTGAGCGACACGCTCAATACAACTTTTAAAGCAGATGTATTTAAGCTTATCAACAATTCATCCCACGGTTAAAAACCGTAGGCTTTTCTTGTTGACTAGGTATTATGTAAGCAGGCTTTTAGTGGCTTCCCTTACTGCTTGCCTGCTGTTGAGCCTTGGTTTCCAGCCTAGTCTTTTGAGCTTAGTAATGTCTAGCAGCATGTTTTTGACGTCTCCCCTCCAACCTCTACCGCCTTCCACCCCTCCCGTGAATACGAGTTTAACGTTCTTTAGCTTCATCTCTTCTATGACTATTTGGGCGATGGTTCTTACGTCTACCTGATCTTCTGAACCGACGTTGAATATCTCGACCTGCCCGGCTGAGTTTTCTAGTCCTAGAAGTATAGCGTCTATGCAGTCTTTTATGTGGAGGTATGATTTGGTTTGGGACCCGTCTCCGAGTATCTCGAGCTCCTCCGGATTTCTTTTGAGCTTCTGTATGAAGTCGTAGATCACGCCGTGTCTGCTTCTCGGCCCAACGATGTTCGCAAGCCTGTAGATTACTGCTTTGAAGCCATATGTGTAGGCATACGCTGTGATTAGCGCTTCATGCGAGTTTTGAGGCGCCGTAGGTTGAGATAGGTTTGAGTGGTGCATAGTCTTCTGGTGTTGGGATCCTTAAGGCTTCGCCATATACTGTAGACGTTGAGGCGAAGACTATTGTTGGTTGTGTATCCGTTTTTCTTACAAGCTCTAAGAGGTTGTGGGTCGCAACGATGTTCTGCTGGAAGTGGATGTTTGGTTCTGTTGAGCCTATTTTGACCTCTGGGTTTGCTGCAAAGATGAAGCTGTAGCTATCAATTTTCAGTTTCTCGAGGTCGATTGGGTTCTTCAATAGGTCTCCCCTTACGAGCGTAAAGTTCGTGCTGCCAAGCCAATGCCTAACGTTTTCTATGGAACCAGTTGAGAGGTTGTCGAACACACAGACCTCATCTCCCCGAACCATAAGCGCATCCACTGAGTGACTCCCAATGAAGCCTGCACCGCCCGTAACCAAGGCCTTTCTCACGGAAGTTCGCTTCCAACCCTCAACTGGGGGATACCGACGACAAAAAATGCGATCATTTTTTAACTATATCATCAGCAGATCAACTGGCTCCAATTTCTTCGACACCGGGTCTATTTGATAGCCTAGAGATTCTAGGGCTGTGGCCCCGAGAACGGGTATGTCTTCAGCCTCGCCGAACACTATTGGGGCGACGGCCCGTCGCCCCCCATATTCTACAACTGCCCCTCCAACGTCACGCTCAACAATACCACCGCCGTAAACTCTAAGCCTCTGCCTGGTAACAGGCCTAAGCCCAAGCCTCTCAAGGATGGGGCGCGGTATTGAATTGACACTCTCCACGACTGAAGTCGGGAGATTCTTGCTTCTAGGGTGTTCATCGGTCGGTTGTTCATCGCCCTTCTAGGCTCCCACCTCATTCCATCCCACCTTAGAAGCAGGGGGTGTGCCACCACCCCGTTAACGCCGCCTCCGTTGAGGTGGCCTATATTTAGGACGCCTACGGCATCTCTATGTGCCTCCAGCCCACAACCCGAGCATTTGAAGAGCCTTCCCCTATTTGTTACGTTTTCAGAGCCGCAGTATGGGCATTTGCTTGATGTCTTGTACTCGCTTACCTCCTCCACTTCTATGCCGTATTCTTCGGCTTTCTCCTTGAACCTCCTGACTATATAGCTGAAGCTCCAGAAGTTGTTTATCATGGTGTTAGCCTTTCCTTTATGTCTGTTGCTTCTTACGCCTTTCAGCTTTCCAAGCACTATTTTCGAGACGCCAAGCCGATAGGCTTCCTCAACTATGGTTTTCACCATGGTGTTTACGGCGTGCCTGAACCTCCTCTGAAGGGTTCTGTAGAGCCTCCTAAGCTTTTTGGACGTTCTAGCTCCGTTGACCTTAGCCAGCCTGCTCTTCTCTCCGGCTATCTTTCTATTCCAGTACCACCAGTCCGATAGAACTGCCCCGCCTGAGAAGGCTATGGGCTGCCTCAGCCCATCGTACCACACGGTCGCCAGGTTTTTCACCCCGAGGTCTATGTAGAGGGGTTTGCTGCCTCCTCTCTTAAGAGGCTTCCCGACTCTAACAACCATAAAACCCCTCCACACACCATCCACCCCGTCATAGATTATCTCCAGCCTCTTAAGCATCAGCGAGATCACCGCAACAGTAAACGACTGCACCCCCACTATTAGCAGGACCAGGCCAAGCCATGCCCAACCAATGCTCCACGCCCTCTCCCCGAGAATGTATCGCATGTAAAGCTGCCAGAGCAGGATCGCAAGCCCACCTACACCCGCCGCCGAGCCCAGCAACGAGAACAGTAGGACAGGGTTGTACAGCCAAGCGATCTTCAACGCCGTCAAGGCTATCCTAATACCCGCCTTCCATGTTGATAGCTTAGGATTGCCTATACGTCTACGATACCTCACGGGGACCTCTACAACCCTCCCATACACAATTGACTGTGAGACTATTTCAGCCTCCACATCGAACCCTGTAGCCGTTATCTCAAGCCGTTTAGCCAGGTCGGATCTTAGTAGGTAGATCCCGCTACATGGGTCTTTAACTCGCTGGCCCATCAGCAAGCTTATCAAAGTACTTATCACCCTATTACCGAGCCTATGTAGTAGCGGTATGTTCCCCCTGTCTACACGATATCCCACTACTTCGTCACAGTTCTTCTCGACGGCTGTCTCTAGCATGCGTTCTATATCCTTTGGGTCGTAAGTCCCATCCCCGTCCATAACCAATATGTAGGGGGTCTGGGCAACCTCTATCCCGGTCTTTATAGCCGATGATTTTCCATGGCCTGTCTGAGTTACCACTTGTGCACCCATGCTTCTAGCTATCTCAACCGTCCTATCCGACGAATACCCGTCCACCACGAGTATGTTCCTGTAGCCTGCCTCCATTGCTTCCCTAACGACATGGCCTATTGCCTCCTCCTCGTTCAATGTAGGTATTACGATGGTTACATCGTCCTTGCTGAAAAATGGGCCAGTGTCCCTGTGAGCGTTCTGGAGTTTCCCCACATCATCTACGTCGACGGTTTTACCTAACTGTTCTCTATAAAAGTTCGACTCCTTGTATAGACCCGTAGGTCGTCGGATATCTACAATACGATATATTGACGGAAAAACCACCAGCATCAGTGAGATTATGAACCCTACGTCTGTAAATATCGGTGCATCGAACGTTTGAAATTTTGAGAAATTTGTCGTTTCGAAATTAACCCTTACAGAGACCTCTGGAACAATTTTCTCAGAAATCAGGGTGTTCATTTTCACGGAGAGATGATATGAGTGTTGTGAGAGCGGGTACAGTATCGGTGTAGGCGACTGGAACAGGTCTAGTATTGGGTGGCTTAGAAGTGATAGGCTGCATGCAGCCATAGTACGTGAGCCCTTCCCAACCTTCCATGATGTAACTAAGGAGAGTATAGCTGGTATCATGAGAAGCGGTATTGAATGTGTAAGGGATCTATGTACATACATTAAGGCATCAATGTCCGGCAGGATAGCTACGAAGCCCGCTAACAGCGCCCTCTTTATCCCAAGAACAGGCGCTATTAGGGCGAAAGGTATGGCGAAGTGTAGGACCAGCTCAGGCATCTACAGCGATTCAGATATCCTGCCATGAACGGTTTTGGCTATAGCAGATAATATTCCAGCGGCTAATGCAGTCCAGTATTCATGGGTGAGCGTTGCCTCCGCCAGAGTTTCGGTGGCTATCCACCCTCCAGCGTAGGGAATTGAATACTCTAAGGTAAACTTTCCGACCAGCGGTGGGCCCACACCCACGAACGACTTGGCCAGATTCAGCCCTATGAAAAGCCCTGCTAGGAACAGGATTGGCAGTGTGAGACCTCTTAAGCTCATCAGGGGCTTTGACCACGGCTTTCCAGCCAGCAAGGAGCCTACAAAGATCGTTACGGCTGCTAATAAGATGCTGAGCCTTGCGGCTAGGTTTAGGTATGGCAGTATTGGTACTGTTACCGGCTTTCCTAAGACTTGTACAGCTATGTTGAAGGGGGACACCTCGGCCGAGAAGGTGAAACCATCCCCCATCCCCCCGGCCATCGTCCACCATGGGCTGTTAGACAGGGCTGTGTAGAAGAGCAGGAGGGATGAGGCTATACCCAGCAGGTTAATCCTATTGTTTAGCGTGAGAACCTTCACAAGAACCATAGCGTCATACCGCTACCTTATCGTTTTAGGATGTCCGCTAAGCTGATTTCAAATGATGTAGATAATGGTGCTGTGACCTTTGACCCGAAAACACGTATTATAGATTCTCCCCTAACCTCTACTCTTATCCTATCCCGGCCTTCCATGAGGTAGGATGCAAACCTGCTTAAGGCCGCCTCTCCAACCTCCACCTTCAAGGTTAGGATCTCTGTTGATCCCGGTTGGGAGGTAACGGGTTTATCCAGCGCTGCTGGGGCGAGAGCTTTCCCGTCGGGGCCGTAGGCTTCCGCATTAAACCCTTCAAACACCACCTTAACCTCCCCTAGGTTGGTGAGCTTGAACTCAGCGTAGAGATACCTCCCGTCAAACCTGAGACCTGAAGGCTCTAGGTGGAAGTCTATTTTTGGAGGATTGTACAAGGGTGTGACCATGGCTTGGATGTTCCAGCCATGAATGCCTAGGCCGTAAATAATCGGCGATACTGCTGCAAGTGCCGAGAGCAGCAGCGTTAGAGCCCTAACAACACCGATCTTATTCAACGTTTATTGTCAACCATTGCCTCGTAGTATTCGGCCTTACACCGAGACTACCGAAGGGTAGTGGACCGTGACCACTCTCATCTAACTGCTCGCGGTTTTGAAGCTATTATAGCTCTACCCAATCTTTTCGGTGCTCAGCTTTTCCTTCAGCTTCAAGTCTATGTATTCCTTAATGGTCTGATCTACGATTCTATGTCTCAGTTCTTCATCCTTCGAGAATAAGAGCATCCCTGTAGTAAAGACGTGGTGTTTGAATGGTAGCGGTGCCTCGTTCAGCACATGCAGGTCTACTGGAAGGCCGGCCTCAACCTCAAGCTTGGCCGAAAAATCGACAGTGTAGTAGAACGCCTTCCCCACATCGCTTAACCAGACAGCTACATCAACATCCCTGAAGAAGCTCCTCTCCAAAAACCCTCCATGCACGTAGGCGAATATGATGTCGTCCACTCTTTCAAGTCTCTTCCTCAAGAAGTCGAGAAGTCTAGCCTTCTCCTCAGCGGATAGCTCATAATACCTGAATTCTGAGTCAACGGGGTCAAGTTTTCCAATCGATGTAGATCCCGATAAGAACTTCCTAACGTAGGAGGTGAAGTGCTCAAAGTCTTCAAGCCCTTCCCTTACGCTTCTATACACCTTCTCATCGACAATAGCCCAATACCTGTGCACGAGGAGGTTTCTGAGTCTGGCCGCGGAGGAAAGCCTTTCAGCCAATTCCCTCGATATAACGTCCTTATCCCCAAGCCTTGTGAAGCAGTCCGAGTACCCTTCAGCCCGTTCGTTAAAGGAGTTAAGGAGGATGTGCATGCAGATGCTTGATGCAGCCTCTACAAGCTGGATCGTGAGATATCTGATCGAAAGCTTCTCGTAGATTGTCAATTCATTAAACCCCCTCGCGGTGAGTCCCTTAAGCGTTTGGATGGTGTCGTTGATATCCCTAACCCTAGCCTCGATAAACCCCTCATTCACCCGCAAATTAGACCCTGCCATGGGTCAATCTTCGGAGCACTGCTTGAGGTTGTAACCTCCACGCATAACGCTTCTACTCAGATGCTTCGATCCCCCCCTTATCCATCTCATCCGCTAACCTCAAAACTGCTTCCATGAACTCTCTCCTATCCTCCTTCGGAAGCTCAATGAGCAGCATGGAGAAAAACATCACCCAAACTGCTCCTGCAATTTCAGGCTTTCCAGCGTCATATATTTCATCTAAGGTTTCGAAGAAATCGAATACGGCCGCCAAAGCTCTGACCTCTGCGTTTGCAACTTTGCTTGCAAGGGGGCCACTTACGCTTTCCTCCTTGAGCATTTTGAGCCTTGACTTTAGATAGGCCTTCAAGGCCCTCTTCTCTTCGTGGATGTCCCTAGTGTGCGTTGACACTTTTCCCGGTTCAGATGTTTCTGAATAGTTTTGATACCCACTGTAGTGTTAGTGCTTGGACTATTATGTATGCTTTGTTGTTTCTCCATTCTCTTGCTGTTTTATGCCCCCATCTCTGGGCTAGCTCAGAAAGCTTCCAAGCCTCCCCTACACCGGCCTCAATAAGCCTACGCTCCACAGAAACTATCCTCTTAAGCTCCATAATCGTCTTGACTATTGCTTTGATCAGGACATGACTCCTTACAGTATCTAACCCAGATTTGATGAGTGCCTTTATGAAGGCCTTGGTAGTTGGCTTCACCAGATACCACCTCCTAGACCTCCTAACACAAAAGACGGCATTATTCAACTCATCCAAGAGTCTGGCGGTCAAACCGTCAGAAGGACGCCCACATGAGGAGGTGGAGACAGACATCATAGGTGTATGCTTAAATACCCCATAATATATAAACATTTCTTGATGAGGTTGTTGGTTTTAGGGTTTGAAGTCTGCCCATCTCCACACATCTATCATCTTCACCCTTCCCCTCTTCTCTGCGATGGCTAGTACAGGCCTTGCCTCTGCCTTTTCTGCGGCCTCAAGTAGTGGTGCTAGCTCAGCCCACCTCACACCCCTGACACCATACTTACATTCCACGAGAACTACTTCACCATCCTTTAGGCATACTAGGTCTACTGGCTTTGAGACTGCGGCCCTAACTACAAACCACCCCCTCCTCCTAAACATATCCCTAACAACATACTCCAACCTCCTACCCTTACGATAACTCACACAAAACAAGACAAATATTCCACTTAAAACGTTATTTAGACGTTTCAGATACGTGTTGATAGGTCTTGAGGAGCTGGAGGATTCCAAGCCAGTCCAGGCCAGGCGTAGAGTATACTGTTTCTGTGGATGATGGTGGTGTGTGGAGCTGCACATGCCCACACTACACATACAGACACACAATATGCAAGCACATAGTAATGGTTCAAACGGAGCTATCAACACCAAAACCAAAGTATGTAGTCCATCCTATGGTTAGGGATAGTGTTATAGAGGATAGGGATTATCAGAGGAGGTTTGTTGAGAAGGCTTTAGAGGCTAACACGTTAGCTGTCCTGCCTACAGCTCTTGGGAAGACCGTTATAGCTGAGCTTGTGGCCGCGGAGCTACTGCACAGACATCCGGGGTGTAGGATACTCTTCATGGCTCCTACAAAGCCCCTAGCCCTCCAGCATAAAGAATCGGTGTTAAAGCATCTCAAGCTCAGGGAAGACGAGGTGGCCGCCGTTACAGGAGAGACCGCTATAAGGACAAGTGTGTGGAATAATTCTAGGGTTAGGTTTGTGACTGCGACGCCTCAGACTGTTTGGAACGACTACAGAAATGGCTTGGTTAGGCTTGAGGAGTTCGCGCTACTAATATTCGATGAATGCCACAGGTCTAGGAGCAGATATGCGTATACCAGGCTTGCAGAGGAGTATGTAGGGAGATGTCCTTATCCATTGATTCTTGCTCTTACTGCTTCTCCTGGCTCTGAGGAGGATAAGGTTGTGGAGGTTGTTAGGAACCTGTGGATAGAGCAGGTCGTCTGGATGTCTGAAGACGACGAAGAGGTGTCAAAGTATATTCCCGGTATTAGGGTTGGATGGGTTAGGGTTAAACTACCAGCAGAATACGAGATGATAAGGGACGAGATAAAGGGGATGATTGAGTCTGTTATTTCTAGGCTTCGTGAAAGCGGTCTGTTAAG
>Ga0272447_1000675_pt1 | contig 24333 bp, 18 predicted proteins | sample YNPCB0133_FD_194589 | JGI IMG/M metagenome (GOLD analysis project Ga0272447, IMG submission 194589) | Hot spring microbial mat communities from Yellowstone National Park, WY, United States - YNP-CB-013-3 | ecosystem: Environmental > Aquatic > Thermal springs > Hot (42-90C) > Sediment | place... | reverse complement strand
GGACAACGTCCGGCGTTACCTGTGGAGCATCCAGCGCCGACCACAAAAGGTGCGACGCTACTTCCACCACCCGAGTGTGCGGTACGCCGCCTGAGATGTTAGACATTTACTGCTCCCCGTAATACCTTGTTGAATTGATCGATTGACACCGATCGGCTCGCTCCCTATGCTGCGGGTGAAGCGGGGCAACGGCGGGAGAGGGCGTGCCGCCGTGGGAGGTGGGGGATGTGGAAACCGGAGCCGAGTCGTGCGGATCTTCAGTACCTCGTGGAGAAAGCTGGCTTGATGCGCGACGCGCTCCTGTCTGCCTACCGCCAGATGTGCTTGATCCGCCACTTTGAAGAGACCATCGCTGATCGTTACTACATCGGCAAGACGCCGGAGTTCAACATGGCGGCCGGGCCGGTCCGTGGCGAGATGCACTTGGCCGTGGGGCAGGAGGCGGTAGCGGTCGGCGTCTGCTCGCTGCTAGAGGATCAGGACGTGGTGGTCAGCACCCACCGGCCACACCACCACGCCCTCGCCAAAGGCGTCGACGCAAGCAAGCTGGCGGCTGAGATCTTCGGCAAGCGGACTGGTCTCTGCCGCGGCAAGGGCGGTCACATGCACCTGTTCGACAAGCAAAAGAACTTCTCGTGCAGCGGCATTGTAGGTGCCTCTTTTCCCCAGGCGGCCGGCGCGGCCTTCGCCTTCCGCCAGCGCGGCCAGCGCAACGTGGCGGTCGCGTTCGCCGGCGAGGGCGCAGCCAACCACGGCACCTTTACCGAGACGCTCAACGCGGCGGTGCTCTGGCAGCTCCCACTGGTCGTCGTGGTCGAGGACAACATGTACGCCGACTCCACCCCGAAGTGGGCGGCGCTGTCCCAGCCGCACCAATTCCAGCGGGCGCTGGGCTACAACGTGCCTTCGTACCTGGTGGACGGGATGGACGTGATCGACGTTTACCGAGCGGCGCGGGCAGCGATCCAGTGGGCGCGGGACGGCCAGGGGCCAGCGCTGATCGAGGCCGTGTGCTACCGGTACCGTGGGCACTTCGAGGGCGACGCCGAGGAGTACCGTACCAAGGAGGAAGTCGAGCTCTGGCGCGCGCTGGACCCGATCCCGCGCCTCGGGAGCCGGCTCAAGAAGCTGGGCTGGGCCGACGACGCCACGCTGGACTCCCTCCGCAGCGAGGCACAGCGCGCGGTGGAGCAGGCGGTGGCCTTTGCGGAGCAGAGCCCGCTGCCGGATCCGGCCGAAGCACTGGCGGGGGTGTTCCGATGAGAACCATGAAGGGGATCGCCTTCGCCATCGCGGAGGCCATCGACCAGGAGATGGCCGAGCGGCAGGACATTGTCGTGCTGGGTGAGGACGTCACCTACTGGGGCGCGGTTTTCGGCTTCACCATGGGCTTGCACCAGAAGTATGGCCGCGACCGCGTGGTGGACACACCAATTACCGAACAAACGTTTTTCGGCATGGCTGTGGGCGCGGCGGCCGTGGGGATGCACCCGGTGGTCTCGCTGATGTTCGTGGACTTCCTCGGCGCCGGCTTCGACCAGATGTACAACCACATGGCGAAGAACCACTACATGTCCGGCGGGCAGTTCGCCATGCCGGTCACGGTGGTCACCGCGATCGGAGGCGGCTACGGCGATGCCGAGCAGCACTCTCAGGTGCTCTACGGCCTGTTCGCCCACGTGCCGGGGTTCAAGGTCGTGGTGCCGTCTACCGCCTACGATGCCAAGGGGCTTACCATCAGTGCGCTGCGCGATCAGAACCCGGTGGTCATCTTCGGCCACAAGCTGCTGACCGGGCTGCCGTTCTTGCCGTTCGAGGGCGAGGAAGAGGAGGTTCCGGAAGAACGCTACACGGTTGAGTTCGGGAAGGCCGCCCTTCGCCGTGAGGGCGGCGATCTAACGATGGTCAGCGCCGGGCTAATGGTGCACCGCTGCCTGCGCGCCGCCGAGAGGCTAGCGCGGGACGGCATCGCCGCCGAGGTTATCGACGTCCGCACCCTGGTGCCACTGGATGCCGACACGCTCGTCGCGTCGGCGCGTAAGACCGGCCGCGTGCTGATCGTGGACGAGGACTATCGCAGCTACGGCATGACCGGCGAGCTCGCTTTTCGCATCCAGGAGGGTGCCTTCGACGCACTAAAGACCCCGGTGCGGCGGCTTGCGGTACCCGATGTCCCGATCCCCTTTTCGGAGCCACTGGAGCGTGCAGTGATCCCGAGCGTGGATGGGATTTACGAGGAAGCTCGGGCTCTGGTCGGGGCGCCGCCTCGCGCGGTTTAGAAACCGGACGAGCTGGGAGAGGCGAAGGCAGCCTACGGGGTAGTAGGCGGCGGTCACCGGTCGTGCCTGAAGTTGCGGGGGTCCTCCGCTCTCAAGTCTGTTCCCGATCTGAGAGATCGGGCACGCCGGCTTGGTGCAGGAACGCAGCCGAGGGAGGCGGCTGAGGCGCCGGCGGTGTGTCACCACCCGGTGGGGCGCATTGGGCAGACACAAAACGCGACCGCATGCGGGCGTTTGACACGATTCCCGGGGGTGGCTATGGTGGCCTCGAGGCGAGGAAGAGGACGCGCCGCCCCGGCCCCGGCGCAGAGAGGGAGGCGGGCTGGGAACTCCCCCGGGGAGCGGCGGCGGTAACCCCCTCGGAGCCGCAGGCTGAACACCGCAGTAGGCCTGCCGGGTGCGCCCGAAAGCGCGCGTGCGAGGGCCCGCCCCAAGGCGGGAATCCGGGTGGAACCGCGGGTGCGCCCCGTCCCGGGACGGGGCGCACCGCTTTTCGGAGGTGGTGTGGTGGGAGGCTCGCGCACGGTCCGGGTCCGCTTCCCAGACGGGTCCGAACTCCACGTACCCGCGGGGATTTCTCTCGCGGAGGTAGCCCGGCTGCGGGGCGAGGAGGGTGTCCTGGCCGCGGTGGTGGACGGCCAGGCCAGGGATCTCGGCGCCCCCCTGGAGGTAGACGCGCAGGTGCGGTTTCTGCGGTTCGAGGACCCGGAGGGCCGTCAGATCTTCTGGCACTCCTCCGCGCACCTGCTGGCGCAGGCGGTGAAGGAACTCTTCCCCCAGGCCAAGCTCGCCATCGGCCCGCCCATCGAGGACGGCTTCTACTACGACATCGACGTGGGCCGGCCCCTGGAACCCGAGGACCTGCAGCGCATCGAAGACCGGATGCGGGAGCTGGCGTCCCGGGACCAGGTCATCGAGCGCGTGGAGCTGCCCCGGGAGGAGGCGGTGCGCCTGTACCGGGAGCTGGGGGAGCGTTACAAGCTGGAGCTCCTGGAGGGCATCCCCGACGAGCGCGTGTCCTTCTACCGGCAGGACGGGTTCCTGGACATGTGCCGCGGGCCCCACATCCCCCGCACCGGCCTCATCCGGGCCATCAAGGTCCTGGGGGTCAGCGGTGCCTACTGGCGCGGGGACGAGCGGCGGGAGATGTTACAGCGGGTGTACGGCGTGACCTTCCCAGAGCCCGCGCACCTGGAAGCCTTCCTCCACCGGCTGGAGGAGGCCAAACGGCGGGACCACCGACGCCTGGGGCGGGAGCTGGAGCTGTTCAGCATCGAGGACGCCATCGGCCCGGGCCTGGTGCTGTGGCACCCCCGCGGGGCGGTGGTGCGCCGGTGCATCGAGGAGTTCCTACGCGGGGAGCTGGACCGCCACGGGTACGAGTGGGTGTACACCCCGCACGTGGCCCGGGAAGAGCTGTGGGAACGCAGTGGCCACCTCAGCTGGTACCGGGACAACATGTTCAGCGGGATGGAACTGGAAGGCCAGCGGTACCTGGTGAAGCCCATGAACTGCCCCTTCCACGTGGCCATCTACGCCTCCCGCACCCGGAGCTACCGGGAGCTGCCCGTGCGGCTGGCGGAGTTCGGGACGGTGTACCGGTACGAGCGGTCGGGAGTGCTGCACGGCCTCCTGCGGGTCCGGATGATCACCCAGGACGACGCCCACATCTTCTGCCGGCCGGACCAGATCGAGGAGGAGATCCTGGCGCTTCTGGGCCTGGCGTTTTCCGTGCACCGCGCCTTCGGGTTTGAGACGTATGAGGTGATGCTGTCGGTCCGGGACCCGGCACAGCCCGAGAAGCACGCCGGGCTCCCGGAGGTGTGGGACCGGGCGGAAGCCGCCTTGGAGGGTGCCCTGCGCCGGCAGGGGGTGGCGTACACCCGGGCTCCGGGGGAGGCCAACTTCTACGGCCCGAAGATCGACGTGTACTTCCACGACGCTTTGGGCCGCAAGTGGCAGCTCACCACGGTCCAGCTGGACTTCGTCCTGCCGGAGCGCTTTGACCTGACGTACGTGGGGGAGGACAACCGGCCCCACCGGCCCGTGATGATCCACCGGGCCCTTCTGGGGTCTTTGGAGCGGTTCCTGGGCATCCTCATCGAGCACCACGCGGGTGCCTTCCCCCTCTGGCTGGCCCCCGAGCAGGTACGGGTTCTGCCCGTGGCGGACCGGCACGCCCCGTACGCGCAGCAGGTGCGGGATCGCCTCCGGCAGGCGGGGCTGCGGACAGAGGCCGACCTCCGCGGCGAGAAGGTGGGGAAGAAGGTCCGGGACGCGCAGGTGAGCAAGGTCCCCTACATGCTGGTGGTGGGCGACCGGGAAGAACAGACCGGCACCGTGGCAGTCCGGCACCGCAGCCGCGGCGAGCTCGGGGCTGTGCCCTTAGAGGATTTCATCGCCCGAGCCCTGGAGGAGGTCCGGCAGAGGGTGTAGGACCGGGGTCGCTCCGAAGCCCCAGGCGCCTCGAGACCACCCCAAAAATCGCGCGGCGATTTTTGGGGTCCCCGGTCCCGTTTCCCCCAGGGCTCTTCGGGACAGGCTCTCAGGCGGTCGAAAACCGCAGGGCAGCACGTTCCCTCTTGCGGAACCCGTTGGAGGGGAAACGTGCGCAGGCCTCTGCTGTGGGCTTCCCTGAGCTTCCTCGCAGGTGTGGCCACGGGACCGTACCTGGGGCTGGCCTTCCCCTCCGTCTCGGCGGTCTCCCTGGGGCTTGCCGTGGTGTCCCTGTGGGCCGCGGGGCGTAGCCGGGCCGCGGCTGCGGTGCTGCTGGCGTGCGTCGCCGGGGTGGGTGCCACCGCCGGCGCCTTGTCCCGCAGCCCTCCGGGCCCCGGGGAACTCGCGGGCCACGTGGGCCAGAGGGTCGAGGTGGAGGGCCTGGCGGCCACGGAGGGCAGCCGGTTCGTCCTGGACGCGGCCCGGGTCGTGTTCCCGCAGGGCCTCCGGGGCCACCGGGTGATGGTACGGGGCAGGACCAGGGTGGCGGTGGGGGACCGCGTGCGGGTGCGTGGCAAGCTCGCGCCCCTTCCGGAAGCTCGCAACCCGGGTGAGGCGGACCCGGCGCGGTTCCTGTACCGGGAGCGGGTACGGGCTGTGCTGGTGGCGGACCTGGTCGTGGTGGTGGAATCCGGCCGCGGCTACCCGGTGCTGCGCTGGGCGGCCCAGCTGCGCAAGGCGCTGCAGGCGGTGTATGAGCAGGTCCTGCCTCCTCCCCTGAATGCGGTGCTGGCGGGGGTGGTGCTCGGGGTGCCCGTTCCCGACCGGAACCTGCAGCAGGCCTTCCGGGACAGCGGGTTGGTGCACCTGCTGGTGGCTTCCGGCGCCCAGCTCTCCGCGGTGGCGGCGGCGGTGTACGTGGCCCTGCGCCGCTTCCGGCGGACCGTGCGGAGCGTGGCGGCCCTGGCCGCGGTGCTGGCCTTCGCGGTGGTGGCGGGGTGGGAGCCGTCCATGGCCCGCGCGGCGGTGATGGCCGCGGTGGCGGTGGCCGCGGGCCTGTCCCGGCGAGAGGTGGACCCGGCCACCCTGCTCGGACTCGCCGCCGCGGTGCTGGCCGCCGCGCACCCCCTTCTGCTCTGGGACGTGGGCTTCCAGCTCTCGTTTGCAGCCACCGCAGCCCTTCTGTTCCTGTCCCCGGCCCTCCAACAGCGCCTGCGGTTCGGGCCTGCCTGGCTCCGGGAGGGGCTCGCTGCGGCCGTGTCTTGCCAGGTGTTCGTCTTCCCCTTGCTGCTGTGGCACTTCGGCCACCTGCAGCCGTGGGCGGTGGCCGCCAACGTGCTGGCTTTGCCCGCCTCCGCCTTCCTCGTGCCCGTCGGGTTGCTGGGGGGGCTCGTGGGGCTTGTTTGGACCCCGCTCGCTGTGCCCCTGCTGCGGGTCGCACAGGGGGGCTGCGCGTACTTGGTCTGGGTGGCCCGGGCGGTGGCGGACCTCCCCGGGGCTACCGTAAACCTCCCGGACGCCAAGGCCACGGCGGTGCTGCTGGGGGTGTGGGTCGGAGCAGGGGTCGCCGCGTGGCGGGGGTGGGTGCGGCCCAGCCGAAGCGTCCTGGCCTCCGTGGTGGCCCTGGCGGTGGCGGTGTGGGTGCGGGCCCTTCCTCCGCCGCCTTACGCGGAGGTGGTGTTCCTGGACGTGGGGCAGGGCGATGGGGTGGTGGTCCGCGGCCCGGAGGGCCACCGAGTGCTCCTGGACGGAGGTCCGGAAGGTGAGCCGGTGACGGGGTTTTTGGCTAGGTCCGGAGGGCGGGTGGACTTGGCGCTGCTGAGCCACCCTCACGCGGACCACGTGACGGGGCTCACGCAGGCCCTGCGCAGGTTCGGCGCGGGGCTGGTCCTGGAACCGGGCTACCCGCACCCCACCCCCTCCTACGCGGAGTTCCTCAGGACGGTGCGGGAGCGAAGGATCCCGTACCGCGTGGCCCGGCGCGGGATGCGAGTGGAGCTGGGCCGCAGCGCCATCCTGGAGGTGCTGTGGCCACCGGACCCCCTGTGGGAGGGGCCGTCTGCGGTGAACGAGAACTCCCTGGTCGTGCTCCTGCGGTACGGGGACGCTCGGTTCCTCTTCCCCGGGGACGTGGAGGCGGGGGCAGAGGGGTCCCTGGTGGCTTCCCGGGAAGACCTGCGGGCACACGTGCTGAAGGTCCCGCACCAGGGCAGCCGGACCAGCAGCTCGGAGGCGTTCCTGAGCGCGGTGGCGCCGCGGGTGGCAGTACTGTCCGTGGGCAAGGCCAACCCGTACGGACACCCGCACGGGGATGTGTTGGCGCGCTACGCCAGGCTGGGGGTCTCCTTGTACCGCACCGACCGGGACGGTGCGGTCACCATCCGGACGGACGGGAGGAACCTATGGGTGAAGACCATGAAGCCGGGGTGGTGCTGTACGGCGTGGTGGACCGCCTGGAGGACGAGGTAGCGGTGGTGGTCCTCGAGGGCGGCCACGCGGCCTTCTTGCCACGCCTCGCCCTGCCGCGGGGGGCGGCAGAGGGCAGCGGGCTCCGGGTGCAGATCCGCTTGGCAGCGAACCCGTGGCGTGCGCGGGTGCGGGAGGAGATGCGGCGGCTCCGGGAGCAGGGAGGATGACGGGGCGAGGGGCCTCCCCTGCGCGGGTGTACCTGGTGGTGGGCGAGGAGGCGTGGCTGCGCCGGCAGGCGGTGGAACGCATCGTGGCGGCCTACCTGACTCCCGAGGAGCGGGGACTGAACCTGGACCTTCTGGAAGCCGCGGAGACGGAAATCCACGAACTCCTTACCCGGGCGGACACCCTGCCCTTCTTCGGCAGCACCCGGGTAGTGGTGGTGCGGGGGCTGGACCGCATGCCCGCGGCGAGCCAGGAACGGTTGTGCAGCTACCTGGAGTCGGGTTCCCCGCCGTCGGTGCTGATCCTGGAGGCGGCCTCCCTGGACCGCCGGCGCCGGCTGTGGGGGGTGCTGCAGCGGGTGGCGCAGGTGGTGGAAGCAAGCCCCTTGGACAGCCCGGGAGCCGCCGCGTGGGTGGTGGCGCGGGTGCGGGAGTCGGGTAAGAAGATCACGGGGGAGGCCGCCCGGGCCCTAGTGGCCGCGGCGGGCACCGACCTGCAGACCTTGGCGGGGGAAGTGGACAAGCTGGTGGCCTACGCCCACGACCGCACCACGGTGGAGCTGGCGCACGTGGAGGCGGTGGCGTCCCACGGAGCGGAAGTCTCCGTGTTCGCCCTCACGGACGCGGTGGCGCAGGCCGACGCGCCGGCTGCCCTCCGGGTGCTGGACCGGCTCCTGCAGAGGGAGAACCCAGTGGGCTTGGTGGGCCTTCTGGCCTCCCACTTTCGGGCGCTCCTGTACACCTACGCTCTTGCCCAGAGGGAGACTTCCTCCGCCGAGGTACGGGCGGCCCTGGGGAGCCGGGCGTGGCTGTACCCGCGGTACCGGGAGCAGCTGCGCCGCTTCGGCCCCGGGCGGCTCGCGGAACTGTACCGGCACATCCAGCGGACGGACCTCGCCCTCAAGACTTCTGGAGGGCTCCCGGAGGTCCTGGTGCAGCAACTGGTGGTTCAGCTGTGCCAACCCACACCGGGCGCGCGGGAGAGCACCTCGGAGGATTCGCGGGTGCGATAGACCACCCCAAGAATCGGTGCGCGATTTTTGGGGAGCCCGACCCCGTCTGCCCGGGAACTTTACGCGGACAGGCTCCTAAGCGGGCTGCTGCACCGCGTGCATCAGCCGTGACTTCCGGCGGGCGGCGGTGTTGCGGTGCAGGATCCCTTTGGAGGCGGCCTTGTCGAGAGCCTTCACCGCGGCCCGGACCGCCTCGGGGTCCCGGGTGAGGCGCGCCCGCTTTACGAGGGTCTTGATCTTGGACTTCACGGACCGATTTCGCACGGTCCGCTGGAACGTCTGCCGTAAACGCTTCAAGCCCGAAGGGCTCCGCTTCGCCACCTCGTGGTCGACCTCCCGTCACCGGTTGTCCCGGCGCATTGTACCATATCCGCAGCCGGCCCTCGGAGGTGGCGCATCGGTTTGCAGGCCCCACAACCCCACCGCGCAGCTTCCGGCACCGCCCGGCAGATCGCGAGGGCCGCGGGCATCATGGCCGCGGCGGCGGTGGCTAGCCGCGCCTTGGGCGTGGTACGGGAGGCCACCGTGGCCGCCCTGTTCGGGGCAGGGGACGCCAAGGCCGCCTACGTGGTGGCGTACTCCGTGCCCTTCTTCGTGCAGAGGCTCCTCCTCGGGGGCACCCTGAGCATCCTGTTCATCCCCACCATCACCCGGTACCTCACCCGGGGAGACCCTGAAGAGACGGACCGCGTGGTAAGCAACCTCCTGACCGTGGTGCTGCTGGTGGGGTTCGGCATGGTCCTGGCGGGCCAGCTGGCGGCGCCGTGGCTGGTCCCCGTGGCCGCGCCGGGCTTCACGGGCTCCCCGCAGCTCGTGAGCCTGGCCACGGAACTGACCCGCATCCTGTTCGTGGCCATGTTCTTCCTCGGGCTCTCCCTGTTCTTCACCGGCTACCTGCAGTCGCACCAACGATTCACCATCCCGGCCCTAGCCCCCCTCCTGTTCAACGTGGTCATCATTAGCGCCTCCGTGGCCTTGGCACCCGCCTGGGGCATCCGGGGCCTCGCAGCGGCGTGGGTGTTGGGGACGGCCGCCCAGTGGCTGGTGCAGGTGCCCGCCGCGGTGCGGGCGGGCCTGCGGTACCGACCCCGCCTGGAGCCCGCGCACCCGGCCCTCCGGGAGGTGGTGCGGCTGGCGCTGCCCGCCATGCTGGGGCTGGCGGTGGTGGAGTTCAACAGCTACGTGGACCGGGTGTTCGCTTCCCTCCTCCCGGGGGGCAGGGTGAACGCGGTGGCGGTGCTGGACTACGCGTACGAGGTGGTGCAAGCGCCCGTGGGGTTCTTCGCCATCTCCATCGCCACCGCCATTTTCCCCCACCTGTCCCGGCACGCCAGCGCCCAAGACCTGGACGCCCTGCGGCGCACCGCCTCCCTGGGGCTGCGGGCTGCGGTGTTCGCCACCGCCCCGGTGCTGGCGGTGTACGTGGCGGTGCCCGAGCTGCTGGTGCGGGTGCTGTTCGAGCGCTACGCCTTCACCCCAGAAGCCACCCGGGCGGTGGCCTCCGCGGTGGCTGCGTACGGGGTGGGGCTGGTGTCCGTGGCGTGTTACACCGTGGTCACCAGGGTGTTCTACGCCCTGCACGACATGGCTACCCCCGTGCGGGTGGGGGCGGCCATGATCTTGCTGAACGCGGCCCTGGACTGGCTGTTCCTGAGGTGGTGGGGTGCCGTGGGCATCGCCCTGGCCACCTCCGCGGTTTCCACGGCCAACGTGGTTGCGCTGCTGTGGCTCGCCCGGCGGCGCCTCGGTCCCATGGAGGAGGCCCGGGTGGGGGCGTCCACCCTGCGGGCGGCCGGCGCGGCAGCTCTGTGCGGCGTGGCCGCGTGGGCCGCGGCGCAGGGGGCGGGGGAGTGGGTCGACCCGCAGCGGTTCCGGGGACAGTTGGTACAGCTGGCCTTCGCCCTGGGCTCCGGTGGGGTCGCCTACCTGGTGGCCAGCGCTCTGGCCCGGGCGGAGGAACTGCGGGTGGTGCTGGGCCTCTTCCGCCGGGGACCCGCATCCTCCCGCGCTTGACCCCCGGCCGACACGGGTGCTACGGTGGGCCTGGAGGCTAGCACTCGCGGGTCGGGAGTGCTAGACCACCCCAACGATCGCCAAGCAGTTCTCGGGGTGGTCTAGGCTATGTTAAGGCACGAGCTGGACGCCCGGAAGCAGCAGATCCTGTGGGCGGTCATCCGGGAGTACGTGGCCCGAGCGGAGCCGGTGGCCTCGGAAGCTCTCTGTCACCGCTACGGCTTGGGGGTGAGTGCGGCCACCATCCGGAACGGAATGCACGCCCTCACGGAGATGGGATACCTGCACCAGCCGCACACCTCCGCAGGACGCGTGCCCACGGAACGCGCCTACCGGCTGTACGTGGACTGGCTCCTGGCGAGTCCGGCGCGGGAAGCCACGGAACAGTACCTCAGGCCCCAGGAGCGGGAGCGGATCCGGCGGAGGATGCTGTCCTACGACCGTCCGGAGGGCGCCCTGGAGGAGGCAGCCCACACCCTCGCGGCCCTCACGGACTACCCGTCCGTGGCCAGCACCCCGGGCGGACCCAAGAGGTTCCGGTACCTGCAGCTGGTGCCCCTGACGGACCAGCGGGCCCTCATGGTGCTGGTCACGGACGGAGGAGCGGCGGACCAGCGGGTGGTGCGCCTGCCACGGCCTGCGTCCCAGGAGGAGGTGCACGAGGTGTCCGGTCTGTTGACCCGGGCCCTGCGGGGCGTGACTGTGGGCGAGATCACCGACACCACGGTGGAACTCGTGGCAGGGCACGCTGGCCCGCACCGGGAACTGGTGGCCGCGGTGGTCAGTCAGCTGCGGCGCTACGCGGGGGTGCAGACGGGGGTACGGTTCTTCGTGGAGGGGGTCTCCAACATCCTCAAGCAGCCGGAGTTCCAGGACGCGCGGCGCGCCCACCCGGTCCTGGCGGCCCTGGACCGGGAGGACGTCCTCCGGGACGTCCTGTTGCCCGCACCCGCGGACGTCCACGTGCGCATCGGGCGGGAAAACGCCGTGGACGCGGTGCGGGACTGCAGCGTGGTGGCCGCCGCGTACCGGGTGAAGGGGCGCGCGGTGGGGGTGCTGGGCGTGGTGGGGCCTACCCGCATGCCGTACGGGAGGACCATCGCCCTCGTGCGCTACCTGGCCCAGACCCTCTCTCAAACCCTGAGGCGCGCGGTATAGAGGGCCTCCGAGACCTCCGCGCCCGAGCCCCAGCCCACGGCTCCCCGGGGACTCTTGGAGCCTCTAGAGTACCCTAGGGAAAGGGCGGAAGAGTCCGCCGCGGGTGAGGAAGCCGCATGATGCGGGACTACTACCAGATCCTGAACGTACCGCGGGACGCCTCCCTGGAGGAGATCAAGGCCGCGTACCGGCGGTTGGCCCGGGAGTACCACCCGGACGTTCGCAAGGACGACCCGCAGGCCGAGGAGCGCTTTAAGGAGATCAACGAGGCGTACCAAGTGCTTTCCGACCCTCAGAAGCGGGCGGAGTACGACCGTCTGGCCCGCGGGGCCGCCCCTCCGCCCGGGCCCTTCGACTTCCAGAGTCCCTTCGAGGATCTGTTTGAGGCCTTTTTCGGGACTTCCAGGCCCAAGAGGGAGCGGGTTCCGGAGCGGGGCGCGGACCTGCGCTACGACGTGGAAGTGACCCTGGAGGAAGCCGCCCGTGGGTCGGAACGGGAGATCGAGCTCGTGCGCCTGGAGACGTGCCCCTCCTGCTTCGGGACCGGAGCCGAGCGAGGCGGCGGGCTGCGGGACTGCCCCTCCTGCGGAGGCACGGGCCAGGTGCGGTACTCGCGTCGCACCGCGTTCGGCCACTTCACCCAGATCACCACGTGCCCCCGGTGTAGGGGCGAGGGCACGGTGCTGCTGAACCCCTGCGCCCGCTGCGACGGCACGGGCCGGGTGGAGGTCCCGCGCACGGTGACGGTCCGGATCCCCCCGGGCGTGGAGGACAGAACCACCCTGCGGGTGGCGGGAGAAGGGGAAGCCGGTCCCCAGGGTGGGCCCCGGGGGGACCTGTACGTGGTGGTGCACCTGGCCAGGCACCCGGTCTTCCACCGGCGCGGTCGTGACCTGTACGCGGACCTCGCGGTGTCCATGGTGCAGGCGGCCCTGGGGGACGAGGTAGAGGTACCCACCCTGGAAGGTCCGCGGCCGCTCACAGTCCCTGCGGGTACCCAGCCCGGAGACGTCCTGACCCTCAAAGGTCACGGAATGCCGGATCTTGAAGGCCGTCGGGGGGACCTGCACTTCCGGGTGCGGGTAGAGATCCCCCGGCACCTTACAGGGGAGCAGCGCAAGCTGCTGCAGCAGCTGGCCAAGAGCATGGGGCTGGAGGTCCGAGCCCAGCGCCGCAGGATCACAGACCGCGTGCGCGACCTGCTGTCGTGAGTCCCCGTAGCTGGCTAGAGGTCTCCGTGTGGACTTCCCCAGAGGCCAAGGAGGCGGTGGCGGCGCTGCTGCTGGAGCTTACCTCCGGCTACGCGGAGGCGGAGGGGCCGGAGGGCGTCTGGCTGGTGGCCTGGTTGCCCCAGGACCCCGTGTCGGACCGCGGCGTGGAGGCCTTGCAGCAGCGGGTGGCGTCGCTAACCTCCTTCGGGCTGGACCCCGGGCCTGGCACCGTGCGGGTGCGCCGCGTACCCGCGGGGGCTTGGGAGACCGCTTGGCGGAAGCACTTCCGGCCCTTCGGGGTAGGCCCCTTCGTGATTCGGCCCCCCTGGCATCCGTACCGTCGAGCTCCAGGGGAGGTGGTACTGGTCCTCAATCCCGGGATGGCCTTCGGGACGGGGTTGCACGAGTCCACCCGCCTGTGCCTGCGGGTGCTCCCCGAGGTGGTGCGGCCGGGGGTCCGGGTCTTCGACGTGGGGACGGGTTCCGGAATCCTGGCCATCGCCGCGGCCAAGCTCGGGGGACGGGTAGTGGCGGTGGACTGCGACGGGCTGGCGTGCCGCATCGCGCAGGCCAACGCCCGGAGGAACCGCGTGGCGTCCAGGGTTGAAGTCCTCTGCGGGGACCTATTCGAGCCGCTGGAGGGCCGGGCCCACGTGGTCCTGACCAACATCACCGCGGAGGTCCTGCTGCGGGCCGTGCCCGTGGCGGCCTCCTACTTGGAACCGGACGGTGCGTGGGTACTCTCCGGCATGGTGGCGGGCAACGCGGGGCGGGTGCTGGAAGCCGCGGTAGAATCTGGGTTCCGGGTGGAGCGGGTGCTGGAAGAGGGGGAGTGGAGGGCCGCAGTGCTGCGGGCCCCCACGCCGCGGTGAGGCGCCTTCTGGTCCGGCCGCACCCGGAGGACCCCTCCCTCCTGATCCTGGACTCCAGGCAGGCGCGGCACGCCCTGCGGGTGCTCCGCATGCGGCCCAAGGACCGCTTTGTGGCCTTCGACGGGCTGGGCCACCAGTGGGAGGCGGAGCTGGTGCAGGTCGGGCCTTCCCCGTACGCCCGGGTTCTGCGGCCTCTGCCCGAAGTCCGCCTACCCTACCGGCTCACCCTGTACCAAGGCCTGCCCAAGGGCGAGCGCATGGACCTGGTGGTCCGGATGGGCACGGAGCTCGGGGTCTCCGCCTTCGTGCCCGTGCGCACCCTGCGCACTGTGGCCGCGGGGGACAGGTCCGAGCGCTGGAGGCGGCTGGCCGCGGAGGCCAGCAAGCAGTGCGGCCGTGCCACGGTGCCGGAGGTGGGGCCGGTGGTGGGGTTTCCGCAGGCCCTGGAGCGCTTCGCCGGTCACCAAGTGCGGCTGGTGCTTTGGGAAGGCGGGGGCCGGCCCCTGGCTCGGGCCGTGTCCCCCGACGCCCGGGACGTGGGAGTCTTCGTGGGGCCCGAGGGCGGGCTGGATCCGGAGGAAGTGGTACAGCTGCAGCGGGTGGGGACCCTGTGCAGCCTGGGCCCCCTGGTGCTGCGCACGGAGACCGCAGCGGTGGCATCGGCGGCGGTGGTGCTGGCCCTCCTGGGCTTTACTTCCTCGGAGGGGGGCTGGTAGACTGGGCCAAAGCCATTAAGGCTCTCCGGGAGGGAGCTATGGCTGTAGCGGGGTCTAGACATCCTGTCCCGTCCGCCCCTGAGCTTGCGGGACAGGGTCTTAGAGAAGCGCCCGGTTTGCTTCCGCGGCGCTTTCTTCCTGCGTGTCGTTGCATAAGTATGCGAAACGAAGCATAATCATTCCAAGGAGGTGGCCGGTGCGGGAGGCGTACCTGGCCCTAGAGGACGGTCTGGTTCTGCGGGGTTGCAGTGTGGGGGCCGACGGGGAGACGGCGGGGGAGGTGGTGTTCACCACCAGCATGACGGGTTACCTGGAGGTCCTCACGGACCCGTCGTACGCGGGGCAGATCGTGGTCATGGCCTTCCCCATGGTGGGCACGTACGGGGTGGAGCCCGGCTGGGCGGAAAGCCGCAGGCCCTTCCTCCGAGGGTTCGTGGTGCGGCACGCGAGCTTGTACACCTCCCACTGGGCTGGCCGCACGACCCTGTCCGAATACCTGCGCAGCTGGGGTGTGGTGGCCCTGGAGGGCGTGGACACCCGCAGGCTGGTGCGGCACCTGCGGGTGACGGGCCTCAAGCGGGGGGTGCTGGCCACCGGGCCGCAGGACCCCGAGGAGCTGGTGCGGCGGGCGCAGGCGGTGCCGGACCTGTCGTGTGTGGAGGTGGTGGAGGAAGTGAGCCCGCCCGCACCCTTCACCCTGCCAGGCACCGGCCCCCGGGTGGCGGTGGTGGACTGCGGGCTCAAGATGGGGATTGCCCGCGAGCTGCACGCCAGGGGCTGTGAGGTGGTGGTGCTCCCGCACCGCGCCACCGCCGCGGAGATCCTGGCCCTGGACCCGGACGGGGTGGTCCTCAGCAACGGCCCCGGCGACCCCGCCCGGCTTACCCTCCTGGCGCAGCAGGTGCGGAACCTGTGGGGCCGCGTGCCCCTGTTCGGCGTGTGCCTGGGAAATCAGCTGGTGGCCTTGAGCGCGGGAGCCCGCACCTTCAAGCTGCTCTTCGGCCACCGGGGCTCCAACCACCCCGTCCTGGAGGTGGACACCGGGCGGGTGCGCATTACCACTCAGAACCACGGGTACGCGGTGGACGAGCCGAGCCTCGCGGGCACGGGCCTGCGGGTCACGCACCGCAACCTGCACGACGGGACCGTGGAAGGCCTCGCCCACGAGCAGCTCCCGGTGTTCGCGGTCCAGTTCCACCCGGAGGCCCGGCCGGGACCCCGGGACTCCCGGGACCTGTTCGACCGCTTCCTCGGCCAGCTGGCCTCCGCCCGGGCCGCGGGGATCGCCTGACATGCCCAAGCGCACGGACCTCTGCAAGGTAGCGGTGCTGGGCTCCGGCCCCATCGTCATCGGCCAGGCCGCGGAGTTCGACTACTCCGGCACTCAGGCGTGCCGCGCCCTGGCGGAGGAAGGCATCGAGGTGGTGCTCATCAACAGCAACCCGGCCACCATCATGACCGACCCGGAGACCGCGGACCGGGTCTACCTGGAGCCCTTGACCGCGGAGGCGGTGGCCCGGGTGTTGGAGGCGGAACGGCCGCAAGGCCTTTTGGCCACCCTAGGCGGACAGACTGCCTTGAACCTGGCTGCGGAGCTACACCGCCTGGGGGTCCTGGAGCGGCTGGGGGTGGAGGTCCTAGGCACCCCCCTGCACGCCATCCACGACGCAGAGGACCGGGAACGCTTCCGGGCCCTGATGAACCGCATCGGCGAGCCCGTGCCGGAGAGCACCGCGGCCTGCACCCCGGAGGAGGCGGTGGCCTTCGCGCAGGCCCTCGGCACCGAGGTGGTGATCCGGCCCGCCTTCACCCTGGGCGGGACGGGAGGCGGGCTGGCGGAGGGCCTCGAGGGGGTGTACGAGGTGGCGTCCCGGGGGATCTCCACCAGCCCCATCGGGCAGGTCCTGGTGGAGCGCAGCGTCCGGGGCTGGAAGGAGATCGAGTACGAGGTGGTGCGGGACGCGGACGACAACGCCCTCACCGTGTGCAACATGGAGAACGTGGACCCCATGGGGGTGCACACGGGGGACAGCATCGTGGTGGCGCCCAGCCTCACCCTCAGCGACCGGGAGCACCAGATGCTGCGCAGCGCGGCTTTGCGGATCGTGCGGGCCCTGGACGTGCGCGGGGCCTGCAACGTCCAGTTCGCCCTGGACCCCACCTCGGAGCGGTACTACGTCATCGAGGTGAACCCCCGCCTGTCCCGGAGCAGCGCCCTGGCCAGCAAGGCCACGGGCTACCCCATCGCCCGGGTAGCGGCCAAGATCGCGGTGGGCTACCGCCTGTGGGAAATCCAGAACCCCATCACCCGCGGGACCGCGTGCTTCGAACCGGCCCTGGACTACGTGGTGGTGAAGATCCCCCGGTGGCCCTTCGACAAGTTCGCGGACTCCGACCGGCGGCTGGGCACCCAGATGAAGTCCACGGGGGAGGTGATGGCCATCGGCCGCACCTTCACGGAGGCGGTGCTGAAGGCCGCCCGGTCCATGGAGGCGGGGACCGTGGGGCTGCGCCACCTGCGCCTGAGCCAGCTTTCCGAGGACGCCCTGTGGGCCCGGGCCCAGGTGCCCTGCGACGAGCGCCTGTGGGCCATGGCGGAGCTCTTGCGTCGGGGGGTCGATCCGGAGGAGCTGAGCCGCAAGAGCTTGGTGGACTCCTTCTTCGTGTGGGAGCTGCAGCGCATCGTGGAGGCGGAGCGGCGGCTGGAGCGCGACCGGTCGGCGCAGGCCCTGGCGGAAGCCAAGCGGTTGGGCCTTTCGGACGCGGAGGTGGCTCTGGTCTGGGGCGCCACGGAGGAGGAGGTACGGGCACGGCGGCGGGCTTTGGGGCTGCGGCCCGTGTACAAGTTGGTGGACACCTGCGCGGGGGAGTTCCCCGCGGCCACCCCGTACTACTACAGCACCTACGAGGAGGAGGACGAGGCGGAGGAAGACCCGCGGCCGTGCGCGGTGGTGGTGGGCTCCGGTCCCATCCGCATCGCCCAGGGTATCGAGTTCGACTACAGCACCGTGCACGCGGTTCGCTCCCTGCGGGAGGCCGGGCTGCGGGCCGTGGTGGTGAACTGCAACCCGGAGACGGTGAGCACGGACTTCGACACCTCGGACCGGCTGTACTTCGAGCCCCTGTCCACGGAAGACGTCCTCCACGTGGTGGAGAAGGAGCGGCCCTTGGGTGTCCTCGTGCAGTTCGGGGGCCAGACGGCCTTGAACTTGGCGGGGCCCCTGCACCGGGCGGGGGTGCCTGTCCTGGGCACCCCCGTGGAGAGCCTGGACGTGTCCGAGGACCGGGGGAAGTTCGACGCCCTTTTGGCGGAACTCGGCATCCCGCGGCCGCCCGGGGGCGCGGTGCGGTCCGTGGAGGAAGCCCGGGAGCTCGTGGCGCGAGTTGGGTTGCCGGTGCTGGTGCGGCCGTCCTACGTGTTGGGAGGTCGCGCCATGCGGGTGGTGTACAGTCTGGAGGAGCTGGACCGGGTGGTGCAGGCGGCCCTGGCGGTGGACCCACAGCTCCCCGTGTTGGTAGACCGCTACCTGCCCGGGGTGGAGCTGGAGGTGGACGCCATCGGGGACGGCTCCGGGCTGCTCCTGCCCGGCGTGATGCAGCACGTGGAACGCGCCGGGGTCCACTCAGGGGACAGCATGACGGTGTTCCCCGCCCCGCACCTGGCCCCCGAGGTGGAGTCCCGGGTGGTGGAGGTCCTGCAGCAGCTGAACCGTGCCCTGCGGGTCCGGGGTTTCCTGAACGCCCAGTTCGTGGTGCATGGCTACCGGGTGTACCTCCTGGAGGTGAACCTCCGGGCCAGCCGCACCGTGCCCTTCGTCAGTAAGGTCCTGGGCGTCCCCCTGGTGCAGATCGCCACCCGGGTGATGCTGGGCGCGTCTTTGGAGGAGCTCGGATTTCCCGGGGTGTACCACCTGCCCCGGCCCCGGCAGGTAGGGGTGAAGGCCCCGGTGTTCAGCAGCGAGAAGCTGCCGGGTGCGGAGGTGGCGGTAGGGCCGGAGATGCGGTCCACGGGCGAGGTGATCGGGCTGGACCGCCACCTGCCGGGAGCCCTGTACAAGGCCTTCCTGGCCGCGGGGGTCCGGCTCCCCCTGCGCGGGCCCCTGTTGCTGTCCGTGGCGCGCCGCGAGCGCCGGGAGGCGGTGCAGCTGGCCCGCCGCGCCCTGGCCCTGGGGCTTTCCGTCTGGGCTACCCCGGGCACCTCCGAGGCCCTGCAGCGGGCCGGGGTGCCCCACCGCCGACTCCTGTACGAGGAGGCGGTGCCCGCGGTGCGGGGACGTGTGGTGGGCGCGGTGGTGTGCGTGCCCACCGTGGGCTACGACCCTAGCCGGCCGGGGTTCCGGCTGCGGCGGGCGGCGTCTGAGGCCCGGGTGCCGTGCCTCACCTCCCTGGAGACCGCGGGTGCCTTGCTGGACGCCCTGGAGTTCGGCCAGGCCACGCCGCTCCCGCAGCCCACCGCGGGCCCCGCGGCCCTGGGCTGAGACCACCCCGGTCCCCTCCGGGCTCGGGCGTTTCCCGCAAAATGCCTCTGGCGGATGGGCGGACCGGGGTCCCCAAACGTCCCGCAGGGACGTTTGGGGTGGTCTAGTCTAGTGGGTCCCCCGGGATGTCGGGAGTCCGAGCCCATCGTATGATGCTGGTGGACTGGGTTCGTGGCCGCGGGTACGGCACCCACCACGGCGTGGACAGCGGCACAGCGTCGTCGTGTTCCCCTGGTGGCGCCGTCCTGCAGCCGCAGGGAGCCCACGGGGAGTGACATGGGACGCTACCACATCATCACCTACGGCTGCCAGATGAACGTCCGGGACTCGGAGACCCTGGCGGGGCTCTTGGAGGCCATGGGCTACAGCCCTGTGGCCCGTGCGGAGGACGCGGACGTGATTCTGGTCAACACCTGCACCGTGCGGGAGGGGGCGGATGAGCGGGCCTACGGCCGCCTGGGCGAGCTGCGGCGGTTGAAGCAACACAAGCCCGGGCTGGTGCTGGGTGTGGCAGGTTGCCTGGTCCAGAAGGACCGGGAGGAGGTTCTGAAGAGGGCCCCGCACGTGGATCTGGTCTTCGGGGTGCACAACCTGCACCGCCTCCCGGAGTTGTTGCGGCAGGTCCAGGAGGGCTGCTCGCGGGTCTACGAGGTCTGGGACCGCCGCCCCAAGGACGAGCCCCTGCCGGCCTTACCCGCGGCGCGGAAGGGCCGGGTGCGGGGGTACGTGAACATTATCCACGGGTGCAACAAGTTCTGCACCTTCTGCATCGTGCCCTTCGTACGGGGACGGGAACGCAGCGTGCCTCCGGAGCAGGTGGTGGCGGAGGTGGAGGAACTGGCCGCGAGGGGGTTCGTGGAGGTGACCCTCCTGGGCCAGAACGTGGACTCCTACGGGCACGACCTCCGGCCCCGCACCGACTTGGCGGACCTTCTGCGCAAGGTCCACGAGGTGGGCGGCATCCAGCGCATCCGGTTCACCACCAGCCACCCCCGGGACATGACGGAGAAGCTGGTGCGGACGGTGGCGGAGCTGCCCAAGGTGTGCGAGCACATCCACCTTCCCGTACAGTCGGGGGACGACGAGGTCCTGCGCCGCATGCACCGGGCGTACACCGTGGCGGACTACCTGCGTACCGTGGACCTCATCCGGTCCTGGATGCCCCACGCCAGCATCACCACCGACCTCATCGTGGGGTTCCCGGGCGAGACGGAGGCCCAGTTCGAGAACACCCTCCGCCTCGTGGAGCGGGTGGGGTTCGACGCCTGCAACACCGCCGCGTACTCCCCACGGCCGGGCACCAAGGCCGCCACCTTCCCAGACCAGGTGGACGGGCAGACCAAGCAGCGACGGCTGTGGGCCCTGAACCAGCTGGCGGAGCGGGTGGCGTACCAACGCAACCGGCAGCTCCTGAGGACCGTGCAGGAGGTCTTGGTGGAGGAGGTCGGGCGGCACGCGGGCGTGGTGGGCCGCACCCGCACCAACAAGGTGGTCACCCTGGACGGACCCCCGGAGTGGGTGGGGAGAGCGGTGCAGGTGCGGGTCACGGAGGCGGGATCCTGGGTGTTGCGGGGAGAGGCGGTGGCGCAGCCGGCCCAAGACCACCCCAAAGGTCTTGCAGGGGCGTTTGGGGACCCCCTTCGTTCGGAAGGTTTTTCCGGGCCAAGCTCCTAGTGGGGTGAGGGGTTGGCGGAGCCCGTCCTGGACCGCCGGGTGCCCGTGGAGGAATACCTGGCCTCCGAGCCCAGCAGCCCGGTGAAGAGGGAGTACGTGCGGGGCCGGGTGTACGCCCTGGCGGGGGCCAGCGACCGGCACGTGCGGCTGGTCACGAACGTCGTGGGGTTGCTGTGGCTTTCCGCTCGCGGGACCGGCTGTCGGGTGTATGCCTCGGACATGAAACTCCGGGTGGGCCCGGACCGCTTCTACTACCCCGACGTGATGGTGGTGTGCGACCCAGAAGACACAGACCCGTACTACAAGACGAGGCCGTGCTTTCTGGTGGAGGTTCTGTCACCTGCCACGGAAGCCACGGACCGCCGGGAGAAGCTGGTGGCTTACCAAGAGATCCCCACCCTGCGGGGCTACCTGCTGCTGGACTCCGAGGCTGTGGGCGGGGAATACTACCGGAAGGACGAAGACGGGCGGTGGTGGCGGACAAAGCTGAGCTCTCACAGCGTGGTGCAGGTGGACTGTCCTGCCACCACCCTCGACCTGCAAGAGGTCTACGAGGGACTGTAGACCGAACTTCCCGCCGCGTTCAGGGCTGAAAGTAGTGCCGTGCGGGTCACGTCAGGAAGTGCGGACTTCCGTATCCGGGAGCTGCCTCTCCCGGTACCGTCAAGTTCCGGGTAGACAACGCTCTTTTGCCACGGGTTGCAGACAGGCTCCGCCCGGCTGGAGGCCAGGGCCCCATGGAGAGCACCCCGCCGGGGGGACGGTCGGCGGCTGAGCTCCGCGACGCGGCCCCAGCGCGGTGGCGGAGACCGGGTCCCAGGCGTTTTCGGCCGCGCGGCGGGAGGGACGCGAAGTCCCGGAGGACTCCGACGGCTTGGGGTCCGTAGCGGCCCGTCTTGCAGGGGGCGAACACCAGTCGGTAGAATCCGCTCAAGGGTTTGGGCAGAAAGTTGGGGGAGCCGGTGGCGGCCGGGGTCGCGGGCCCTGCCCGGCGAAGGGTTTCCCGGGGGGCGGGCGACTCAGGCTTCCAGCGCCGAGGGGGAAGCTCATTGAGGCAAGCAACGCACGAACGTCGCGGTAGACTGCCCCGGGGGAAGGGAAAGGTCGTGCGGACCTCCGGGAGCTCCGGGAACCTGGGCTTCGAGGCCCAGCTGTGGGCTGCCGCCAACGCCCTGCGCGGCTCTATCGACGCGGGGGAGTGCAGAGGCGGCTCCATTTTCGGAAACGCGACGAGAAGCGATCTCGAGAGCCTAGTGATTCCGTGGCCACGGAGGGAAAGTGAGAGGACCGCCATCGCCCACATCCTCGGCACGCTGGACGATAAGATTGAGCTGAACCGGCGGATGAGCGAGACGCTTGAGCAGATGGCGCGGGCGCTTTTCAAGGCGTGGTTCGTGGACTTCGAGCCCGTGCGCGCCAAGATGGAGGGCCGCTGGCAGCGCGGCCAGTCTCTCCCAGGCCTCCCTGCCCACCTCTACGACCTGTTCCCCGCTGGTGGACTCGGAGCTGGGAGAGATTCCGGAGGGGTGGGAAGTGGTGCAGCTGGGAGATCTTGCTGAAGTAACTAGTGGCAAGAGGCCAAGCCAGGTCTTCCCGGAAGGCACCCCTGAAGCCGAAATACCTCTCTGGGGAGGTAAAGGGCCAATGGGCTATGTAAGAGAACCGTTGTACTCACGGCCTATCTTGCTAACCGGCAGAGTTGGAACTCTTGGTTCTGTTTTCCGCATCGTCGCCCCTGGCCCTCAGACAATACCCTGGTTGTTATCGCTAGCGAACAGATAGCGTACGAATTCCTGTACTTTCGCATGATGGCTTTTAATTTTGACGCTCTAAACAGAGGCTCCACGCAACCACTGCTAACCCGGAGTGACCTATCTATGCAACGCTTACCCGTCCCAACAAGAGGAATGCTCAATAAGTTTCACGTGCATGTCTCGGGATATTTCCTGAGAATAGACCATGTTGTGAATGAATGCCGCACTTTCGCCGCTCTGCGCGACGCGCTCTTGCCCAGGTTCATCCGCGCGGAGATTCGGGTGAAGGATGCGGAGCGGTTTTTAGAGGGCGCCGCGACGTGCACTCTTTAGCGACGAGGAGGACGAGATGCAGGATGAAACGACAGGTGGCATGACACTCGGGTCCGCGATCGACCGAATCCTCGAGGCTCTAGCTCCCCTGGACGAAATGAGCCGGCGAACTGCGATCAGGGCAGTCTGTGAGCAACTTGGGATTGATCTCCATGGGATTCCTCAGCAGGTGCCGCCTTCGACGTCCGTGGGGGAACCTCCGCGGGCCGCTAGGCATGCGCACGCGCACCCCACTGCGCCCGCGGACATCAGATCTTTTGCTCAAACCAAGGCACCAGCGACGGCGATGGAACAGGCTGCCTTGGTTGCGTTCTACCTGTCTGAAGTTGCGCCGGAAACCGAACGGAAGGACTCGATCGACAAGGAAGACATCAAAAGATATTTCAAGCAGGCCGGCTTTCCACTTCCGAAGCGCCCGGAACAGACGCTGGTGAACGCCAGGCATGCCGTTTATCTCGACCCCATTGGTGAAGGCAAGTATCGCCTGAACCCTGTCGGATACAACCTCATCGCTCATACTCTTCCTCGGCGGGATGAACAGGGCGCAGCGAGTAGACGCCGCGTAGGTCGAAAGCGACAACAGGCGGCGCGACGTCGGCAGGGTGCGCGCTAGGCTTGGGAGTGCGGTCGTGATCCCGAGCTTGGGCAACTTGCGGAAAGATCTGGAGTCCTTGGAGCGGCAACTGCGACGGATTAGGGCTCAACATGTTAACCGATCGGCCGAGAAGGAAGCTGTCAGGGAACTCGTGAAGAGATATTTCCGCGAGTACCAAGTGGACGTGGCTTCCGAGCTCGGGGAAGAGCGACTAAAGGACCTCGATCAAGAAATGCAAGACCTGCTTAGATGTGCTCAGCGGAGGACTGAAACCAAGCAGTATGTGCGGCTAGTGCGAGCTTGCCTGAGAGAGCTAGACGACCTCGAGAGAGAGGCCGTAGTCAGGCGGCACGACGACTTTGCCCTCGATCGCCGAGAGCAGCTGATTCTCGAGACGCTAAACCGAAGTTCCGCCGGGGCGACACGCCAAGAGCCGCATCGTGCCTGGGATAGAGGCAAGAGCTGGTGACGGTCTACTGCCTACAGTCGGGGCGAGACCTGCAGCAGATCGAAGGCGCGCTGCTGGACCGGCGTGGGGGTCGCGAGCATCTCCACGGTGACTGCGCCGGCGGCCAGAGAGCGGACCTGGTTCTTGGTCAGCGTGGCCAGGTCCGCCAGCAGGGTCCGGAAGCTGTGCACGGGCAGCCCGTCGTCCGTTTGCTTGGTCTGGGCTTTCCGCCGGGCCCGCGGGGAACGCTGCGCGGGGGCTACCACCGACGTCCGCAGGGCCTCTGCGGTCTTTTTGTCCTCGTCCTCGAACAACAGGGGTGCCAGGGCCTGGCGCAGATGCCACTCCACGTAGTAGGCGAGCAGACACAGCAGCACGTGGCCGCGCACCCGCTCCTCCAGCCGGTGATGGATGGGGCGGATCAGCAGGTCCAGGCTCTTGAGGGTGCGGAAGGCGCGCTCCACGGTAGACAAGCGCTTGTAGGCCCGCACCACCTCCTCCGCGCCCAACGCCGCGGCGGGCACGGTGGTGCGAATCACGTAGATCCCGTCCAGGGCGGCTTCCTGGGCGATGCGTGCCTGGTCGCGCTCATAGGTGAACGTCTGGTCGGTGATCTCCCAGCGGAAGTGCTTGCCTACCTTGAACCGGTGGAGCACCCGGCCCACCCGCAGGGCGATCTGCTCCCGGCCCCGCAGGGGGCGGTGCGAGCGCCGGGTGGCC
>Ga0272447_1000673_pt1 | contig 24356 bp, 18 predicted proteins | sample YNPCB0133_FD_194589 | JGI IMG/M metagenome (GOLD analysis project Ga0272447, IMG submission 194589) | Hot spring microbial mat communities from Yellowstone National Park, WY, United States - YNP-CB-013-3 | ecosystem: Environmental > Aquatic > Thermal springs > Hot (42-90C) > Sediment | place... | reverse complement strand
TCAGTTGGTTGCCCAGGCGGTGCAGGGCGGGTTTACCCGTTTGACCCTCTTGCCGGGAACCCAGCCGGTGGTGGATCGGGCGGCGGTGGTGACCTGGTGGCAAGAACAGCAAGCCCAGATTCCCCTACAACTGCATCTTTGGGGCGCATTGACCCAGGGATTGCAGGGCGAACGGATGGCGGAACTGGCCGAACTGCATCAGGCAGGGGTCGTGGGCTTCAGCGATGGGCGACCCTTAACCCATCTGGGTTTACTCCACCAACTGCTGCTTTATGCCCAGCCCTTTGGGAAACCCATTGCCCTGGTGCCGCAAAACCCTCACCTCAACCCCACCGGTGTGGCCCGCTCCGGAACCTATAGCCTCATCTGGGGTTTGCCCGATGTACCCGTTGCCGCTGAAACCACTGCTCTGACGGCAATTTTGGAATTGCTGACTGACTTGAACACGACCACACCCGTACATTTCATGCGGATTTCTACCCAGCGGGGCGTCACACTGCTGGCCCAAGCCAAGGATGCGGGGTTACCCATTACCGCCAGTACTCCCTGGACCCATCTGCTGTGGGATAGCAGTCACCTGGGGGATTACCATCCCTACCTGCGCTTTGACCCCCCTTTGGGCAACCCGGAAGACCGTCTGGCGCTCATCCAAGGCGTAAAAAGCGGTGTCATTGATGCCATTGCCATTGACCATCAGGCCTACACCTACGAGGAAAAAATGGTGCCTTTTGGGCTGGCTCCCCCCCGGTTGGCCGGGTTAGGCATGGCGCTGAGCTATTTGTGGGCGGGGCTGGTAACGCCGGGACATCTCACGCCGAGGGAACTGTGGTCATCCCTGAGTACCCAAGCCCAATCCTGTTTGGGGGAACCACCGACGGCGCTGGTGCCGGGGGCAGTGGCAGCACTGACTTTGTTTGCGCCAGAGGATGATCCCGCCGGTGCATTGCCTTTGCCTGGGGTGGCCCAAGGACGGGTGCGCTGGGTGCTGGTTCCTTAGACTGGTATGATCACCAAAGGGGGTGCTGCAATGAAGCGTTTGTGGAAATGGCTGCGATACCACTGGCAGGATGAACCTTTTTTGGGCTTCGTCGGGGGGATTGAATCGCTCATTGCCCGGTTACTTTCCCTGGCGATGATCCTCGTCATTACGGTGGCGACAATTGACCTCATTGGCCTGTTATTGAGTGATTTGAGTGCTGAGCCAAGGGGTTTTTTTAGCCAGAGTTTGTTTGTCATTTTTGGGGCATTTTTGAATATTTTAATTGCCTTGGAAATTCTGGAAAATATCACGGCTTATTTACGCAAGCACGTATTTCAAGTGGAGTTGGTGATTGTCACCTCGCTCATTGCTGTAGCCCGAAAAATTATCATTTTGGATTTGGAAAAAACACCAGGGCTGAGTTTAATTGGGTTGGCGTTGGCCGTCCTTGCACTGGCAGCGAGTTATTGGATCATTCGCCGGTCACAGGCGGGTCGAGAGGGGTAAATGGGGTTCCGTAAGCGCTGATAAACAGAGTTTGCCCCCCTGCACATCAACCACAATATGCATGGCCTTAGGCTGATTGTGACTGAGGATCAAATCGGCAAGGGGATTTTCCAATTCCCTTTGTATGGCCCGGCGCAGGGGACGGGCACCATAGGCCGGGTCATAGCCCACTTCCACCAGGTATTCTTGGGCCGCTGCGGTAACTTCCAAGGTCACATTTTGTTCTGCCAGGAGTTGTTGCAGTTGGGCCAGTTGTAGATTCACAATTTGCCGGAGTTGCTCCCGGTTCAAGCAATGGAAGATGATGGTTTCATCAATGCGGTTGAGAAATTCCGGGCGAAATTGGGTGGTAAGCAGTTGGCGAATTTTGGGTTCTAAAAATTCTGGAGTTTCTGTGCCTTCTAAGATCAATTCACTGCCCAAATTGCTGGTCATGACGATAATGGTATTGCGAAAATCCACCACCCGTCCTTGGGAATCCGTCACCCGACCATCATCTAAGATTTGCAAAAGGATGTTGAAAATATCGGGGTGGGCTTTTTCAATTTCATCTAATAGCACCACCGCATAGGGACGACGGCGAATGGCCTCGGATAATTGCCCCCCTTCTTCATAACCCACATACCCCGGCGGTGCGCCCAACAACCGAGAAATGCTTTGTTTTTCCATGTATTCCGACATATCCAGGCGCACAAGGGCGTGTTCACTATCAAACAGGGCTTCTGCTAGAGTGCGGGCAAGTTCCGTTTTGCCGACTCCGGTTGGCCCTAAAAAGAGAAAAGAACCAATGGGACGACGGGGAGATTTTAAGCCCGCTCGGGTTCTACGAATGGCTGCTGCTACCGCTTTGACCGCCTGTTCTTGACCGACCACTTTTTGGTGCAAATATTGTTCTAAATGCAGAAGTTTTTGCCGCTCGGATTCCAGCAAACGTCGCACGGGAATACCTGTCCATTTAGCCACGATTTCGGCTACATCCTCTTCTGTAACCTGCTCCCGCAACAGGGTGGAATTACGAGCTTGCATTTCCGCAAGGGCCGCTTCTTTAGCCTCTAATTCCTGATGCAAGGATTCCAACCGGCCGTATTTCAATTGTGCCGCCCGATTCAGGTCGTAATTCCGCTCGGCTTGTTCAATCTGTACCCGAATCTGTTCTTCTTCCTGTTTCAGGGCTTTAATGGCTTCTAAAATTTGTTTTTCTGACTGCCACTGCTGGTTCAGTTCGGCTTGTTGGGCACTTAAAGTGGCAATTTCTTGGTCAATTCTCCGCAGGCGTTCTTGGCTGATGCGATCCCGGTCTTCGAGTAGGGACAATCGCTCCATTTGGAGTTGCATCAAGCGCCGGTCTAGGGCTTCTAATTCTTCGGGTTTCGAGGTAATTTCCATGCGCAATTTGGCTGCTGCTTCGTCAATGAGATCAATGGCTTTATCGGGTAAAAATCGTTCGGGCAAATAGCGAATGGAGAGCACAACGGCAGCGACCAACGCAGCATCAGCAATTTTCACCCCGTGATGCACTTCGTAGCGTTCCTTCAAACCCCGCAAAATGGCAACGCTGTCTTCCAAACTGGGTTCTTCCACGCGAATGGGCTGAAACCGCCGCTCTAGGGCCGCATCCTTTTCAATGTACTTACGATATTCATCCAAGGTCGTGGCGCCAATGCAGCGCAATTCCCCCCGTGCCAGCATGGGTTTGAGCAGATTACTGGCATCCATCGTGCCCTGGGTCGCTCCCGCACCCACCACCGTATGCAGTTCATCCACAAACAGAACGATTTGCCCTTCGGCCTGGGTGACTTCCCGCAACACCGCCTGCAACCGTTTTTCAAAGTCGCCGCGGTAGCGGGCACCGGCCACCAAGCTGCCCAAATCCAGAGCAATCAAGCGGCGGTTTTTCAAAGATTCCGGCACGTCCCCGTTGACAATTCGTTGCGCCAGTCCTTCCGCAATGGCCGTTTTCCCCACCCCCGGTTCGCCGATCAAAACCGGATTGTTTTTCGTGCGCCGAGACAGAACCTGCACCACCCGCCGAATTTCCTCATCTCGGCCAATAACCGGGTCCAATTTCCCCGCCCGTGCCTGTTCGGTCAAATCCCGGCCATAGCGTTCCAGGGCTTGGTAGTGGGATTCGGGATGGGCATCCTGCACCCGTTGGTGGCCCCGAATGGCTTTGATAGCACTGATGAGTTGCTCACGGGTCACTCCCAAACCCTGCAACACCCGGCGACCCAGGCGTTCATCCTCGCTAAACCCCAGCAGGAGATGCTCAACGGAAATCAGGGCATCGTTCCAGGTCAACCGGTAAGCTTCCGCCCGATCCAGCAGCACATCCAAAAACCGTCCCAGATACAACTGCCCGCTGCCGTGATTCACCTGGGGTTGACGGCGCGCAAAGGTATCTAGCTGTTGGGCACATTGCGCCAGGTCACAGCCCGCCTGTTCCAGCATCTTGGCGGCAAAATCGTTCTGATCCAGCAGGGCTAGGATCAGGTGCTCGACCTCTAGTTGTTGTTGCCGGTAGCGGCGAGCCACATCCTGGGATTTGACAATGGCTTCCCAAGCTTTCTCAGTAAATTTGTTAGGGTCAGTCGGTTGCACAGGAACTCGCCCGCAATCTGTTTCTGGTTCGTATGTAGGTGATTTAGCTCAATTTTGACATACTCCACTGCTCTAAAGGCAGAGGATTCCTGTTCCTGGTTCTGCCTACTTGCGCACTTACAGCGTTCCCTCTTGCGAGGCGGTTTGTTAAGCTAAGCCGTTATGCCGCCACAACGACTCGTCTATGGCTTACGCCACCTCTTGAACAGCCCTTGTCATGGGTACATCCTTTGTGAGGACTACCACATCTCCTCGCTGGGATGCTCGGTAGAGGCGACTTTGCAGCTGAAACAGTTGTCGTTCTAGCTTGCGCCAGTTGACCTCTGTCCATCCCATCAGTAGTCTTTGAACTCGTATATTCACTGCTACTCTCACCTATACCATTGGCCCAACCGTGAGTTCTTCAGCATATCTTGTCCATTACGGCCAAGCATTGGCTTTTAACCCCATCCTTCTCACCTATGAACCTACCGTTGTTGGTAGCGTTTGCGTCTTGGTTGACGACTTAGAAGGTTCATGGATGGTTGCCCCGTTCCTAGAAGCCCTTTCTCGTTACCCTTGGACTTTCCCTTTACGCCGGACTACTATTGAGGCGTGTTACGGTCGGTTTCCTACCCGCCGTCGGTGATTGCCTATCAATCCGACTTGGCAATTTGCCCATGACGACGCTTCAGACGAGGGTTCGCTGCCTCATCATAGGTAACTCTGCTAGAGCGCAGATTCACTCATTACCATCATTTCACCCCACTTTACGGATGGATGACCCGTTGCTACCGTAGGGGTTACGCTTTCACCCGTGTACCTCGGAGCTGGGAATAGAACCTACAAGGCTCTTAAGTTGTCAAGGTTCATCACCTTGCCCTGCTTACGCTTCAGGATTTCTCCATCCACTTTTGCAAGAACGAGTCACACGCATGAAGTTAAGTAGATAAGCCCCATCCGTAGGATCAATGATTGCGGTTGTACCAAACGGCGCTGCCGGAATCTGGTAGAGTTACGCAGTGGGGCATCCCGTGTCTGTATACGCAGAGGGTTCTGCAATAGCTACCCAATGAAGCGCATGAAGCCCGCACTTTCTTCAGCATGAGTGTCAGGAGTGTGTCACGTTTTCAAAGAGGTTTTAGGACGGGCAAAAATCATACGTCCTGCTGAAGTTTGCAATGCTCCTGTCACCACCACGGGCAGCTCATCGCCAATGTGCGCCCTTCCCTGTTCCACCACAACCATCGTGCCGTCCTCGAGGTATCCTATCCCCTGACTTGGCTCCTTACCTTCTTTGAGAATTTTCAGGTCCAACGTGTCTCCCGGCAAGTACAACGCTCGCAACGCCTGTGCCAATTCATTTATATTCAAAACCGTCACATTTTGTACCGAAGCCACTTGGTTTAACCCGTAATCATTGGTCAATAACATGGCATTGAGTTCCTGCGCCAAACGCACCAACTTGGCATCTACTGTATCCAAATCCGGGTAATCCGCACTGTGAATGATCAGCCTTTGAGGATAGCGCTGCTGCAAACGGTTTAATAATTCCAGCCCTTTGCGTCCCCGATTGCGCCGTTGGTCATTACTGCTATCGGCGAGGGCTTGCAATTCTGCTAACACAAATCGGGGAATAATCAGTTGCCCCTCTAAAAACTGGGTGGCCAAAATGGCTTCAATGCGACCGTCGATAATCACGCTGCTGTCTAACAATTTACTGGTCGCCGGGCGCAGCGTCCCTTCAGCAACCAACATCGGCTGTACCGTATTCGGACTCAATAGCCGCAACAGAGCCGCCCCATGCACATCCGCCGCCGCAATGCCCACATAACTGAGAGAAATACTGGTTACGACCGCCGCAAAAGGCTTCAGCCACCCCAACCCCGCCGGAACCGGCAGAACAAACAGGGGTGCCAGGAGTAAATTCGCCAGCAACAAACCCAATACCAAGCCCACCGCCCGGGTCAAAATGACCTCAATCGGCCATTGGCGTAACCGCCGCTCCAACTGCCGATAGGCCCCCTGGATCATCACGCCCGTTGGCAAACCCAGAATAAGGGCTGCAAAACCTGCCGTAACCCAGCGCAAACCGGCTACGTTATTCACCGCCAGGAGCACTTCGGGGGGCAAAAGCTCAACACTCTGAAACCCCAAGGCTCCAGCGACCAAAATGACCGACCCGATAATGACCAAATCCAGCATGGTGCCAGCGCCTGTGGCTTCGCTTTTATTATAACCCCGTTGCCGACTGACTCCGGCTGTGCCAAGCCGCCACAATCCGATCCACCACTCCGGCCACGTCCAATCCATCGGAATGAATCACCAGGGCATCGGCAGCCTGGCGCAGGGGAGAAACCCGCCGCTGAGTGTCTTGAGCATCCCGATCCCGAATGGCCGCCGCGATGGTTGCCATATCCAAGCCCGTCACCCCCTGCTGTTGCAGTTCCCGCCACCGCCGCCGTGCCCGCTCTTCCACCGAAGCCGTTAAGAAAATCTTCAACTCCGCATCGGGAAAAACCGTCGTGCCAATATCCCGCCCCTCAACCACAATGCCCCCCCGCTGACCGTAATGCCGTTGTATGGCTAACAATACCTGCCGTACCGCCGGTTGTGCTGCTACCTGAGCCACTGCTTGCGTGACCTCTACCGTGCGAATGACCTCGGTACAGTCTTTGCCATCCAAAAACACCCGTAATTCCGGCTGCCACCGCAATTCCACCTGTGCCTGCGCTGCCACTTCGGCCACACCTACCGTATCCGTCACCGGCACCCCCGCTTGCAACACGGCCCAGGTCACTGCCCGGTACAAGGCCCCCGTATCCAGATAGCTCAACCCCAGCCGTTGCGCCACCAGCCGAGACACGGTGGACTTTCCTGCCCCTGCTGGCCCATCAATGGCCACCACCGGCAAACGGCACTTCAGCAGGACATTATCAATCAGCCGCACCTCCCCCAAAAACACCGCCACTGCCAAGAGACCTTCCGTCTCGATCTGGGCCAAAGGTTGCAACGTAGCAGGATGCACCAGTTCAATGTACTGAATGGTGACCGCTGGTTCCTGAGCCAATTCCTGCTGCACGGCTGCGATTAACACCGCTGCCCGTCGTTCTCCCTGCTGGAAAAGGCATTCTGCCCGCCGCAATCCCCGGTAGATGACCCCGGCACGTTGTCGCTGTTCGGGTGTCAGGTAGGCATTCCGGGAACTCAGGGCCAACCCATCCGCCTCCCGCACGGTCGGAATCACCCGCACCGGTACCCCCAGCCGCAAATCCTGGATCACCCGTTGCAATACGGCTACCTGTTGGGCATCTTTTTGCCCTAGGTATAAGGCACAAGGCCGCACCAAGTGCAATAACAACGTCACGATGGTTGCCACCCCCGTAAAATGCCCCGGTCGGTAGGGGGCACAAAGCGTTTGGGTAAGGTCCGCAGGCGGCACTACCTGGGTTACCGGTTGCTGCCCGAGCAATTCCGCCACTGTAGGGGCAAACACCACATCCACCCCCAAACTTTCGCAAAAAGCCACATCTGCCGCCAAGGTACGGGGGTAGCGAGCAAAATCCTCCTGGGGGCCAAATTGCAGCGGGTTGACAAAAATACTCACCACCACCACCCGGTGCTCCTGGCGTGCCGCTTGAATCAACGCCCCATGTCCGGCGTGTAATGCGCCCATCGTGGGCACCAGTGCCACATCCTCCTGATCGGCCAAAGCGGTGTGCAACCCCGCTACCGTTCGCACCAGTCGCACCCTAAGGCCCCAGCACCTCCAGACGTACAGGCGCTGCCCCCATCGGGATCAAACCCAGGGCTTGGGCTGCCCTGGCAGACAGGTCAATCTCACGGCCAGGGACATGTGGCCCACGGTCATTGATCCGCACCACCACCGTCTGCCCGTTGCGTAAATTTGTGACCCGTACCCGGGTTCCAAAAGGTAACGTCCGATGGGCTGCTGTCAAGGCGCGAGGGTTAAAAGGTTCCCCGCTGGCTGTGCGTTGTCCTTGAAACCCCGGCCCATACCAAGAAGCCCACCCCCGCAGTACGGAATGCACCGAACCCACCGCCGTCATCACCCGCTGCACCAGGGAAGGAGCTACTGTCGCTGGTGTCACCGCCATCAGTGGGGGTGCATTTCCCAGCCGTAACCGCAAGCGATTGGTTATTTGCAGGGCATTTTGCACCGGGTCCCTGGTCGCCCCATCAAATGTCACCTGAGCGTCAAACCGGAGCAGCCGTTCATCTTTATACTGTAGCCAAAGCTGTTGGGGTTCTGTTTGCACCACCTGTAACGCCTCGGCCTCCCACCGCTGTTGGGTGAGGTCGTTCAACCGGGACGCTAGTTGCGTAGCCGGTACCAGCAGGTCACCGGTCATCTGAACGTTGGCCACCTTGCTCCCCGCAGTCACCCTAGAAGTCGGTCCCAAGAACGTCAGCATGGGCAAATCCCGCACAAACAGCGTCGCTGCCGGTCGTCCGTTCAGAAGATGGGGGCGCACCGTCACCAAGGGCATGGGCGCTTGACCTCGTTCTCCTACCTTCATTACCTCACTGTATGCTGGCATGGCGGGAGCCAACACCCATGAGCCAACGACGAAGCAACCAAGCGTTGTCATGCCCAGACCTGTACCTGACGGGGTATGTTGCATGCCTCCTCCTCACAACGTCCATACAAAAGCAACAGAAATACCCGCTCAGGAATTGGTGATCCCTACCGGTGGCATTTCTGTGGCAAAGTTAAGAAGCAGGCTCACAGGAACCCGCAACTCCCCCTGACTGTAACAGACACTGCTTTTTTGCACAAGCCTAGGCGATGGACTACCAACAGGCAGGCGTGAATTTGGCAGCAGCACGGGCGTTTGTGGCGGCCATTCGTCCGGGAATTGCCCGAACCCGCATTCCGGGAGTGTTGGGAGATATCGGTGGGTTTGGGGGTTATTTTCAACTGCCATCGGGGTATCAAGAGCCGGTGCTCGTGGCGGGAGCCGATGGGGTGGGGACCAAATTGAAACTGGCGCAAATGCTCAACCGGCATGACACGATTGGCATTGATTTGGTGGCGATGTGTGTGAATGATGTATTAACGAGTAATGCCAAGCCCCTGTTTTTTCTCGATTACATCGCAACCGGGGTGCTGGATGGGGAAACGTTAACCACCGTCGTCCAAGGTATCACCGCTGGCTGTGTGCAAAGTGGCTGTGCCCTATTGGGGGGAGAAACGGCGGAAATGCCGGGGTTTTATGCGCCGGGGGTGTACGATTTGGCGGGGTTTTGCGTGGGGGTAGTGGAACGGCGGGAACTGTTGGATGGTTCCCAGGTGCAGGTGGGGGATGTGGCCTTAGGATTGGCCAGCAGCGGCGTGCATAGCAACGGCTACAGTTTGGTGCGCAAAATTTTGGATTCTTTAGCACCGAACCCAACGGCAATGGAGCGAATTTTAGCACAAACTCCTCGGGAATTGGGGGGAAAAACGTTAGGCGAAGTTTTATTGACACCCACTACCATCTACGTTCCGGCGGTGAATGCCCTGCGGGAACAAGGCATTGCCATTCATGGCATGGCGCACATTACGGGGGGGGGATTACCAGAAAATCTACCGCGTTGTTTGGGAGCGAATCAACACATTGAGATTCAATGGGGCAACTGGCAATGGCCGGGGATTTTTCAGTGGTTAGCCCAGCAGGGAAATGTATCTGAAACAGCGATGCAGGAAACATTTAATTTGGGGATTGGCTATGTGGTCGTTATGCCACCAGTGCAGGTGGAGCGAGCGCAACAGGTGTTGGCAGAGATGGGGATACAAAGTTACATCATTGGGGAAGTAGAACCTACCGGTTAACCCCCTGCACTCACAATTGACACTCGCACCGACTCATAGGAAGCGTAGCCATAGTCGGGGGGTTCTTATGCAGTCCACAAACGGATTCATAGTTTATGACTTCTGGGAGAGTAGAAAAGCGTTGGGTGCTGGTGAAGCTGCGGCGGTTCTGCCATTAGACACGCTAAGGAATGGGATGGCCGTCGAGGATGGCAATGCGAAGTTGGGTTCTGCGGGTTGGGCAATGCAGGCGGGGGTGCTCTAGCTTCGCTGGGGTATGCGTCGGATAAGGGGACGCTGGCGTTGATGCGTGAGTTTTACAAGAATCTGCGGCAGGCACCTCAAGGTGTTACGGCAAGCACAAGTGGCGATGTTGCAGGGGAAGGTCAGCATCCAAGGGGGTGAACTGCGGGGTTTGCGGGGTGGGATTCCAGTGCCGCCAGTGATTGCCCAGCGGGGGGACGTGGTGTTGAACCATCCCTACTACTGGGCCGCCTTTACCCTAGTGGGCAGTCCCTGGTAAATTCATAAGCGCAAGCCCAGCCGTTGCCTGATGCCAGTATCGCCAATAACTTTTGCGAAAATCTAGGATTCGTTATACCTTAGTAGCAGTGTGAGGAAGCCTAACTGACCCTGCAAAACCCTTGACACAGCACCATGTCGTCCCCCCCTGACAGTCCCACCCAACACGGCCTGTCCTTTTTGGTCATTACGACTCCTGAGGGCACCCGCAAGGTACCGCTGGTGGGGGAATCTGTGCTTTTGGGACGACATCCCAGTTGTGACATTGTGATTGAAGAGACGGTGGTTTCCGGTCGCCATGCCCGATTGGAACGCCGTCCCTACGGGTACGAAATCATTGACCTCAACAGCAGTAATGGTCTGGTTTATGACGGCCAACGGGTGCAACGGCACGAACTGCGTCATGGGGATGTCCTGAGTATTGGCCATCGGGTCACCCTGACGTATCAGGTAGTGGCGCCGGATCAACCCCCAACCCACCCCCACGCAGATAGCCATGAAACGGTTGTCTTAGGGGATGCACTGGTGCCAGTCGCCAGTACCCAACCCTCCATTCTGGACCTGCGGGGACGCACGGTTTTGACCATTGGTCGTGACCCCCAAAATGACGTGGTCATCAGTCATCCTACGGTGTCTCGCCACCATGCTCGGGTCGAACGCAAAGGGGGGTCCTTCGTGTTGACTGACCTGGGTTCTACCAACGGCACGTATGTCAATGGGAAATTAATCACCACGCCCTTTGTCTTGCGGACAGGGGACACGATTCGGATTGGCTCTCATGTGTTGGTACTCAATATTGACGAAACCCTGGTGCAGACCAATGAGGGGGGGAATCTGCGCCTGGATGCCCTGAATTTAACCAAGGTGGTGCCCTCGGGTGCCAAGGTATTGAGCGAGGTGTCGCTGTCTATTATGCCCCGGGAGTTTGTGGCGATTTTGGGGCCTTCGGGTTCGGGCAAATCCACGCTGTTGGATGCTTTGAATGGCCTGCGCCCGGCAACTGGGGGAACGGTTTTGGTCAACGGGGTGGACCTGTACCGGAATTTCACCGCCTACCACACTGAAATCGGCTATGTGCCCCAGAAAAACATCATCCATGAGGAGTTGACGGTTGCCCAGTCGTTGGATTTTGCGGCCCAATTGCGGATGCCTGCGGACACTCAACCGGCAGAACGACAGCAACGGATTGCTGAGGTGTTGGCAGAATTGGGGCTGACCCAGCGGCGGGATGTGCCGGTGAAAAACCTGAGCGGGGGACAGCAACGGCGGGTGTGTATCGGGGTGGAACTGCTGACCAAGCCCAGTTTGTTTTTCTTGGATGAAGCGACCTCTGGCCTTGATCCCGGTACCGAAACCGACCTGATGGAATTGTTGCGCCAGTTGGCCGACCAGGGACGCACGATTCTTTTGATTACCCATGCCACGCAAAATGTCGCCCTCTGTGACCTGGTGATTTACATGGCTGAAGGGGGGCGAGTGGCCTATTTCGGGCCGCCAGAGGAATTGGTGCCCTATTTCTTGGAGCATTTTGCCGAAGCGCTGGCACCGTTTCAGATTCGGGATATTACCGGGATTTATCGGGCGTTGGACCGGGAAAAGAATCCCAAGGCCCCCACTGCCAGCCAACTGCAAGAAACCTATTTGGCTTCGGAACAGTACCGCCGTTATGTGCTAGAGCGACAGCAATCCTTGCAACCCATAGCTAAACCCAACACCTCTGGTTTGCGTCCCCCAACGCCTCGGAAGCAGGTCATAACGCCTGGAATTTCCCCCTGGCGGCAACTGCTCATTTTACTGCGGCGCAATGTAGCCATTTTGCGACAGGATGTGGGCAGTTTCGCTTTGATTTTATTAACGCCGGTGTTGTTGGGTATGCTGGATTTTGTGGCGTGGGATCGACAGATTTTTAGCCCAGAAAACGGCGATGCAGCCCAATCAATGACCATGTTATTTGTAAGTGCATTGGTTGCGGTTTTGCTCGGCGAATTGACCACCATGCGGGATTTTGTCAAAGAGGTAGAAATCTATCGCCGGGAACGGATGGTGGGGTTGCAATTGCTTCCCTACATTGCCTCGAAAGTATTGCTGGCGTTGATCTTTGCTGCCTATCAGGGGGCGGTATTTTTGTTCGTGAAAAAATTAGCCGTGGATATTCCCGGTGGATGGGATGTGGTGGGACAAATGTACCTTACGTTTGCCCTAGCGACCTTCGGCGGTATGGTGATGGGGCTATTGGTTTCAGCCCTGGCTCCCAACCAAAATATGGCTCCCCTGTTAAGCATCTTACTCCTAGTACCGATGATTATCTTTAGCGGTGGCATTCAGCCGGTCAGTGGCATGGGCCGTGGCGCGCAATTTATTTCCCAATTTTCGGTGATCCGCTGGCCCTATGAGGCATTGGTGAGTCTATCGGGTATGGGTCGGGATTTGATGCAGGACCCCTGTTGGCGCAAGGATGAAAAGGCCCGCAAGGCTCTGAAAGAGGCGGAATTACAAACCTGCCAATGCCTGGGTGCGAACGTGTTTCGCCAGTGTGAATTTCCCGGGATTCGCAAGCGCTATGATCCGGCGGTGGATGAACCAGAACCGGTCAAACCTACCAAACCGGCAGAACCAGGCGATGTGCCGGATAGCCCAGCAGCTTTTGCGACGTTTCGAGATGCCTTGCGTGACTATCAAAATAAGATGAAAATTTACCAACAACAAATCACCGCTTGGCAGGATAAATTTACTGATTGGCAACAGCGGCGCAGTCGTGCGATCAATGAGGCAGAAGGGTTACTGGATACCTTTTATAAAGATCACGGGGCCGTATTTGCAGCCAATGTGATGACCTGTTGGCGGAATCTGTGTTTGTTGATCCTAGGTATGTTAGCGGTAGTGCCATTCCTGCAAAAACGTCGGGATATGGTCTAGTCTGTATTGCTGATTGGGGCTACAAATGCAATGCAGCGATGGCAAGAATTTGTTGCGTCAGTCGGCTTCGCTCAGTTGGAATTTTGAATTGCTATACACATTCAGGAGTGTTTCTGAAACGACTCTCGTTATCATCATTGCCAACCAAGTGGCAACTGTCTTCCTCAGCGGTGGTTAATTACATCACAGCCTATTTCATTGAAGTGTAATAGAGTCGCTACACCGAAAGAACCGGCGATAAACACCAGATCATTGAATTAATTCAAGATCACGACGAATCACTTGATATTATATGTACGAGTACCGAATTTCTGATGATACGTTTCACCTTGGACTAACCGGTTTCCAGGGGTAATGATTCTAGGGAATAGTATATTTGCTCCCCCCCGCTGCTATGCTTCCGTATCCGATCAATGAATCAACGAGTTTTTAGATAAAAAGATAATGCTCGCCTGAAACCAAAGCGTAATTCCTGTGCGTATGATCTCATGACAACGACGCTGAGGTAACCGGGGGTAAGTTCACCCACCACTGGCGCAAGGATGTGTAGGCGGCTTTGGTCGTTGGGTTCATGGGCTGGAGAAAGGTGTACTGCTGTAGCTGACGGGCAAAGGGTGACCAAGCGATGCCTTGTTTCTCTAGGCTGACAGTTTGTTCTGGTTCCCAGCAGAAATTCAGCCATTCGGTCATCACTGGGGACACGGGTTGCCGGGCCGGTAATACCCAGCCATCTGCCCAAATCACTCCCCCTGGGGGCACGACCACCTGAATTTGGGGATAACGCTGGGCAACAGCAAACAGGTCACTTGACCAGCCCACCGCCATCGCCACATCCCCCAACACCAGGGGTTTTAGGTAATGCTGATCGCTATACAAACGTATCTGTTGATGCAGGGTCTGTAACTGGGCTTTGAGGTCGGGAATCGGCCAGGGAGCGGGGGTATTGATCGAAAGTCCCAGGCGAATAAAGCACAGCGCTAGCAATTCCCGAAACTGGGCAATGGCACTTACCTGTTGTCGCAGTTCCGGTCGCCACAGACTCTCCCAGCCCTGGGGTTGCCAGGTCAGTTTGTCCCGACGGTAGGCCAGGGCAGTAGCGCCCCAGCGGTAGGGTATCAGCCAGAGTTGGCCTTGGGCAGAGAGAACCGTTTGCCATTGCGGGGGGAGTTCTCGCCAGCGGGTCAGGGCATTTGGCTGCCAAGGACTTAACTGTTGCTTTTGGAGAGCGATGGGCAACCACCCTAACCCTAAAGTCAGCAGATGCGGGGGGCGAGGCTGATCTAATTGCTTATAGAGGTCCTGGAGTTGGGGTTGAGTTCCCAGTTCTATGGGATGACGGCGACGAAAACGACGCACCCACACAGACGGCAGGGAATTTTTGAGCACCTGTAAGCGTAGGGGAGTGTTGGCGTTTCCCCCGCGACAGCCAGCTAAAAATCCCACACCACCTGCCAAGACCGCCCGCCGTGACCAATACCGTTGTCCTGGCAAGATGTGCAACCTTGAACACATGAACATCTGAATTCTATTTAACGTGAATTGAGATGAAGGGATCAAGGCAAACAGATGAAGAAATGACTTTTTGGGCGAATGGCCATGAGCTTCCACCGATGTATGAGGGTAAATGAGTAGATCAGTTGAGATATAAGATATACACAAACCTTAGTACGGCAGAAGTGGCACTTTGTCGCTTGGCTCCAGTGGGTCGTTCTCTGCCTGAAAATGCAAAGTTCTGTTCTAGGGTTCAACGCTTGTTTTTTAGAGCAACTTGGTCATAAGAATCATCAGAAAGAGATATTGCACTCGTTATATCAGACAGAAAAAGGGCAAGTCTGTGCAGTGGATAGCCTATGCAAGTAGCTCAAAGTGAAATATTTTTTTTTCATTAGTGATATGGAGTTACACGAATATAATTCCTAATATTATAGGGCAATGCAAAATAGACTGTTATATCAGGGGTCAATGAACCTTTGCGTCAAATCTTGATAACTCTCAATGCGCCGATCCCGCCAAAATGGCCACCCCTGTCGTTGGGTTTCAATTTGACGCAAATCCAACGTTGCTGTAAGTACCGCTGCTTCATCTCTTGGTCCCCGCACCAGCACCTGCCCATCCGGTGCACATACAAAACTTTGCCCCCAAAACTCAATCCCTCCTGCTGCACCCGGCGTTGCTTCAAAACCGACCCGATTGACCGCCACCACAAAACACCCATTGGCAATGGCATGGCTCCGTTGGATGATTTCCCACGCTTCCCATTGCGCCTGCCCTCGATCCTGCTTCTCCCAGGGATGCCAGCCAATCGCCGTCGGATAAAACAAAATCTGTGCTCCCCGCATCGCCGTCAATCGAGCTGCTTCTGGGTACCACTGATCCCAACACACCAGCGTTCCCACCCGCCCATAGGTACTGTTAAACACCTGATAATGCAGATCACCAGGGGTAAAGTAAAATTTTTCATAATACAAAGGGTCATCGGGAATGTGCATCTTGCGGTATTTGCCCAAATAACCCTTACGTCCATCCAACACCACAGCCGTATTGTGATAAATGCCCTCAGCCCGCTTTTCAAACAGACTGGCAATGATAACAATATCCAGTTCTGCCGCCAGCTTTTGTAGAATTTCTGTACTGGGACCAGGGATGGGTTCTGCCAGATCAAAAGCAGCATAATCTTCTGTTTGACAGAAATAAAGTGAGCGAAACAATTCCGGTAAACAAATGATTTGTGCCCCTTGACTGGCTGCTTGACGAATACCTGCCTCTGCTCGCTGGTCATTCACCAGAGGGTCGGGGTCGCATACCATTTGCACCAAACCCACCGTAACGGGTTCCATCAAAATCAAAGGAACGACAACTTCTTAGCTACTATAGCAATTCATCAATCCCAACCGATGGGCGCGCAGGTATCAACAATGATTCCCACATCAGGACAGGCAAACACCTGGGATTACCACTGACAATTCATGGGTGGTGCTATGTTTGTAATGCTCAAGAAAAGGGTTTAGATATAGATCGAATTTCGGTGGAATAAGGTTTTCTGGGAATTGCATCTCTTGATTTACCTAGAGCGCAACAGAACCTACAGCAATCCTATTTTGATGGGGAATTGTCGAGCGGGTTATACGAAATGACTAATGCTACAGAGCTGCAACATAACTCAGCAGTCAGGATGGCTATAGAAGGCAAACTTTATGGCGAAATTGCTGAGTTCTTAGACATTGATAAGTCATTTGTCAGCTGCTGGAAACAAGAATTTTATGAACAAGGGATTGAGGGACTTAGACTTGGTGATCATGGCAGAAAAAAGCTACCTATCAGCAGGAGAAAGACAGGAAATTCAAGAAATGACTCAGGTCCGACCGCAAGGATTGGCTGGTTTCAGTATGCAACCTTATTCACATACAATGCGGCTATTCCACGGTGACGGATTTAGCCAGATTACGGGGCTGATCCACATCTAAACCGCGGTGGGCGGCAATGTAATAAGCAAGCAGTTGCAAAGGAACAACCGTCACCAAGGGAGAGAGCAATTCGGGCACGTCTGGGACGGTTAAATTCACCTGAAATAAATCAGGAATTTCGCAATTGGCTGCCGTACCCACCCCGATAATACGCGCTTCCCGGGCACGGGCTTCCTGCACGTTACTTAGCACTTTGTCGTACACACTACCGGGCATGGCAATTGCCACCACCGGCACACCTTTATCGAGTAGGGCAATGGGGCCGTGCTTCATCTCTCCTGCCGGATAACCTTCCGCATGAATGTAGCTCACTTCTTTCAGTTTTAAGGCCCCTTCTAGGGCAATGGGAAAATTGATGCCTCGGCCTAAATAAATCACATGCTCGACTTGTTGGAATTCGGAGGCCAGTTGTTCAATGACCGGGGTTTGGGTTTCTAAAATCCATTCCAGTTGGTTGGGGACTTTTTGCAGGTTGGCCAAGTATAATTCCAGTTTTTCCTTGCTGAGAATATGTCGTTGATAGGCGATGTCAAAGGCGAGAAGGTAAAAGGCAACCACCTGGGCGATGAAGGTTTTGGTGGCGGCTACACCAATTTCTATCCCGGCTCGGGTGTCAATGAGGTAGGGCACCAGGCGACCAAGACTGCTTTCAGGACGGTTGGTAATGCCCAATAGCCAGGGGGTTCCGGTTTGCCGCGAGGACTCTAAGCTCAACGCAGCCAGAGTATCAGCGGTTTCCCCCGATTGGGTAACTCCGATGGTCAGAGTGTGGGGACGGTAAGGGGGCGGAGCGTAGCGAAATTCGGAAGCGTAGTGGACGGTCGTGGGCACCTGCGCTACCTGCTCCAAAATGTACTTACCTACCAAGCTGGCATGCCAACTGGTACCACAGCCAACAATTTGAATCTGATCTAACCGGGGATACAGTTCCTGCACGGGTCCCAGGGCAATCTGGCCGTCCAAAAGATGGGATTCCAACCCCTGGCGCAAAACCCCTGGCTGGTCGTGAATTTCCTTGAGCATGTAGTGCTTGAAGCCGCCTTTTTCCACCAGCACGGGACTCCAGGTCAGCCGTTCGGGATACCGCCGCACCCGCTCGCCGCTAAAGGTATAAAGTTCCACTCCCAAGGGCGTCAGCCGGGCCAGCTCCCCATTTTCCAAGCTCAAAAACGCCTGCGTATGGTTGATCAAAGCGGTCGTATCAGAGGCGCAAAACAATTCCCCCTGCCCTAATCCCACCACGAGGGGTGCCTGTTGGCGGGCAATCACAATCTCATCCGGGGCATCGGCAGCAATCGCAGCAATGGCAAAAGCCCCTTCGAGTTGGGTCACCGTAAGCCGCATCGCTTCCAAAAGATTGGAGTTTTGTCGTAAATACCGGCTCAGCAGATGGGGAATTACTTCCGTGTCGGTGTCAGAAGTGAACACACACCCTTGGGCGATGAGTTCTTCCCGCAAAACACGGTAGTTTTCGATAATGCCGTTTTGCACCACTGCTACCCGCCGCTGGTTATCCATCTGGGGATGGGCGTTGCGCTCTTCCGGTTTGCCGTGGGTTGCCCAGCGGGTGTGACCGATACCCACGTGACTGACGGTGTTAGGCAGACGGGCTTGGAGATTGTGTAGCTTTCCGGGTGCCCGCAGAACGTGCAATTCCCCATCACTATACCAAGCAATCCCGGCAGAGTCGTACCCCCGGTATTCCAGTCGCCGCAGACCTTCCATCAAAATGGGGGTAGCCGACTGTAACCCCACATAGCCCACAATGCCGCACATAAACTCCTCACCGGAACTAATGGGCTTTATTTTGACACACTCCCCTGCCTAAAGATAGGGGATTCTGGCTCCTGGTTCTGGGACCCCTGCTCTTCCCGAGGATGAGGTGGCGATTGAGTTGCTTTCTCCCCGAGCATTCCCCCGTGCAGGGCCGTTCCCCAAATGATAGCTCCTACAGGCAGCAGTTGACGACCCTGCCCCTAGGTCTTGTCTCACGTTGCAGCAGCACCTTATACCCCACCTTGAAAGCGAGGGTGAGGCTGTTGACACTCCCACCGACTAAAGTCGGGGGATTCTTACGCAGTCCACAAACAGACTCGTAAAGGCGTGAGCAAACCGCCCCTACACAGTTCCTGGAGGCAAAGCCCCAAGGTTCTGCTTACTTGTAACAACTGTCGCCGATTGGGTTTTTCACCAAGGATGGCGACCAAGTATAGTTTAGCACAGAGCGACTAAAGTCGCTTGCGGGCTTTTCCTCCCCGTACTAAAGTACGGGGCTACCAAGCTATCCCTCTGTGTTGGTCATGCCTGTGGCTGCATATCCAAAGCAATGCTGCGGACAATATCGCCCCGGGTGAGAATGCCCACAACCCGATTTTCCGAGTTCACAACCGGCAGACGGCGAATCCGATGCTGGTGCATTTTGTGGGCAGCCACGGTCAGCGGTTCTTCCGGGCGAATGCTGATGGGGTTGCGGGTCATGACATCGGCCACCGTTGCCCCCAGTACCTTGTGCAGTTCCTGCCGGTAGTGGTAGGGATTTTCCAGCCAAATCACCGCATCCATAAACCAAAAAAACACCGGCGGGCGCACGCCCTCTTGTCGCTGCAAAATATCCTGATTGGACAAAACCCCCACCAGTTGATGCCGCTCGTTCACCACCGGTAGGCCACTGAACTTGTGTTCCCCCAAGATGGCAATTGCCTCCTCAATCGGGGTCTCCGGGTAAGTCACCACGGGGTTGGGGGTCATCACCTGGGCAACGGTCTTGGTCATAGGGGGCAGGCACAGAGGCAATGAAAAACATTCTAGCGCAGGGTATCGCCGCCACAGGCAGCCAACAGGGGACGCACGCCTGGCGTTTGGGCAACCACACGCCGCTCCCGGTCGAATAATAACACTTCCAGCGCCAGGGGACGGCCTCCGTGAGCCTTCAAGTACGCCTGGGTGCGTTTTTGAATCTGCGCCAGAACAATCTCATACACCGTGCGCACCTTCAAGGGTTGTACCTGGTGCAGGTACTTCAGGGCCGCTTCCACCGTTGGCTGGGTCAAGAGATGGTGCAACACCGGCAGGGGCAAACCCGCCCGCAGACCACAGGCAGTCAGCAGTTCCAAGCGCGCATCCGCCACGTGGTGATGGGTATGGAAAATGCCCCCCGCCAATTTAATCAACTTGCCGTGATACCCCAGCAGCACCAGCGTTTGGACCGACAACAGGGAAGCCTCCAGCAATAAAGGCCCCAGCCAATTGCCCGTTTTCACCAGATACGTGCTAGGGATGCCCCATCCACGGGCCAAATCCAAACCGTTTTCGCCAATGCAAAAAACCAAAGTGTCGTGCTGACTGGCCTTCTGGCGCAATTCCTGGCGCATGTGGTCCAGTTGTTCTGGGGCGCTCAACGGGTGGGCAATGCCGCTGGTGCCCAAAAGCGCTAAACCCTCTACCACCCCAAATGCGGCATTCGACGTGCGTTCGGCCAGTCGGCGGCCCTGGGGCAGGATAATCGTAACGCACAGCGGGCGAGACGGGCGCAAATGGTGGTGCAACAAGCGCCGGGCGTACCGGTAAATGGCCGGTTGGCCGCTCTCTTTGTGCCAGCCCACCCCAAAACCACCCTTGATCGTCAGCAGTTCCTGGTCCTTTTCCCCCGACCAAGCCGCCACCGCCCACACCGGCGTATCCCGGGTTAAATCCAAATTGTCGCCAGGCTGGGAATGGGTTACGGCCAATACCCCCCCATCCGGCAGCGGAGCCACCTGGTCAATGGGAATGACGGCAGTTTCCGGCGGTTCTAACAAATCCAACGTAACCGTTTCTAACGGCTCTGCGGTTTGTAAAAAATGCCACGCCGCCACCGCACTGGCACAGGCAAATACAGGCAGGGTGTAGCCGGATTTAGCCCCCATCGTAGTAGCCCCGGAATCGGGTTAAAACGGCAACCAATTCCTCCAGTTGGGCAGGCGTATGGGTGCTCATCACCGACAGCCGCAGCCGACTGGTGGGCACGGTGGGGGGACGCACCACGGCAGCAAAAACCCCCGCTTGGATCAGAGCCGGTTCCAAGGCTTGAGCCATCGCCGCATTCCGCAAAGGCAGGATAAAAATCGGGGAAGCACCCGCAGCACGCAAGGGCAATCCGGCCTGGGACAACCGTTGCCGCAGGTACTCAATGTTGTGCCACAGTCGGGCTTGCCGTTCCGGTTCCTGCTGGACAATCGCCAATGCCATGATAGCTGCCGCCGTATCGGGAATGGATAAGCCGGTGCTGTACATCCAAGTAGGGGCACGGTGACGCAGGTATTCAATTAAAGCCGCACTGCCTGCCACATAGCCGCCCATGCTCCCTAGGGCTTTGCTGAGATTGCCCACCTGGATCAGCGGACGTCCCTGGCACCCCGTCGCCTGCACCCAACCCGCCCCATGCTGCCCAAACACGCCGTTGCCGTGCGCCTCATCCACCAACACCATGCACTGGTACTGCTGGGCCAAATCCAATAATTCCGGCAGGGGGCAGACATCCCCATCCATACTAAACAGGGTTTCCGTGACGATCAAACACCGGCGGTACTGGGAACGATGGGCAGCCAACAGGGTTTGCAAATGGGGCATGTTGTTGTGGGGGTAGGGATAGGCTTGGGCTTGGCTCAATTTGACGCCCTGTTGCAGACAACTGTGACTGAATTGGTCGTAGAACACCACATCCCGGTTGCCCACCAAGGCAGGAATGGTACCCAAACAGGCGGCATAACCACTGCTGAATACCAGAGCATCGGCGGTTCCTTTCCACCGAGCCAGCTCCTGTTCCAGTTGACGATGGAGAGGACGATGGCCGCTCAACCAACGGGAACCCGTGCTGCCGACCCCGTATGCCTGCATCGCTTGGATCGCCGCTTGTACCAATCGGGGGTCACCGGCCAGCCCCAAGTAGTCGTTGCTGGCAAAGTTCAGGACCTGCCGCGCTTCCAGGGCCACCACCGCACCCGGAGGACTGGCAACCGGTTTCAAGCGCCGTCGCCAATGGGCACGATCCAGGGTCTCTAGCGCTGATTCCAGCCAACGGTATGCCGCTTCCTCTGCCAACAGTGCCGTTTCCATGGCCATGACTCCCACGGGCGCAAGGGACTAGCCAGCGTCGGAAGTAGGTGGGTTGGCAGCCGGTTTTTGGGGCAAGAGTTGCTTGAGATCAACCCCCGTTGCCGCCCGCACCTGTTCTAAAAACGTCACCATTCCCGTTACCGGTGCTGCATTATCTAAAACCGTCACCTGTTGCAGATGCACCTGGGGTACGGTCGCCGCCAGTGCTTGCAAGAGCGGTTCCAGTTTTTGCAGGAGAAAAATCTGCCGTGCATAGGCCCCTCCCTGCTGCCAGGAAGCCGCCAACTCTTGCATCCCCGCGACCAGGGCTTTCCCATTCTCAATAATCTGGGCTGCTGCCGCCTGCGCCTGTTCAGTTGCCTGAGCACACTGGGCTTCTGCGGGTGCTACCACATCCGCCTGTAATTGTTGGCGCACTTGCTGAATCCGCTCCCGTTGCACCGCCAAATCCGCCTGGGTACGCACCAGTTTTGCGCCCACTTCCGCCTGGATTTCCGCAATCAGGGCTTCCCGCCGGGTCACCGCATCCCGAATCCGCCGTTGGGCCTCCGCTTGGATAATGTGCATTTCCGCCTCAATCTGGGCAAACTGAGTCAGACGGGCATTTTCTGCCGCTTGGATCGCCGCTTGCGCCTGAGCTTGAGCTTCGGCAATCCGGGCATCCCGCAACAAATCCGCCCGTTGTTTGCGCCCTAGGGAATCCAAATACCCCACATCGTCAGAAATGCTCTGAATCTGCAACGTATCCAACACCAACCCCAACTTCGCCAAATCCGCTTCCGCCTCTTCTTGTAAACTGCGCACAAACGCCAATTTATCCTGATTCACCTGTTGGGGTGTCAAACTGGCCAAAACCCCCCGCAAATTACCCTCTAACGTTTCTTTGGCAATCCGCCGAATTTCTTCCCGATTTTTGCCCAGCAAACGCTCAATCGCATGATGAATAATGGGTTCTTCCCCAGCAATTTTGATATTGGCCACTCCTTCGACCCGCAGGGGAATACCACCTTTGGAGTAGGCTCCCGTCACCTTCAATTCAATAATTAAATTGGTTAAATCCAGGCGCAATACCCGCTCAAACAAGGGCATACGCAAACTGCTGCCCCCTTTGACCAAACGATACCCGACCCGCCGTCCTAGTGACGGTACCCACCGGGTTGTACCCGCAAAAATCAAAACTTCATTTGGCTGGCAGATATAGTACAAATTCCGAATCGCCGTCGTAATGACAACCAGCCCAATAATGGCAATGCATACGAATTCCATAGCTGCCGCCCCCTAGGCTACCGCAACTGCCTCCATCATACTGGCTCAAAAGCCGCCACTTCCCCCACGACCACAATTGCCGGTGCCGTTAACCCAGCAGCCGTGACCACTTGGGTAATCGTCGCCAGCGTCCCGTACACCCGTCGTTCCTGCGGCCATGTCCCCCACTGCACCACACAGACCGGCGTTGTGGCCGAACGTCCCCCTGCCATCAAAGCCGCTGTAATCTGGGCCAAATGGTGCATACCCATATAAATCACCAAAGTATCGGCAGCCTGAGCCAAACGTTGCCAATTCACTGCCGGTTGGGATTTCCCCACTGCCTCATGCCCCGTGACCAACACCACACTCGAACTCACCTGTCGCTGGGTCAAGGGCAGTCCCACCGCCAACCCGGCACTGATCCCCGGCACCACCTGCACCGGAATCCCCGCCTGCCGCAATCCCGCTACCTCTTCCCCGCCCCGCCCGAAAATAAACGGGTCCCCTGCCTTCAACCGCACCACCGTTTGATACTCCTGGGCTTTAGCGACCAACAACGCCGTAATTTCCGCCTGGGGTAAACGATGCCAACCCCGATACTTACCCACGAAAATCCGCTCCGCCTGGGGGTTAATCATGGACAAAATAGGCGGACTCACCAGGGCATCATAAATCACCACATCCGCCAATTCCAAAAGAGTTTTACCCTTGAGGGTCAGTAAACCGGGGTCTCCTGGCCCTGCCCCCACCAGATAAACCGTGCCTGTCATCACTCAATATGACCGACTGTATCGCTAATTACATCCAATTCTGAACCCTGGGCAATGAGAAGAGATTTAATTATATAGCAAATGACGCAGCAGTCTTTTAAGTGCTTATGGGATACAGTTGAACCCCACTTGCCGTGAGTCAATTATTCTGAGCCTTGAGAATGATGGAGGCTTTTTGTATCCTTTAATTGATAAATAGACTGAGGCTATCTGTATCAGGTTGGGGCAATGCCCTGGAACCTTAATCATTGCCCTTTTGCATCTGAATTATCTATCAATTGATCTCAATTTGCTGCTCAGTTCAGAACGCAATTGCTGAAACGGGCCTCAATCACAGGACGAAACAACCGTATGGTTTCACATCGGGTAGGGCTGGAAGCCCCGTACTTCAGTGCGGGGAGGAAAGCTCCTTTAGCAACTTTAGTTGCCTTAGGCTATAATTGTACTGCGGACACCAGAAACGG
>Ga0272447_1000669_pt1 | contig 24429 bp, 22 predicted proteins | sample YNPCB0133_FD_194589 | JGI IMG/M metagenome (GOLD analysis project Ga0272447, IMG submission 194589) | Hot spring microbial mat communities from Yellowstone National Park, WY, United States - YNP-CB-013-3 | ecosystem: Environmental > Aquatic > Thermal springs > Hot (42-90C) > Sediment | place... | reverse complement strand
CGCCGCCATCTCCGCCAGACGCTGGTCGGTCTTCTCGGACAACTCGCGCAACCGCTGGTCAGTCTCGCGACGGGACTCCTCCATCCGCGCCGCCATCTCCGCCAGACGCTGGTCGGTCTTCTCGGACAACTCGCGCAACCGCTGGTCGGTCTCGCGACGGGACTCCTCCATCCGTGCTGCCATCTCTGCAAATCGCTGGTCCACTCGCGCGTTGGACTCGGCGATGCGCGCTTCCATCTCAGCAAACCGCTTATCTGCCTTCTCGGAGAGCTGGCGCAGATACTCCTCAGTCTGGCGACGCGACTCGTCCATCCGCGCCGCCATCTCCGCAAACCGCTGGTCAGTTTCGCGACGGGACTCCTCCATCCGTGCTGCCATCTCTGCAAATCGCTGGTCCACTCGCGCGTTGGACTCGGCGATGCGCGCTTCCATCTCGGCAAACCGATTATCTGCCTTCTCGGAGAGCTGGCGCAGATACTCCTCAGTCTGGCGACGGGACTCCTCCATCCGTGCTGCCATCTCCGCCAGACGCTGGTCGGTCTTCTCGGACAACTCGCGCAACCGCTGGTCGGTCTCGCGACGGGACTCCTCCATCCGCGCCGCCATCTCCGCCAGACGCTGGTCGGTTTTTGCGCTCTCCTCGGCGAGGCGTGCCAGTGCCTCTTCCAGTCGGTCAGCGCGGGTAGGCAGCTGCCGATACTGGTCGGTCAGTAGGGCGTTGAGCAACGGCTCTCGCCATTCGGGATGCTCTTGCAGGGCGCGAATAATGTCTTCCACACTGTGTAAAGCCATCGTTGTCACCTCAGCCAAGCATATTATACCGCGAAGGCAGCCTCAGGCAGAACTGGTGTTCGACGGCGTTGGACGGAAGGCGCGATAGCCCCGGCTTTCCATCATCTCCCCGATTCGGCGCATCAGTTCGTGGCTGAAGGCTTCCCGCGCCTGTCGGTCGGTCTCATGTCGCTCGGCAAACTGCTGGTAGTACATCGGCTCGCCAAACACCACTTGCAGGCGATGCCAGCGCGGCAGGCGGGGGTCTGCGGGCATTATCTCGCGCGTGCCGATAATCGCGGTAGGCACAACAGGTGCTCCGCTCATCTTCGCCAGCAGCGCCACCCCCGTCTGTGGCTCCAATAGATAACCGTCTCCACTGCGCGTGCCTTCTGGGAACATAATCAACAGCTCGCCCATGCTCAGCACCTGTAGCGCAGTGCGCAACGCCTGACGGTCGGCGGTGTTCTGATGCACGGGGAAGCAACCAGCGCGGCGGATATACCAGCCCAACACCGGGATTTTGAACAGCGGCGCTTTGCCCATATAAGTGCAAAAGCGGGGCCAGGCGGCGCACCCCACCACTGGCGGGTCCATGTAGCTAGTGTGATTGGGGGCAAGGATAGCTGCACCTGGCGGGATGTTTTCACGCCCCTCTACCTTCATCCAAAAGAGGAGGCGCAGGATGGGACATACCACCCATCGGGAGATTACGTAGAGGGTGGTGCTCCGTTCGTGAACCGGGCACGGCATATTCGCAGAACCTCCTCCACCACCTCGTCGATGGTCAATCGCTCCGTGTCGATGACCACCGCGTCGGGCGCGGGACGCAGTGGAGCGATGTGACGGGTGCTGTCGCGCTGGTCGCGTGCTTCCATGTCCAGTTTCACCTGGTCGAACGAGATGTTGATGCCTCGCTCCAGTAGCTCTTTGTGGCGACGGCGGGCGCGCTCGTTTAGGGAAGCGGTCAAGAAAATCTTCACCTCTGCGTTCGGAAACACCACCGTGCCCGTATCTCGTCCCTCTGCAACGGTGCCACCCTGCCTACCAAACTCGCGCTGCCACTCCAGAAGAATCTCGCGCACTTCGGGAATGGCGGAAATCGGCGATGCCAGATTCCCTACCTCTGGCGCGCGGATAGCATCGGTTACGTCCTCCCCATCGACCAGCACCCGTTGCTCGCCGTTGTGTTGTTGCAGTTCCACTCGCGTCTCGCGCGTCATTTCAACGATATAACGAGTGTCCTGCGGGCGCAAGCCGCGCTGTATCGCTTTCCATGCCAGTGCCCGGTAGAGTGCGCCTGTGTCGAGATACCGGTAGCCCAACGCTTGCGCCACGCGCTTGGCGACGCTGCTTTTACCTGCTCCGGCAGGACCATCAATGGCAATCACCAGCTGCTTCATCTTGCGCCTCCTCGCAACTCCTTCAGCTTCTCGAAGAAGCTGGGGAAGGTCTTTTGCACGCACTCTGGCTCGGCGATGGCAATGCCCGGCGCACGCAACCCGATCACGGAGAACGCCATTGCGATTCGGTGGTCTTGGTAGGTTTGTACCGTGCCCGGTCGCGGCGTGCCCGGGTAGATAGTTAGTCCATCGACGTGTTCTTCCACATCGACGCCCAGTCTCCGCAGCTCGGTTGCCACCGCACTCACGCGGTTACTCTCCTGATAGCGGGCGTGCTGCACGCCGCGAATGCGCGTTGGGCTATCCGCGAAGGGGGCAAGCGCAGCTAGCGTCAGAAAGGTATCCGAGATATCCGACATGTCCACGTCTACCCCGTGCAGCACGCCAGCACCGCGCACCTCTATCCCGTCCGGCAGCCAGCGCACCGAACAGCCCATCTGTTGCAGAATCTCCACGAAGCGCACATCGCCCTGTAACGATTCGCGCAGTAGCCCCTGCACAAGGACTCGTCCTCCTGTCACCGCGGCAGCAGCAAAGAAATAGGAAGCGGCGGTCGCATCGGGCTCCACGCGGTAAGTGTCCCCTGTCAGATGGTATTGCTGCGGAGCTGGAATGAAGATTTGACTGCGCTCCCATTGCGCTTCCACCCCAAACTGACGCATCATCCTCATTGTCATCCAGACAAAGGGCGCGGAAACCAGGTCGCCCTCTACTTCAATCTCTACCGCCTGCCTCGCGTAGGGAGCCACCATCATCAGCGCGGAGAGAAACTGGCTGCTGATATCGCCGCTCACGGAGACGCGACCGCCTTGCAGTCCGCACGCCTTCACCACCACCGGCGGGCATCCGGTGCCCAGTTCAGAAACCGCCTGTGCCCCTAGCGCGTTCAGGGCGTCAAGCAGCGGCTGAATGGGACGTTGGCGCATGCGCTCTGTGCCGTCCAACCGATAGGTGCCATCGCCGAGCGCAACCAATGCGGTGAGAAACCGTGCTGCCGTGCCTGCGTTGGCAATCCACAGGTCTGCGTGCGACTCGGGTATCTTACCGCCTGCACCACGCACCACAAAGACATTGGACTGCGGCTGTTGGACAGCGAACCCCAGTCTTCGCAAGCTCTCGTGCATGACCTGGGTGTCTTCCGAGTGGAGCGCGTCGGCGATAGTTATCTGCTGGTCACACAGCGCTGCGAGCAACAGCGCACGGTTGGTGATGCTTTTGGAACCGGGCAATTGCACGCAGGCATCGGGAGGGGAAGAAAGGGGAATGATTTCATAGGCACTTGCACTCATAGCCCAAAAGCCTGTCGCAGCAGCCGCGCGTCGATGAAGAGACGCTGGATGGTCTCCGCGTCTTCGGTTTCGATGGCGGCACGCACCTCCTGCAGTTGCCCCACGAACTCGTCGATCGCCCAGAGGACGTGTTCACGGTTGTGCAGGAAGATGTCGCGCCACAGTTCGGGGGAGCTTGCAGCAACCCGCGTGCCGTCGCGGAAGCTGCCACCAATCAACTGCGGATACGGGGTGTTCTCCGCAACATGCACCAGCGCCAAGGCCACGGCGTGCGGCAAATGGCTGGTCAGGGCAACAGCGCGGTCATGCTCCTCAGGGTCTGCGCGAATGACCTGTGCGCCCACCCCTTGCGCAAGGGCATCGACTTTCTGCAACGCCTCCTGAGCGGTTCTTTCGGTGGGGGTTAGCGCCCAAGTAGTGCCTTCGAACAGGTCGGCACGCGCGTTCTGCACGCCAGTCTGTTCAGAGCCCGCCATGGGGTGTCCTCCGACGAAACGCCCCCCTAGCAGGTCGGTTGCCTTTTGCACGATGCCACTTTTGACAGAGCCGACGTCGGTAACCACACACTGTTCGGAGAGCCATTGGAGACACATCTTGATGGTCGGCACGATAAGCCCTACTGGCGTACACACCACCACCATATCCGCCTGGCTCACACCTTCCTGTAATGACATGGTAGCTTCGTCGATTGCGCCCATCTGCACCGCCAATTTCAGGCGTTCGGCATTGCGCCCTACGCCTACCACGTGCCTTGCCAGTCCGCGCTGGTGCGCTGCCAGCCCGATGGAGCCGCCGATCAGCCCCACGCCAATGATACACAGCCGTTCGCAAATCGCTTCCGCCATGCTATCCTCCTAAATGCTTCTTCCCACTGCCGACGCGATGGCACGCAGCCGCTGCATCATCTCTTCGAACGCCTCGAAGCGCAAGGACTGCGGTCCGTCCTTCAGCGCGCGTTCGGGCTGTGGATGTACTTCTACAATAATCCCGTCCGCCCCCGCCGCAATAGCCGCTGCCGCCACTGCAGGCACGAGGCTTGCCTTGCCTGTCCCGTGCGACGGGTCGGCAATAATTGGCAGGTGCGATAGCTCCTTCACGACCGGAATCGCATTGATGTCGAAGGTGTTGCGGGTGTAGGTTTCGAAGGTGCGGATGCCGCGTTCGCAGAGGATGATGTTGTAGTTGCCACGTGAGGCGATATATTCGGCAGCCAGCATCCATTCCTCAATGAGCGAAGCCCAGCCCCGCTTAAGCAGCACTGGCTTGTCAGTGTTCCCAATCTCTTTGAGTAGCGAGAAATTGGTCATGTTGCGCGTGCCCACCTGAAAGATGTCTGTATACTGCGCAACCAGCTCCACATCGCGGGTGTCCATCACTTCCGTGATGATGGGCAAGCCGGTCTCTTCGCGTGCAGCAGCAAGCAGCTTGAGTCCCTCCTTGCCCATGCCTTGAAATGAGTATGGCGAGGTACTGGGTTTGTAGGCACCGCCGCGCAGGATGTGCGCCCCTGCCTGCTTGACGAAACGCGCCGTCTTCATTAACTGCTCTTCCGACTCGATGGTGCAAGGTCCCGCCATGATGGTCAGTCGGTCTCCGCCGATAGGCACCCCCCGCACGTGAATGACCGTACCTTCTGGGCGGAAGGGTCGTCCGACCAACTTGTACGGCTTGGAGATAATGATCACTCGCTCCACATAGGGCAGGGCTTGCAGCTGTTCGGAGAGCTCCGCTTTCTCGCTATCCAACACGCCAATGCAGCCCACGACGGTTCGCTCTACACCCCGCGAGAGGTGTACGCCGAACCCCCGTGCCTTCAGGATGTCGGACAGCTCGTCGATATCTCGCTCAGTGGCATGTGGTGTCAATACGATAATCAATGCAACAGCTTCCCTCCTTCGCCTGTTCTGGGGCAGGTGAACGAATTATACAGGATAACGGAAGGCATCGTCAACAGGGACAAAACGCCCCGCTTCTCCTACCTTGACAAACCATTCCCGCAACGTTTACAATCTATCCCTGTAGGGCGCAAACGTCGGTGGAATGGGGGAAGGATGGACGGTTCGGTACCCGCCAAAACATCGTCTCCGCGCACGGCGGCTTCTCCTGCCTTCGTCCGCCAGAGAGGTCTCGATGACGAAGTGCGTTTCGTCAAAGGCGTAGGAGAGGCGCTTGCACAGGTGTTCGCCAAACTGAACATCTACACGGTCTTTGACCTGTTGATGCACCTTCCCCGACGCTACGAAGACCGCACTCACTTTCGCACTCTCTCGCAGGTGGTGCCTGGCGAAGCGGTGACGGTGCATGGGAACATCGTTGCCGTCGACAACGTCTCGCCCCGCCCCAAAATGACCATCACGAAGGTCATTATCGATGACGGTACAGGCACGCTGGAACTGGTATGGTTCAACCAGCCCTATCTGAAAGACAAGTTCCTCAAGATGCGCGGACAGGATATCGTTGCTTACGGTGTGGTTCAACAGGCGCCCTATCATTATCAGATGCAAACCCCCGAATGGGAACCATTGACCGAGACCGACCCGCTGGCGGCGCATCGCATCGTGCCCGTGTATCCCCTGACGGAAGGGTTGGCGCAATCGCGCCTGCGACGTATCATTTACAACTCCCTGCAGACCTACGAACCGGTGCTGGTTGACTGTCTCCCGCCCGACTTGCGTCGTCGTCTGAACCTAATGCCCTTTGCAGAAGCGGTGCGCAATGCCCACTTTCCCGACAGCATGGAACATCTGGAGCGGGCACGGCGACGGCTGATTTTCGAGGAGTTCTACCTGCTGCAGCTGCACATCGCGCAGCGTAAAATCGCCGAGACAACCGGCGCGCCTGGCATCCGCTTTCGCATCGACAAAGAGGTACTGTGGCACAAGCTGCACGAGATTGTACCCTTCGAGCTGACCAACGCCCAGCGGCGGGTGATCGAAGAGATTTGGAACGACATGGCGCGGGAGTACCCCATGAACCGCCTACTACAAGGGGACGTGGGTTCGGGCAAGACCATCGTGGCAGCAGCAGCCATACTGGCATGTGTGGAAAACGGTTATCAGGCGGCGGTGATGGTGCCTACGGAAATACTCGCCGAGCAGCACTTCATTGTGCTATCGCGCCTGTTTCGCAAGTTGGGCATTATCGTGGATTTGGCGGTCGGTAGCCTGACACAACGCGGCAAACGCTCCGTGCGGGAGCGTATCGCCACAGGCATCACGCAGGTCGCGGTGGGCACGCACGCACTGATTCAGGAAGGCGTGGAGTTTCGCAAACTGGGACTGGTGATTATCGACGAGCAACATCGTTTCGGTGTGTTACAGCGTGCCGCGTTGCGTGAAAAAGGCGAGAACCCAGACGTGCTGGTAATGACCGCCACCCCCATCCCCCGCACGCTGACCATGACGCTCTACGGAGACCTCGACCTGTCGATCATTGACGAGCTGCCCCCTGGTCGTCGTCCGGTGAAAACGCATCGAAAGCGCGCCCACCAGCGGGCACAGGTTTACGAAGCGGTGCGCAAACTCGTCCAGCAAGGGCAACAGGCGTACATTGTGTGTCCGCTCATCAACGAATCCGAGAAGCTACAGGCAAAGGCGGCAGAGGATTTGGCGAAGCACCTTCAAGAGGAGGTGTTTCCCGAGCTGCGCGTGGGGCTACTGCACGGGCAGATGAAGCCGATGGAAAAAGAAGAGATTATGGAGCGGTTTCGCGCGGGCGAAATCGACATTTTAGTATCCACCACGGTCATCGAGGTAGGCGTGGACGTACCAAACGCTTCGGTGATGGTGATTGAGGATGCTGAGCGGTTTGGGCTGGCGCAGCTACACCAACTGCGCGGGCGCGTTGGGCGCGGCGCACATCAGTCCTACTGCATCCTGATGAGCGACTCGAAAGGCGAGGACGCGAACCGTCGCTTGGACGTGCTGGTGCGCACCAACGACGGCTTTGTCATTGCGGAAGAGGACCTGCGCTTGCGCGGTCCAGGGGAGATTTACGGCACGAAGCAAAGCGGTGTGCCCTCGCTGCGGGTAGCGGATATCCTGCGCGACGCCGAGCTGCTAGAGCTGGCGCGGCAGGAAGCGTTCCAAACCGTCCGTGCTGACCCGGAACTGAAGCAACCCCAGCACCGCCTGTTACAGAGCGCGATGCAGCGGAACATGCCACGGGCGGTGCTGGCAACGGTGAGCTGAGATGAGCGAGGGAAAAACGGCTGTCTATCCAGGTTCCTTCGACCCCGTAACCAGCGGGCATTACGACATTATTGTGCGGGCGTCGCGCCTGTTTGAGCGATTAATTGTCGCAGTCGCTCCGAACCCCGCCAAGCAGCCGCTTTTCACGGTGGAAGAGCGGATGAAAATGCTGCAGGAAGTTTGTGCTTCCTTGCCTAACGTGCACGTGGAGTGTTTTGAGGGACTTCTGGTCGACTTTGCGGTGGAGCGCGGGGCGCAGGTGATTGTCAAGGGGCTACGCGCCGTTAGTGATTTCGAATACGAGCTTCAAATGGCTCTGACCAATCGGCGTCTGCGTCCACAAGTGGAGACCATTTTTATGATGACCAACTCAGAGTACGTATTCCTGTCTTCCAGCATCGTGAAAGAGATTGCGCGATTAGGAGGCAACGTGCAAGGGCTGGTGCCCAAAGCTGTAGAGCCTTATCTCTATCGGAAGTTCGGCAGGCAAGTGCCAAACCAGGAAGCGAATAGGGGGTGATGACCATAGAGACCCTGCAACTACTTAAACAACTGGAGGAGCTGGTTGAAAACACCAAATATATCGCGCTCCTGAAGCTGACTTACGGGCTCAACCATGATGAGTTTTTCGTGCTGGTAAACCGTATCCGTGCGTCTCTGCCAGAGGATGTCAAACGTGCCAGCAATGTGACGCGCGAGCGTGACCGCATCCTCGAAACCGCTCGCGAGGAGGCTAACCACATCATCGAGGAGAGCAAGGCGGAGGCGGCGCGCATCCTAGAGGATGCCCGACTGCAGGCACAGCGGTTGGTAGACCAAAGTGAAATTGTGTTGATGGCAAAGGAGCAAGCACAGCAAATCGTGGCCAGTGCGCGGGAAGATGCCCGCCAAATCCGTCGTGGTGCGGATGAGTATGCGAGAGATGTGCTGAACAACCTGGAAGCGGTACTGTCTAAGGCGATTGGCACCATCCAACGCGGCAAAGAGACGCTGGAAGAGTCGCTACGCGAGGAAGAGCGCGTTCCAGCAGCGATGGGGCGAGGTTAACCCTCATACGCCGCTGCCAACACCGCTGACCGCGAGAGCATCCTCTCAGGGAAAGTGGAGGAGTAACTTCGGTGAACATATTAGTGGTTAACTGTGGCAGTTCGTCGGTCAAATATAGGTTGTTCAGCGACTCGCAGGAGCGGGCGCGGGGACTAATCGAGCGGGTGGGCAGCGCGCAAACGCCAGACCATTCCGTAGCGGTACAGCAGATGTTCGCACAGCTCGGCGCAATGGAAGGTGGCTTGCCTACCGAGCAGATACACGCCATCGGGCATCGCGTGGTTCACGGAGCCGAGCGGTTCACAGGCTCTGTCATCATCACACCAGAGGTTCTCGAAGCGATTGAGGCATGTGCGCCGCTGGCTCCCCTACACAATCCGCCTAATCTGCAGGGTATCCGCGCGTGTATGGCGCAGGCTCCCCACGCAGTTCAGGTAGCCGTATTTGATACGGCGTTCCACCATACCCTGCCGCCACGCGCTTATCTTTACGCCTTGCCCTATGAACTGCGCGAGCAGTATGGCATCCGTCGGTATGGTTTTCACGGCACCTCGCACCGATACGTTTCGGAGCGAGTCATCGCGCTGTTGCGGCAGGACAACGCTTTGCAGGTGCCCAGTAAGGTCATCTGCTGTCACCTGGGTAACGGTTGCAGTATCACCGCCGTGCTGGACGGCCACAGCGTGGACACTAGCATGGGCATGACCCCTGCCGAAGGACTGGTGATGGGGACTCGAGCTGGCGACATCGACCCTGCAATCATCCTCCACCTGCAGCGTACGCTCGGCTGGGATGCAGACCGGGTGGATCGGCTGATTAACAAGGAGGGCGGATTGCTGGCACTGGCAGGGGTATCCGACATGCGCGATGTGGAGGCTCGCGCCGCTGCGGGTGACCACCAAGCGCAGACCGCTTTCGAGGTATTCTGTTATCGGATAATCAAGTATATCGGCGCGTACGCTGCGGCGATGAACGGCGTCCACGCCATTGCCTTCACCGCCGGCATCGGTGAGAACAGCGCGGCGGTGCGCGAGCGGGTGTGTGCGTCGCTGCAGTACCTCGGCGTGGAGCTGGACCAGAATGCCAACCGTGAGGGCAAAGGCGAGCGATGTATCAGTACGCCCCGCTCGCGCGTGAAGGTATATGTCGTACCGACGGACGAAGAGCGCGTCATCGCCGAGGAGACCCGCAAACTCGCGGAAGCGCTGATGCACTAAACACATCACGAGAGAGGGGGGTTCCCCGTGAAGTTAGACCTGACCGAAATCGCCCAGCGCGTGGGCAAGCAGATGTTCTACGAGGTGGACGAGCCAGCCAGCTCCATCGATGACGTGCCAGTGCAGTCGGCTATTCGGGGACATCTGCGCTTCACCAACACGGGCGACTTGCTGCTAGTGCGGGGCGAGCTACATACCAGCGTGGAAATGGAATGCAGTCGCTGCCTGCGCCTGTTCGAGATGCCCCTGATTTGCGAGGTGGAAGAGCAGGTCGAGCTGCGTGCCATCGCTGCGCGCCCGTTCGAGCATCTGCAGGTGACCATTATCCCTGAGGAGGGTGATACGCTCTTCTTGGAGGGTAACCTTCTAGACCTGACCGAGCTCATTCGGCAAATGGTGCTGGTTTCCCTACCCATCAAGCCCCTGCACTCTCCAGATTGCAAGGGGTTGTGTCCAACTTGTGGCGCTGACCTCAACGAAGGGGAGTGTTCCTGTGAGCGTCCAGTCGGACATCCTGCCTTCGCTGCGCTAGACCACCTGCTGGCGCAAATGAAAAAGGCGTAAGTCATGATATAATATATCGGCGATTTCTATCGGAAGAGGTGAGACTGTGGCCTTACCGAAAAGACGACATTCCCATGCGCGAACCGCCAAGCGGCGCACTCACTATACGCTGAACGCGGCAACGGTCGTGAAGATTCAACGCTGCCCGACCAACAACCCAGACTGCCCAGGCGCGCATCTGTCGCATACTGCCTGTCCAGTGTGCGGCTATTACAAGGGGCGTCAGGCGGTTCTCATTAAGCAGAAGCGGCGTCGCGAAAGATAGTCGTTGGCTAGATGGCGATCTCCCACCCCGTTATACGCGTGGCTGTGGATGCGATGGGCGGCGACCATGCGCCGCAGGAGGTCGTGCGTGGTTGCTTGATCGTTGCCCGAGAGATGCCCTTCGTGGACATCACTTTGGTGGGCGACCAGCAACGCATTGCCGCGGAGCTGCGCACGTCTTCGCTCCCTCCGAACCTGCATATCCGTCACGCCCCCCAGGTCATCGAGATGTGGGAAAGCCCGGTCCAAGCCATCCGGCGCAAGCGCGATGCCTCCATCGTCGTTTGTGCCCAAATGGTTCAAGAGGGTGAGGCAGAAGCATTCTTCTCGGCAGGCAACAGCGGCGCGGCGATGGCTGTCGCCGCGCTACATATCGGGCGTATCCCTGGCATCGACCGTCCCGCCATAGCCGCCGCCGTCCCCTGCAAAAAGGGACGCTTCGTGCTGATTGACGCTGGTGCCAACGTGGACTGCGACCCGTCCCACCTGCTGGAGTTCGCCATCATGGGCACTGTATATGCGCAAGTGATACTGGGCATCGCCAATCCCACTGTCGCCTTGCTGAGCAACGGTGAGGAGGAAGGCAAGGGCAATCAGGTGGTGAAAACGGCGCATAAACTGTTGCACCAAAGCGGACTCGCCTTCGTCGGTAATGTAGAAGGAAAGGACGTGTTCGAAGGCAAGGCGGACGTGGTCGTGTGCGACGGGTTCGTGGGCAACGTTGCCCTCAAGATCGGGGAGGGCACCGCCAGCTTCATGGTCAGCCTGATAGAAGAAGAGGTGCGGCGCAACCCTTTGCTGGTTATCCCGCTGAGCATGTTTCGAGGGGTGATTCGCCGCCTAAAGCGACGCACCGACTATGCCGAGTATGGCGGAGCGCACCTGTTAGGAGTGCGCGGCATCTGTGTCATCGGACACGGTCGCTCGCACGCCAGTGCCATAGCCAATGGAGTACGCATGACTGTCCGCTCGGCTCAGGAGCGAATGGCAGAGCGGATCGAGAGCGCCATGCTGCAGCAAACCGCCCTGCTTAGCACGTTACCTTTCCTGCTGCAGGAGGGTGAAGGTGATGCCCCATAACATGCGGGCTGGTATCGTGGGCGTGGGGGTGGGCATCCCCGATATGGTCATCACCAACCGCGATCTGGAGCAACGCCTTGATACCACCGACGAGTGGATTGTTACCCGCACTGGCATTCGCGAACGGCGCATCGCCCCACCGGAGATAGCGACGTCCGACTTGGCGGCACAGGCTGCGCTTCAGGCGTTGCGCGACGCGGGCAAGCGCGCGGAAGAGGTGGATTTGATTGTCGTAGCAACCGCCACTCCCGATATGCCCTGGCCGTCCACCGCCTGCCTGGTGCAAGCGAAGATTGGAGCGGTGCGAGCAGCAGCATTCGACCTGAACGCCGTCTGTTCGGGATTTGTCTACGCGCTATGGATGGCAGCGCAAGCCGTGCAGACGGGCGCGTACCGCTGCGTGTTGGTGATTGGGGCGGACATCCTGTCGCGTCAGGTGAACTGGGAAGACCGCAGCACGTGTGTGCTGTTTGGTGATGGAGCGGGCGCAGTGGTTCTCGCGCCTGTTGAAGAGCCTTACGGGATACTGTCTGGGGTGTTGGGCGCAGACGGCACGGGCGTTCCACTACTCAACATCCCCGCAGGTGGCACACGCGAGCCGCTCAGCACGGAAGCCCTTGCTCAGAACCGCCACACCATCCACATGCGCGGGCGTGAGGTGTTCAAGTTTGCCGTGACCATCATGGGCGAGGTATCGGTGCAAGCACTGGAGAAAGCGGGCATCCGTCCCGAGCAGGTAGACCTGTTTATCCCGCATCAGGCGAACATCCGCATCATCCAAGCGGCAGCGGAGCGGCTGAACCTTCCGATGGAACGGGTGTTTGTGAATGTGGAACGCTACGGAAACACCTCGGCGGCGTCCATCCCTATCGCCCTGTACGAGGCGCATGTGCAGGGGCACCTGAAAAGGGGCGACCTGGTGGTCGTGGTGGGCTTCGGCGCAGGCTTGACATGGGGTGCATGTGTTATCCGTTGGGCTTACTGAGGGGGCAAGCGATGTATGCACTGGTGTTTCCTGGACAGGGTTCTCAATCGCCCGGCATGGGCAAGGAGATCGCGGAGAGGTTCACGTCAGCCCGAAAGGTTTATGAAGAGGCAGATGACATTCTTGGCTACCGTCTGAGCGCGTTGTGCTTTGAGGGCAGCGAGGAGGAGCTCCGACAGACGGTTCACGCACAGCCTGCGCTGTTTGTCACTAGCGTAGCGACATGGTACGCCGTGAGTGATATGGTAGAGTTGCATCCCGTGTGCGTGGCAGGGCACAGCGTAGGCGAGTACGCCGCGTTGGTGGTAGCAGGCGTGGTGGAATGGCAGGATGGGCTGAGGTTGGTACGGGCACGGGCAGAAGCGATGCAAGAGGCGGCGCAACGGTCGTCGGGCGCGATGGCGGCGGTGCTGGGGCTGGATGTCGACGCGGTAGAGGAAGCGTGTCGCGAAGCCAGCGCGGTGGGCGTTGTATGCGTGGCGAACCACAACTGTCCCGGACAGGTGGTTATCTCGGGGGAGGCGGAAGCAGTAACCAAAGCAGGGGAACTGTGTAAAGCGAAAGGCGCAAAGCGGGTCATCCCCTTGCGGGTCAGCGGGGCGTTCCACTCGCCGCTGATGCAACCTGCCACCGAGCGGTTTCGTGACGCGCTGCAACAGGTGAACTTCCGCCCACCGCAGCTTCCCGTGGTAGCCAACCGTACCGCCGACGTGCTGAGCGTGGAGACCGACTTTGTGGCTTTGCTAACGGAGCAGTTGCTGTATTCAGTGCGCTGGGAGGACAGCGTGCGTCGAATGTGGGACTTAGGAGCGCGCGTGTTTGCAGAACTAGGACCCGGCGACGTGTTAAGCGGACTGGTCAAGCGAACGGTAGCCGAAGCGCAAACTATCTCGGTACGCAACGCGGAGGAAGTACAGCGTGCTGCCGAGCTGTTGAGAGCCAACTAAGCTCGCAGCAGGGCAGCGTGGTTGCTCAGCTGTAAATACGATGGATGGCATGTTGCCACTCCAAGCAGCACACAAGTAGGAGGCAAGATTGCGACTGGAAGGCAAAATCGCACTGGTCACGGGTGCAGGAAAAGACAGCCGCGGCATCGGGCACGGCATTGCTGTTGCGTTAGCACAACAAGGCGCAGACGTGGCGGTAGCGTCACACACGCTAGCCAATGCCCTGAGAGTAGCCGATGCAGTGCAGGAGTTGGGCAGGCGCGCGCTAGCGATCGAGATGGATGTCTCGCAGCCGGACTCGGTGGAAGCAGGTGTTGCCGAGGCGGTGGAGATGTTTGGCAGAATAGACATCCTGGTGAACAATGCCGGCATTACCCGCGATGCGCTGCTGGTGCGGATGCGCGAGGAGGATTGGGATGCAGTGCTGGACGTAAATCTGAAAGGGGCTTTTCTGTGCAGCCGCGCCGTTGCCAAGGTGATGATGAAGCAGCGTTCGGGATGCATTATCAACATTACCTCCATCATGGGGCTAACTGGCAATGCCGGACAGGCGAACTACGCTTCTGCCAAAGCGGGATTGATTGGGCTGACCAAATCGCTGGCTCGGGAGCTGGGTTCGCGCAACATTCGGGTCAATGCGGTCGCGCCGGGCTGGATTGAGACCGCCATGACCGACCATTTGCCCGACTCGGTGCGCGAAGCAATCCTGAAGCAAATCCCGCTCGGTCGGCTGGGCACGGCAGAGGACGTGGCGGGCGCGGTGGTTTTCCTGTGTAGCGAGGCGGCATCCTACATCACCGGGCAGGTCTTGACGGTAGATGGCGGTCTCGTTATGATATAGAAAGCCGTTGCTTTGAGCGGTAAGCCAATAACACTTTACACGAACGGAGGGTAGCATGAATACCTTTGACCGCATTAAGAAAGTAATTGTGGACAAGCTGGACGTGGATGAGAACGAGGTTACGCCAGAGGCGTCCTTTGCCGAGGACCTCGGGGCTGACTCGTTAGACGTGGTGGAGTTGATAATGGCACTGGAAGAAGAGTTCAACATCGAGATTCCCGATGAGGATGCTGAAGGGATTCGCACGGTTCAGGATGCGGTAGAATACATCGACCGGAAGCTGGCGGCAGGTTAATCACCAATGGAGCACAGATGGCGACGGGTAGTGGTGACCGGCATGGGTGCCATTACCCCGTTGGGTTTGGACGTTCCTTCCTTCTGGGAGGGGCTGAAAAGCGGGCGCAACGGGGTAGCGACCATCACCGCTTTTGACCCTTCGGGACAGCCGGTGCGATTTGCGGCAGAGGTCAAGGGCTTCGTGGCAGAGAACTACATTGAGCGTAAGGAAGCCCGCCGTATGGACCGCTTTACGCAGTTTGCCATCGCGGCTACCAGGGAGGCACTGGCAAGTTCGGGGCTGCAAATCACTGATGAGAACCGTGCGCGGGTCGGTACGCTGATTGCCAGCGGTATCGGTGGCTTGCAAACCTTAGAAGAGCAGCACAAGCTATTTCTGGAGCGTGGACCCGACCGGATAAGCCCTTTCCTCATCCCCATGATGATTGCGAACATGGCAGCGGGACAGGTCGCAATCCAGTTTGGGCTGCAGGGACCTTGCACAGCAGTGGTTACTGCCTGTGCGGCGGGCACAAACGCGATTGGAGACGCTTGGGAGATTATCCGACGCGGAGACGCCGACGTGATGATCGCGGGCGGTACGGAGGCGGCGATCACCCCACTGGCACTAGCAGGTTTTGCAAACGCCCGCGCGCTGTCCACCCGCAACGACGACCCAGAACACGCCAGTCGCCCCTTTGACGCTGAGCGGGATGGCTTTGTCATGGGCGAAGGGGCTGGGGTGCTGGTGCTCGAGGAACTGGAACACGCCGTACAACGCAACGCGCCTATCCTGGCCGAACTCGTTGGCTACGCCATGAACGCTGATGCCTACCACATCACCGCCCCCGACCCAGAAGGGGAAGGCGCAAAACGGGTGATGGAGCTGGCAATGCGCAAGGCGGGAATCGCCCCAGATGAGGTGGACTATATCAACGCACACGGTACCTCTACCCCTGCCAATGACCGGCTCGAGACGCTAGCCATCAAACGCGCCTTCGGTGAACACGCCTACCGATTGGCAGTGAGTTCTACCAAATCCATGACAGGACACCTTCTGGGGGCAGCTGGCGCGGTGGAAGCCATCGCGACCGTTCTCGCCATTCACCATCAGATTGCCCCGCCTACCATCAACTACCACACGCCGGACCCAGAGTGCGATCTGGACTACGTACCCAATCAGGCGCGTCCCATGAGGATAGATATCGCCCTATCCAACTCCTTCGGCTTCGGCGGGCACAACGCGACGCTGGTGTTCAAGCGTTGGGAGGACTAAAATGCTGGAGCTAACAACACACGAGCGCGTCAAGCGGATGTACGAACACCGCGAGGCAGACCGCGTGCCGATTACTGACATCCCTTGGGGTGCCACGTTAGAACGCTGGCACCAAGAGGGCATGCCATCCGACGCGGATTTCGCCGAGTTCTTCGGGCTGGACAAGTTTGCCGCTATCCAAGTGGACAACAGCCCGCGTTACCCTATGAAGGTGATAGAAGAAACCGAAGAGTATGTGATTTCCACTTCTCCCTGGGGGGTGACCTATAAGAACTGGAAGCATCGAGGCGGTGTGCCCGAGTTTCTGGACTTCACCATCGTGGACCGCGATACCTGGCAAGAAGCAAAGGCACGCATGACGCCCACACCTGACCGCATCCCGTGGGACTACCTGAAACAGCACTACCGTCGCTGGCGGGAGGAAGGCTACTGGATCAGCGCGGGATTGTGGTTCGGCTTCGATGTCACGCATTCGTGGGCAGTGGGTACCGAGCGGGTGTTGCTTGCCATCGTGGAAGACCCAGAGTGGCTGATGGACATGTTCAACCACTTTTTGGATGTCGACCTTGCCCTGCTGGATAGGCTGTGGGAGGCGGGTTACACCTTCGACGAAATCACCTGGCCCGACGACATGGGCTATAAGGGTCACCAGTTCTTCTCCGTGAAGACCTACCGCGAGCTGCTGAAGCCGGTTCATCGGCGGGCCTGTGAGTGGGCGCAGGCGCACGGGGTATACGTCCGCCTGCACTCGTGCGGAGACGTGCGTCCCTTCATCCCCGAGTTCATCGAAATCGGTGTGCAGATGCTGAACCCCATTGAGGTCAAAGCGGGCATGGAACCGACAGAGTTGAAAAGGCAATACGGCGACCGGCTGGGGTTCCACGGTGGGCTGAACGCCGTGCTCTTCTACGATATGGAGGCGATGTTCGCGGAGATGGAGCGGGTCATCCCCGTGATGAAGCAGGGGGGCGGCTACATCATCAGTTCCGACCACTCGGTGCCCGATAGCGTTAGCCTGGAACAGTTCCGCGAGTTCGTGCGCAAGGCGAAGGAACTGGGGCGCTACAACTAAGCGTTCAGGTCGCTCACTTTATCGGAGAAGCGGAGGGGATGGGTTGTGGCGCAGAGACGGGGGCTTGTTCCGTTGCCAGCGCCGCTGCCGACAGCAACACCAACGCCACCCAAAGCGCATCCGACAGCAACAGGTGCAATAGCTGCATCCACACGGGAACCTTTAATACCACATTCACCGCGCCTGCCAGCAGCTGCACCACATAAAGCATTATCAGCGCCATCGCCAAACGCGCCACTATCGGGTTTGGACGCTGATTGAGCACCCAGATGGCTGCCATACAGAGGTATACCCCCGCCGCCACCGCCACGATCGGGTGAATCGGACGGAAGGCGATGAGCGTGCGCACCAACGGCGATTCTTCAGGTTGGACGCCAAGCCCTATGAAGAGCGTGTCGCCCAACGCGATGACCGCCCCAGTCATGCCCACGACCAGCATTGCCAGCAACCCCCCGACCAGCACCTGCAGTACCCTGCCCTGTCCGCGCAGCCGAAATGCCGCACCACCTGATGCCCACCAAGCCGTCAACGTGAGCGATGCCAGCAGCAGGAAGGTGTTCAACAGATGCACCGGCATCGATATCGCCCGGGCTACTGACGTGTTGTGCGCCACCCACTCGAAAAGCACTAGACCTGCCCCGACCAACGCTTCCGTGATGATGAAAAAGAGCGACAGCGAAGCCCCTAAGCGCACAATGTGCTTGCGTGGGTGCGTGCGAAACGCCCAGATGAACATTGCTAGCACCGCTAGTAGCGCCAAACCGCTCGTGGCACGGTGGGTGAACTCAATCAGGGTCTCCACCGATTGGGGACGGGGGATAATCTCACCGTTGCAGGTGGGCCAGTGGCTTCCACACCCCGCGCCGCTGCCCGTCGCCCGCACGAATGCACCCCACAGAATCACTAGGACATTGTATCCTAGCACGCCCCAGCTGAACTTCGCGAAACGGCTCATGACGGTTCCCTCAGATGCTACCTAACCTGATTATACCCCAGATGGGTAAGCACTATCGGGCGCGGGCGGATTTCCATCACCACGACCTGCCGCTCGCGGAACCGCTCGACCAAAGCTCCCTTTGCGATGGCATCTAGCAGCAAGCGACGCCAATGCTCGCGCTCGGAACCAGGCGGCACGAACGCCAGATTCTGCAGCACATACTGGTACCCCATCTGGTGTAACACCCGTGCCAGCGTATCACCGTCGCTCAGCGAGCCGTAGTCGATTAGGGTATGATGCCCAGGATTGCCCCATAGATAGCGCCGCTGCAGGTAGAAGCCGCGTGTTTCGTCATACAGGATGACGCCCGCTTCTCGCGGGGTGTTCTGGTTTATCCACTGACAGGCGTGCCATACCCCAGGCAATGCGCGTTCCAGGTATGCGGACGCCCCTTCGCGCCATACTGTCAGGGTCTTGTTCCACAGGGGGGACATGCCCATCACGCACCACAGCACCTGCAGGGCAATTGCCACCTGCATCGCGCGCGCCGTGATGCGATGTTCTTGTTGCACTGCCAGCCAGCCGCACAGCAGCGATACCAGCGGGAAGATAGTCATTAGGTAGCGCACCTGTTGCATCAGCACGAACCACAGCACCAGCGACACCAGCGACAAGACTATCCACCAATGTGCCGCGTCGGGCAACTTGCGCACAAACAGGAGAGGCACCAGACCCGCCAGATACGCGAACCCCACCGAACCCACGAACGGCAGGGGGTCGAAGAAGCGGTTCCAGTAGAAGGTCAGGTTGAACGGCGCCATCAGCAGCTGGTGCGGCTCGCGTCCCAGTCCGAACGCCAGCTGAGCTTCGCGGTAGATGCGGGCATTTTCCGCCGTCCAGTTGCGCCCGCCGAATATCTCGTAAAAAAAGGGATACACAGGATTGCCCGTGTAGATGTAGGTCTTGAGATACCACGGCGCACCCACTAACACCGCTAAACCCACACATGCTGCAACTTCAGCGAGCCGCACCTGCCGCTGACGCACCATCTCCCACAGCAATAACAGCATTAGCAACCCTACGCTTCCCAGCGCGGTCATCTTGGTTCCCAGCGCGAAACCGCCCATTAGACCTGCCAGAATCAACCACCGTCGGCGTACAGCGGTGTCTGTCTCTGCTGCTGCGTTCCACGCGGCCAGCAGACACAGCAGCGTGTAGGCGGTGGTGGCAAGGTCTGCATAGGCAACGGTGGACTCCCAGAGTACCAATGGCACCGAAACTATGCTAGCAGCAGCCCACGAGCCGCTGAATCCGCCACGACGCGCGAAGGCAAGCACGCCTGCCAACGTGATGAACAACGTCACCCAGTGGAACACCTTCGCCCCGCCCGCGCCCAAGCCTACTCCCATCGCCCACAGATATTGCATCTCTATCACGAAGGGAAAGTTGGAGTGATGCATGAAAGGGATATAACCGATACGCCCTTCACGCAGCCAGATGGCAGGAGCGGCAAGGTGATAGGACAGCCCGTCCCAATCGGTGGAGGCGGGCGGCGAGACCACCATCGGCAGGCACCACAACGCCATTAGCGCGGGCACTATCCACTGCTGCCACAATACCGGAAGGGCGGGTTCTTCTGCTCCGCGCATTCTTCCCCATGCGATCAGCCCGAGCAGCAGCAAGAACCCGAACGCGCCCCACAAGACGTTCGCACGCAATCCGCCCAGCAATCCCAGCGCGAGTACCAGATAGGACAGCGCACCTGTGCTAATCGCCAGCCCGAAGGCAAAACGCTCGCCTGCATCCGCAAAAGGTAACCGCCACCGCCGACACCACTGCCAGCCTGTCCACGCCAGCAGCGCAACCACTATCAGCGCGGGAACCCACCCCCACACCGCGTATAACATCAGGCTGTCCATCGCAATATCTCCTCATCCGAAGCAGGCGCAGTTGACACGCTGATAGCGGGAGCAAAGCCTGCCAGAGAGGCTCGATGCGCTTCTTCTGCGCTCAGGTGATGCACCAACACCTTGGCATGCAGCGCCAGCACCGCTGCCGTTGCCCAATCGCCCAGTCTGCGGATACCAGGCACCCAAACGTTCTGCAAGAAGAAGCGGTTGCTGCCATCGCAACCGTTCAGGTCAGCCACCACTGCGTGCAGTTTGCGGTCGCACGACGCCGCCAGCAGCGCCCACCATCCTGCGTTGCCGACGCCTACCACACAGGTCTGTCTCACTCCACTCTGGGAGCGAAGCAGCGATAGTGCAGTTAGTGTGTCCTGTATCTGCCACTGGATATCCGTGCGATTAAAGGTCTCTGGGAAGTTGCTCGGCAGTTGGCGCATGCCGAAACGGCGCAGATGTTCCCCTGTTCCAAAGGCGTCCAGCGTCATCACCAGATAGCCAGCGTTCAAGAAGCGATGGAGAAGGCTCTGTCCGCGCAGCCACGCCGCCGTGCCTTCGGGGTGCAGCAGTAATACCGCCTTGCCAGCAGCCTGTTTCGCCGGCTGGAACAGCGCACCCAGCACTACCTCCCCCGTTCCTCGTCGCCGCAAGGCAATCTGGCGATGGGGTACGGGGTTGCCATGTGCTTGCTCCTGCAGCACATCCACTTGCGTAGGGGATACTGCCTCCACCGCCAGCGTGTGCAGCCACGCCGTGCCCACCCACCGGCGAAACGTAGCAACCTGCTGCAGGGTGCGCGGGAAGCGTTTGCGCAGCTGCTCGGCATCCATCTGTCGCAACGCTTCCAACACGGCGTCTCCTCGCGGGTAGCCTGCAGGCAAAACCCCATCGGGGAACACACGCACCTTCTCTGGGGGGTCTACGGTGAAGGGCGGTTCGCGTTCAGGCGCATGGACACCTAGCCACTTGCCGAAGAAGGCGTATACTGCCTCGCGGCTAGCGCGGTTGTAGTTGTGGTCTGCCTCGTAGCGCACAGCGGAGATGCGCGACTCTGCCCCCAGCAGGGCGTATATCGCTCTGGCGGCGGGGTATTCCACCTCCATAGTGTCCTTCGTCCAGTCGCCCGTCGCCGCCACTAGCAACAACGGGCGCGGCGCCGCCAGCGCGCTGATTTCCACGTTGTTAGTGTCCAGACGTAGCCCAGGCGCGTTCTCGCAGAAGCAGCCGCCCTGAAAATGAGCAGACACCATGCACACAGGGGCAGCCACTGCCACGCGCGGCTCCACCGCCGTTAATAAGAAAGTCTGCGTGCCTCCGCCAGATGAGCCCGTGCAGCCGATGCGACGGCGGTCCACCTCTTTGAGCGAAAGCAGCAAGTCTACCGGTCTTAAACTGTTCCACAGCTGCAGGCGCAACAGATGAATGCCCCAAAGCTCCCACTCTTTCGCCACGGGCTGATGGGGCAGCTGGAGGCTATCGTTGTAGCCCACCATGTCGTAACTGAAGGCGATGTAGCCCTGCTTCGCCAGATTCACGCACAATCCTGCGTATGACGTGTCGTTATTGTTATTGGGATTGTCCTCCAATCTGCCTCCGCGCGCGTGACCATGCGGACACAGCACGGCTGGAAACGGCGGCTTTTTGCCTACGGGGCGGTATAGGTTTCCTGTGCTAAGGAAGCCTGGCAAGCTCTCAAAGTACACCTTCTCCACACTATAGTCCTCATGCTCGATGCGCCCAAAGAACCGCGCTTTTAACGGCGTGCGCGGTGGCACGGGCAGTAATCCTGCGCTGCTCAAAATCTGTTCTCGCAGCCATCTCGCACGTGCCTCCCATTGCTGGCGCGAGGTATAGGTGGGCGTGGGCAAAGGCATCTCGCCATGCCGCACGTGGCTCACACGCTGGTCGCGGGCTGGGATGTCCATCGTGCCCCCTCCGTTGTCGCGCTAACGTTTCCCATAACCTCTACGCCAGTGAACCCCCTGTTCCTGCAAACCGTCACAAAGGCTGGTAGAATATGGTAACCTGATGCGGGAGGGGTGCGATGAAGAAGCTGTTGACGCCCTTGTTGTTGCTTGCGCTATGGGTGCCGCCGGCTTGGGCGGAAGGCGAAAACAGCCCCTGTGCGAGGCTCTTGCCAGCGGCCGACCTGAAAGGCTGGAAAGAGGTGCCGGGTTCCTACCTGTACGGCAAAGGCGAAGGTCTCACCGCCATCTACAACGGCGGTTACCAGACCTACACGAAGGCGGGGGTGCTGGAAGCCGCGCAAAAGCTGTACCAGAAAGGCGATGTGTATGTGACCGTCACCACCCACACGATGCGAGACGCCACGGCCGCCCGCCGATTCGTCGAATATTGGCGCAACGCGCATCGCAAGCAGAGGCTGCAGCCGCTGAAACTGTCGGGTATGGGCTTCTGGCTACAGACAGACGGCGCGACCACCATCTACTGGGCGGGGAGGCGGTTTTTCGTCACGGTCATGGTGGCGCGCGATGACCGCAAGGCGGCAGAAGACGGGTTGAATGTGCTGCGTGCGGTTGTCGCGCGTGCTTCTACAGTTCGGTGAACAGGGCACGCCAGCGTCTGGCGTGCCCTTGCCTGTTTACGTGTTCGGAGTGCCGCCCGGAATGCCCGACAAGTCGCAAGGAAGCGTGTAGGTTGGGACTGGGTTACCCCGATCGAACGAGATGCCAGGGATATTGCCGCGGCGCGGGTAGTATTTGGCGTGCCCGTCCACAAAGTTCACGTTAAACCCGTCGGAGTGGCGTGGGTGGGCGGGAAAGTTATCCCAGCCAAAGGGTCCTTCAGGTGCTCGGCAGGTGGGATCCACTTGTGGGCTGCCCAGAGCAACATAGGTGGAGTCAAAGAACATCGTCGTGTTGACAGGTTCTGTGACAGCAGCGAGTGTGACAACGGCGTCCTCATCAAACAGGGAAGGGGGCAGCGCTGGGTCCTGGAACAGCGCGAAGTTCATGGCGTAGGAGGCATAGCGGAAAGTGCCGCTTCCGCGCAACCCTAATCGTTGCAGGATAGCTACGAAATCGATGCCCGGTCGCTGCGATGGGCACACCATAATGTCCACATTCTTCACATAGGGCATAGTGGCATCGTACACTGTGAACACTCGATCTCCAGAGCCAGGCACAAGGATGGGACGATCCATGCTGTACACGCTTTGGGGAAACGTTTCATCGTAATCCTGCACGTAGGCAAGGGTTGCTAGCGCGTATTGGCGCATGTTGCTCAGGCACGAAGCCGAGCGGGCTTTCTCGCGCGCCTGCGCGAAAACCGGAAACAGAATCGCAGCCAGTATCGCGATAATCGCGATAACGACTAACAGTTCAATAAGGGTAAAAGCCCTGTGCTTCATCGGATAACCTCCTGAAAGGTTTTACCGCGCTCAGTATAGAAAGTAATTTTCCTGCGAGTCAAGTTTTAGAACGCACTTTTAGATTAAGGTGTTTTTAAGCACTGAAGTTTGCCTTTCGCGGGTTTTGGTCGTGCAGTACGTCTGCTGGCTGTTGCCGCGCTGCATTTCTCGGCGTCACCAGCGGCGGCAACCCGAGCGCGAGCAGGTGAACCACTCGTGTCGCCCTGTCAGTTCAAGACAAAAGATGGCATCCTGCACGTAGACCTAAGACGATTTTCGCGTAGGTACTGGAAAGAGCCGAACACTGCTTGTGAGAGCTAGGTGCGCCATGCAAGCAGCTCAGCTCCATGCGACACCGAAACCTCAAACTGGGCTTCCGCCTTAAATGGTAGAGAGATGAACGGTTACCCCACAACGCACGACAACACAAACGGCACGCCCTGTTCTCGAAGCGTGCCGCAACCTCATAGAACCCTCTGAGTATACGCAGTTACTCGTGGTCGGGGACGGGCTTCTTTTGCTGCGGTTCCACCATCTCCACGACTGGCGTACCGTCCCGTTCCACCCACACACCGCAGGGTCCGCCGCCTTCGCTTACCTCGATAGTGACCTCGGTGCCATCCATGCGCAGCAAAGGCTGGTAGAACTGGGCGATTTTCGTCGCGTCTCCAACCGCGTAGTGCCCAATAAGCGAACGGCGGAAGCGGGTCGTGGAGCGATTGGGATAGCTGCCGTGGATGAGCGAACCGTTAAAGAACAGCACGTCGCCCGGTTCCATCACCGCAGGCACGATGGGCATGTCTTTGGGCACAGGCACAGCGATGTTGGTGAAACTTTCGGTCGTGTCGGCAGGAATGGTGCAAAGAATAGGCAAGTTGTGCGTGCCAGGCACCACCATCAGGCAGCCGTTTTCCTCGTCACACGGGTCTAGCGCCATCCACGCCGCCATACACGTGCCTGGTTGCACACGCAGATAGAAGTTATCCTGATGCAGTG
>Ga0272447_1000668_pt1 | contig 24443 bp, 23 predicted proteins | sample YNPCB0133_FD_194589 | JGI IMG/M metagenome (GOLD analysis project Ga0272447, IMG submission 194589) | Hot spring microbial mat communities from Yellowstone National Park, WY, United States - YNP-CB-013-3 | ecosystem: Environmental > Aquatic > Thermal springs > Hot (42-90C) > Sediment | place... | reverse complement strand
AGTGTAACGTGTAACGTGAAACGTGTAACGTAAAACGTTAAATATTAACAACGTTTACACAATGTTTACACTACTTTTTACACTAATTTTCAACCTCCTAATCTCTATTTATCTCTATTTATCTCAATAAATCTCTATTTATCTCTATCTATATCTATCTATCTTTATCTTACTGTTTCCCTGCCGCTGGCTTTACTTCCGCTTGCTGTCTTTGAACAACTTTTTTGGGTGAAAAAATACTTCTTCTTATTTTTCCTTTTGGTATCTCAGCCAATACCTCTTGTCTTTTTCTTTCTTCTTCTTTACGTTTTTTTTCTTGTTGTTGATAAGCTTCCATTCTTTGTTTTTCCACCTCTTGTTGTTTTTGTGTTTGAAAAGCTTCCTCTTCGCCTCGTTTTACAAGCTGAAACAGTCGTTTCCGCAACGCTTCTTCTTTTTGTTTATCTTGCTCTTGATATTTCTTTCTTAATTTTTCAGTATCTAAAGGAGTACTATTTTGCTTTCCTTTTAACTCATTTTTATCATTTTTCTCAATCAAAGGACTTTCGTTCCCTCCCCCAACAATTCCTTCCAAAATCTTAAGCGGACTAAAGGTTTGTTTAAGTTCTTGAGTCGTTGTTTTTACCGTTGACTCTCCCAACTCCCACAAATCATCCCAAATCTTTCTTTTTCCATAAGAAACGGTGGCTTTTGTTGTCATAAAAAATAAAAAAATTTAAATTTTACATTTAAAGTTACACGCTACTTGTTATACGTTACACTCTTTTCATATCCCCAACATCGCTCTTGCCTCTTTTGACATTCTTTCCAAAGTCCAGGGTGGATCAAAAGTCAACTCTAACTTAATATCTTCTTCCTTTAACCCCAACTCTTTTAATCTATTTTTTACTTCTTCCTCAATTAAAGAAAAAAGCGGACAACCAATCGTAGTTAAAGTCATAGCAATTTTCACTTTTTCTTTTTCAATCTTAATTTCATAGATAAGACCCAAATCAACAATCGAAATTCCAAGTTCTGGATCCAAAACTTGCTTTAACTTATTTTTTATTGTTTTTTTATCAATCTTCATGGTTTATAATAATTATAACCAAATTATTATTTAAAACCACTTTTATGTCAAATTTTAAACTAAGGTATGTGGCTTTGGGGGGAGTGGGGGATGTTACTAAAAATATGCATGTTTATGAACTTTATCAAAACGATAAACTAAAAGATATTTTAATCGTTGATTGTGGCATTGGTTTTCCGGCCGAAAAAGAACTGGGGATTGATTTTGTGATTCCTGATATTTCCTATCTTGAAAACAAAAAAGACAAAATCAAAGCAATAATTCTTTCTCACGGCCATGAAGATCATACCTCAGCTTTACCCTTTCACTACGCCGCTTTAGGTCAACCACCGGTCTTTGCCAGCAAATTAACCGCAATTTTTTCAGAAAACAAACTTAAAGAACATGGAATTTCCATCAAAATCAATCAAGTAAACCCTACAAAAACCTATCGCTTTGGAGATTTTGAAGTTTTATTTATCAAAATGACTCACTCAATTCCCGATACCCTTCATCTTTTTATCAAAACGCCGGTTGGCAACTTCTACCATGGTCAAGACTTTAAACTCGATCTTACCCCTCCTTATGGTCCGCCTCCCGAATTTGAGAAAATCACTCAAACAGGAAAAGAAGGTGTTTTGTGTCTTTTATCTGATTGTTTAGGGGCAGAAAGAGAAGGTTTAACCTTATCAGAAAAGGTGGTTGGGAAAACTTTTGAGGATGAGATGCGAAAAACAAAAGGTAAATTTATAATGACCACCTTTTCCTCCAATATCTCAAGGATTCGTCAGTGTGTTGAGGCAGCCGTAAAATTCAACCGAAAAATTGTTTTTTTAGGTCGATCAATGAAAGAAAATACCAGATTGGCGATTGAAAACGGCTACTTACCAATTCCGCCTTCTTTTTTAATTAAAGAAGAAGAGGCAAAAAGGTTGCCTCCGCAAAAACTTTGTCTTATCGTTGCTGGTTCCCAAGGTCAGTATGACTCGGCTTTGGCCAAACTTTCCATGGATCAAAATCCCAATATCAAAATTACCCCAGGCGATAAGGTGATTTTTTCCTCCGATCCTATCCCCGGCAATGAAAACGATGTTTATGCCTTAATTGAAGACCTAATTGAAAAAGGAGCCGAGGTTATCTACTCAGAAATTGGGGAGCAACTTCATTCCTCAGGTCATGGTAATCAAGAAGACTTAAAATTCTTGATTCGTTTTACTAAGCCAAAATACTTTATCCCAATTGGAGGTACCGTTCGTCATCAAAAACAGTACCAAAAGATTGTTGCTGATCTTGGCTTTGACAAAAACTTAGTTTTTCTTTTGAAAGAAGGAGAAAGTGTTTGGTTTTTTGAAAATAAAGCATTTTTGGGAGAAAAAATTGAGACAAAAAATATCTACGTTGATGCCTATGGGGTTGGCGATGTTGGAAACATTGTTCTTCGTGATCGAAAAACTTTAGCAACCGAAGGGATGGTAATTGTTTTTTTAATCTTTGATAATCAAGGACGACTTTTAACCGCCCCAAAGATTATTTCCCGGGGATTTGTTTTTGAAAAAGAAGAAAAAAAACTTTACCAAAAAGCCCAAGATCTTATTGAAAAACTAACCAAACCGCATCATCATTTCCACCCCAATGAGATAAAAAGAGTAATTATTGATAGTCTTGAGGATCTTTTCTATCAAGAAAAAGGAAGAAAACCTTTGGTTGTAGTAGAAACGATTGTGATATGAAAGTGAAACCTTCAACGTTAAACGTTTATAAAAAGAGATATATTGAGATAAATAGAGATTGATGGAGATAAATGGAGATAAGTAGAGATAGGTAGAGATTAATAGAGATTGGGAGAGTGGAAATTAGTGTAAAAAGTAGTGTAAACATTGTGTAAACGTTGTTAATATTTAACGTTTTACGTTACACGTTTCACGTTACACGTTACACTTTATTAAAGTGTTAGGTGTTATATATTTGGTGTTAGAAGTTAGATGTTAGGTGTTTGATGTTTGATGTTAGGTGATTATGTTCCCTCCAATTTTGCGAAAAATCAGTCTTTTCTTACAGAGGCTTCCTGGAATTGGTGAAAAAACGGCCAATCGTCTTTCTTTCTTTCTTTTAAGACTTCCAGAAAACGATCTTAAAACTTTTGGCCAAAATCTTATCGATTTAAAACAAAAAATCAAACTTTGTCAAAAGTGTTTTAATCTTTCCGAAGAGAATCTTTGTCCAATCTGTGCCGATAAAGATCGTAATCAAAAAACAATTGTTGTTATTGAGACAGTTTTAGATCTTTTGGCTTTTGAACAAGGAAAGATTTACCAAGGTGTTTATCATGTTCTTCATGGTAAAATAGATCCATTAAATAGAGTCACGGCTGACGATTTAAAAATCAAGGAACTAATTGACAGATTAAAAAATGAAGAAGTTGAGGAAGTAATTATTGCCACCAGCCCTGATATGGAAGGGGAGGCAACCGCAGTTTATATCAAGGAAAAAATAGAAAAAGAAGTTTTTCCACAAAAAAAAATAAAAATCAGTCGCTTGGCTTACGGCTTGCCCATTGGTGCTAATTTAGAGTATGCTGATTATCTAACTTTAAAAAAAGCCCTTGAGGGAAGAAGAGAGTTATAAGTTAAGTGATTTTTGATATCTTTCGGGGTGTAGTTCACCGGAAGAACGTTCGGTTCGGGACCGAAAGGTAGTGGGTTCAATTCCCACCACCCCGACTATGAAGCTTTACAACACTTTAACCAAAAAAGTTGAAGAATTTGTTCCCCAAAAAGGAAAAACTGTTACTTTTTATACCTGTGGCCCAACCGTCTATGACTATAGTCATATCGGCCATATGCGCACCTATACAAACAACGATCTTCTAAAAAGAACCTTAACCTATCTTGGTTATAAAGTCAAACATGTGATGAATATTACTGATGTTGGTCATCTAACTGGCGATGATGACACCGGTGAGGACAAACTGGAAAAAGGAGCTAAAAAAGCAAAAAAAACTGTCTGGGAAGTGGCTGCCTTTTTTACTGATTATTTTTTCAAAACCACCGATGCTTTAAATATTTTGCGTCCCGATATTGTCTGCTGCGCCACCAATCATATCAAAGATATGATTGAGATGATAAAAAAGCTTGAAGAAAAAGGCTTTACCTATAAAACAAAAGAGGCTGTATATTTTGATGTTTCAAAATTTAAAGACTACGGAAAACTTTCCGGCCAAAAACTTGAGGAAAAAATCCAAAAAGCAAGAGAGGAAGTTTATATTGATCCGGGAAAAAAACATCCGGCTGACTTTGCGCTATGGTTTTTTCGCATTGGTCGATTTGCCAATCATACTATGCATTGGTCATCTCCTTGGGGTGATGGTTTTCCCGGCTGGCATATAGAATGTTCGGCAATGAGCACCAAATACTTAGGTCAGCCAATCGATATCCATGCTGGTGGAGTAGATCATATTTCAGTTCACCATGAAAATGAAATCGCCCAATCTGAAGCCGCCAACGAAAAACCATTTGTTCGATTTTGGTTTCATAATAATTTTTTAATGGTTAATGAGCAAAAAATGAGTAAGTCTTTGAATAATTTTTATACCATTGATGATTTGAAAAAAAATAATATTGAACCCTTAGCCATTCGTTATCTTTTTTTACAAACCCATTATCAAAAAGTAGCCAACTTTACTTGGGAAGGAGCAAAATCAGCCCAAAATTCATATAATAATCTTAAAAAAATCGTTTTGGAACTTCAATCTTATAACTCTTATAAGTCTTATAAGTCCAATAACTCTTATAAGACCTATCACTCTCACTTTGTTAACTTCATCAGTGATAATCTCCAAATCCCAAATGCCCTCGCCCTTCTTTGGCAAGCAGTTAAAGATCAATCTTTGAATCCCCAAGAAAAACTTTCTCTAATCTATGACTTTGATAAAGTTTTTGGTCTAAAACTGACTGAAATAAAACCCCAAAAAATTCCTCAAGAAATAATTAAATTAGCCGAAGAAAGAAAAAGATACCGCATGGAAAAAAACTTTCAAAAAGCCGATGAGATAAGAAAAAAAATTGAGACCTTAGGTTATCAAATCGAAGACCTACCCCAAAACCAATACAAAATTAAAATCAAATAAATTTCAAACCTCTCTTGACTTTATTTTCCTTTTTTCTTATCATCTTTTTATGAGACAAATTTTTAAAAAAGCGGTCCTTTATTTTTTTCTTTTTTTAATGTTTTTGGGAATAAATTTCTTTCTCATTAGCCGGATCATCGCTAAGGAAGAAAAAGAGAAAAAGATAGAAAATTTACTTTCAGAAATTGGTGAAGCAAAAACTAACCCTTTTTCTTACTCTCATTTACCTTCACCACCAAATTCATACCAAAGCAATGTTGTGCTTAATGATGGCAGGGTGGCTAATCTTAAGCATTTTTTTCGAAAATATAACTCGCCTCTCTACGACCATGCGGAGCTTATCGTTTCTGTTTCTGATAAGTATGGTTTTGATTATCGTCTTTTACCAGCCATTGCCATGCAAGAATCCAATCTTTGTCGCTATATCCCCGAAAACTCTCATAACTGTTGGGGGTGGGGGATTTATGGTGATCAAGTTATTCGTTTTTCTTCTTATGAAGAGGCGATTGAAAAAGTAGCCGCTGGCATAAAAAAAGAATATATCGACAAAGGTTTGGTGACTGCCTCAATGATAATGAAAAAATACACCCCCTCATCCCCTGGTACCTGGGCCCGTGGTGTTAACACCTTTATTCGGATGTTAGAATAAAAAATATGTTATAATTTCTCTTATGCTTATCCAACCACCAAAAGGCTTTCGTGATTTTTTACCCGAAAAGTCCCTTCAGCGAAATTTTTTAATTGAAAAACTAAAAACTCTTTTTGAACGCTTTGGCTTTGATCCCTTAGAAACACCAACCTTAGAATACGCCGAAGTCCTTTTGGGGAAATATGGAGAGGAAGCTGATAAACTTATCTATATCTTCGAAGACAAAGGCGGGCGAAAACTTGGTCTTCGCTACGATCAAACGGTACCTCTTGCTCGCGTCGTTTCTCAATATCAAAATCTTCCAAAACCATTCAAAAGGTATCAAATCCAATCAGTTTTTCGGGCCGAAAATCCTCAAAAAGGTCGCTTTCGGGAGTTTATCCAGGCCGATATTGATATTGTTGGAGAAGAAAGTCTTTTGGCCGAAGCGGAAATAATTGCAGCAAGCCTTAAAATTTTTAAAGAACTGGGTTTTAAAAAAACAAAAATTTTTATTAACGACCGAAAAAATTTTGAAAACCTTGATAAAAAAGTAATTTCTGCCATTGATAAAATGGAAAAAGTAGGTGAGGAAAAAGTGATTGAGGAAATAGCAAAGGAAAAAACAATTTCCAACGATGAAGCCAAAGCAATTTTAGATCAAATAAAAAACAAAAAACCCACTGAAACAATCTTAAAACTTTTTTCTCTCTTAAAAACTTATGACCTAAAAGAGGAAGAAGACTTTGTTTTTAAACCGACTTTAGCGCGAGGTTTAGATTATTATACCGGGATAATCTTTGAAGCCGTTGATGACAATTATAAAGGTGGTTCTTTGGGTGGGGGAGGACGATATGACAATTTAATTGGTATTTTCTTAGAAAACTCCATTCCTGCTTGTGGTTTTGCTTTTGGGTTTGATCGGCTTTTGGAAGCCGGCAATGAACTTAATCTTTTTCCAAAAAAATCAACCGCAACCAAAGTTTTGGTGACTATTTTCTCCAAAAACTTTATTGAAAAATCAATAAAAGTCGCTGCTTTCTTAAGAGACAAAAACATTAACACCGAGCTTTTTTTAAACCCAGAAAAAAAACTTGATAAACAGTTAAAATATGCCGATAAAAAAGGAATTCCTTATGTTTTAATTTTAGGAGAAGAAGAGGTTAAAAAAAATGTGGTAAAATTGAAGGATTTAAAAACAGGTAGCCAAAAAGAGTTTTCTCTTGAAGAGGCTTTAAAAATTTTATCTAACTTATAAGTCTTATAAAACCTATCAGTCCTATTTTCCCTTATGCTCATCAATCCCAATATTGCTATCATCGAGGCCCTTCCTGGTGTAGGTGGCGATGAGGCAAAAATCTGGATGCGGGAGCTTCTTTTATCATACATTAAATTCGCCCAAAAAAGGGGTTTTAAATTTTCTTATCTTGATAAAGATATCGTTGAGATAAAAGGAGACAATGCTTTTTCTTTGTTTAAACATGAAACTGGGGTTCATCGAGTCCAGCGAATTCCCACAACCGAAAGACGGGGAAGAATCCATACCTCAACCGCCGTTATCGTTGTTTACCCCCAAATCATTGAATCTGATATTAAAATTAACCCCCAAGATCTTGAGTGGCAGTTTTATCGATCTGGTGGTCATGGAGGACAGAATGTCAACAAAGTAGAAACGGCAGTGAGATTAATCCATAAGCCAACGGGGATTGTTGTAACCGCCTCCCGCGAGCGTTATCAAGAAGCCAATCGAAGAATTGCCCTAAACCTTTTGGCGGCCAAACTATACCAGCTAGAACAAGAAAAAAAACAAGGACTTTTACACTCTTATGTCAAAAACGTTGGCAGTGGGGAGCGGGCCGAAAAAATTCGCACTTACAACTTTCCACAAAATAGACTAACCGATCATCGCATTGGTAAAAGTTTTTATGATTTAGAAAGAATCATTGAAGATGGGGAATGGGACAAAGTTTTTTCTTCGTATTAATTTTAAAACGCGTTAAAATTATATAGATTCCTAATCAGAGTCAGGAATGACATTTTATTGTTTTTTAATTTTTTTTATGGTATAATTTTTATATAATGGTCATTGATGGTAAAAAAATTGCCTCCCTTCTTACTAAAGAAATAAAAAAAACTCTTAAAAAATTGAAAAAAAATAAACCAAAATTGGTTGTCTTTCTTATTGGTGAATCACAAGAACAGCTTTCATTTGTGAAGATAAAAAATAAATTCGCTAAAAAACTTGGAATTAAATTTGAATTTATTCACTACAAAAAGCCACCCCTTTTTGAAGAGTTTGTTCGTCATCTTAAACAAAAAGCAACTGACAAAGAAACAACCGGTGTCATCATTCAACAGCCATTACCCGCCGCTTTGGCCACTGAAACCATTTATCAATACATCCCTGCAAAAAAAGAAATCGAAGGACACAATCCAAAAAGCCCTTTTTTACCACCGATTGGTCTTGCAGTTTTAACCGCTTTAAAATCGGCGCTTTTGGGAGGAATTGCCAACGAAAAAATTATTATAAGTCCAAAAAAAGACGTCAATTTCTTTCAAAAAAAACTTAAAAATAAAAAAATAGTTTTGGTTGGACAAGGAATAACAGGCGGACTACCAATAGGCAAAACCTTAAACTATTTTAAAATCAACTTTATTGCTATTACCTCAAAAACAGAAAACAAAGAAAGCTATTATAAACAAGCTGACGTCTTAATCACCGCCGTTGGCAAAAAAGTGATCTTTCCAAATGATTTAAAAAAAGGAGTCATTTTACTAAATGTTGGTCTTAGAAAAGAAAATAGGAAACTAAAAGGCGATTATGAGGAAAAAGAGATAAAAAACATCGCCTCCTTTTATACCAAAACTCCTGGGGGTATTGGTCCGATTGATGTTTTGTATCTTTACAAAAATTTAGTCGATGCCGCCTTAATTCAAAAAAAATAATTATTTTTATTAATTGATTTCCCTCCATTTAATATTTTTATCTTTTTTCATGAAGGTATACTGTCTTTTAGCATATAAAACTTCAGCTTTGATCCACAAAGAAATTGCCTCATTTAAATCTTTTTTCTTCAAAACTACCGGTATGAGCTGTTTATAACCTATAGTTTTTAAACCGAAATCAGACGGTTGATATCCCTCTTTTAAAAGATTAAAAACCTCAGATAAAGCTCCCATTTTTAATCTTTTTTTTACTCTTTCTTCAATTTTTTTTCGCAAAAGATTTTTATCAGAAAAACGAAGACCGATAAATTTTTTCACTTTATAAAACAAACCTTCTTTTTCTTTTTTTTCAAAAGATGGGTTTTTTTTAAAAAATCTTGCAATCTCAATTCTTCTTACAAGCCGTCTTTTGTTTTTTCGATCGCTTTCATTTAAAGCCTCAAAAAACTCTTTTTTTTCTTCTTTTAAAATATCTTGAAGCTCGTCAACGGAAAGTTTTTCTAATTTTTCTCTTAAAGAAAAATCTGGGGGGACTTCATAATCAAAACCATAAAGCAAATGTTTTAAATAAAAATAAGAACCACCGACCAAAATAGGGGTTTTTTTTTGCTTTTTAATCTCGGCAATAACGTCGGCTGCTAACGAAACAAAGTTAAAAGAAGAAAAATATTGATTGGGAAAAACAATATCATAAAGCCAAAGCTTTATCCCATCTTTTAGATAATAACCAATCTCAAAGTCTTGCACTTTTTTCCATAAAGAAAATTTATCTTTTTTTTTATCAATGTCCTTGCCGGTTATAATATCAAGTTTTTTGTAAATCTGGCGGGCATCAAAGTTGATAATTTCACCGTTATATTTTTTGGCAAAATCAAAAGCCATTTTTGTTTTCCCAGTGGCTGTCTGACCGGTAATAATAATCATATTAATCATTTATTATAATTTACCAAATAAAAAAGCGGGTGGCACGCCTGGCGGGGCTTTCGACGACGCCCTCCGAATCGGAGGGGGAAGGAAAGGCGGGACAGGACCCGCTTTAATACTTCCTAAACAACTTCAAAAATGCTTCCTTGGGTATCTCAACATCACCAATCATCTTTATTCGTTTTTTTCCTTCTTTTTGTCTTTCCAAAAGTTTTCTTTTGCGAGAAACATCACCCGTGCCTAAAACCTTACCCGATTTTACCAAAACATCTTTGCGAAAAGGAGCAATTTTGGCTGAAGCAATAATTTTTCCATCAAATTTAGCTTGAATTCTTACTTCAAACTGTTGCCGGGGAATTAATTCTTTTAGTCGATTAACCAAAAAACTGGCTTTTTCATAGGCTTTTTGAGCTGGTACTACTTCGGAAAACTCCTCAATTTCTTTCCCATTTAAAAGAAGAGTTAAAGGTGAAGCTAAAACCGGCCGGTAATCTAAAAACTCCCAATCCAAAGAAGCATAACCCGAGGAGACACTTTTTAACTTATCAAAAAAATCAGAAATCATCTCAATCATTGGCATCTCATAAACAAGTTGGATTGAGTCACTTTTGCCAATGTTGTTCATGGTTAAAAAATTAGCTCGATGATTTCTACATAAAGTCAAAATCTCACCTAGATATTTAGAGGGAGTAATGATGGTCAATTTAACATAAGGCTCAAGATAAGAATTTTTCTCTTTTTTAAGCTCCACTTGAGGCGGTGTTAAAGCCAAGCTTAAACCAAACTCTCGCTCCAACCTTTCACAAACAACCTCCGCATGCAAAAGTCCCAAAAAACCCACCCGAAAACCGCTCCCCAACGCTTTACTATAAACTGGTGAAAAAGAGATGGCCGCGTCATTTAAGTAAAGTTTTTCCAGTGCTTTTTTAAGATTTAAATAATCGGCTGAGTCAGTTGGAAAAATTCCGGCAAAAACCATGGGTTTGATTTTTTTGTAACCGGGAAGGGAGGGAACATACATATTTCCTACGTCAATAATCGTCTCCCCAACATCAACCTGATGAATATCTTTTAAATTAGTAACCACATATCCAATCTCACCAGCAGATAACTGACCGGACTCTTTTAAATCAGGCGTAAAATAACCCACTTCTTCAACGGTGATTTCTTTTTTAGCATTGACTAAAAAAACTTTTTGCCCCTTTTTAATTTTCCCAAAAAACACTCGGACAAAAACAATCACCCCTCGATGCTGATCAAAGTAAGAATCAAAAACCAAGGCTAATAAGTTGTTCTCATTTGTTCCGAGTCTATCTTCAGATGAAGACGTCAAATTTTTTACGACTTGGGAGGTACGCAGTCCCGCCTTAGGCGGGACGAGCACGCCCACGGAGTTTAAAAAATTTGACGTTGAACCTTCTAATGGATCAGGTATTTTTTCAATAACCGCATAAAGTAATTCTTCTACTCCTTGTCCGGTTTTTGCCGAAACCAAAAATATATCTTTATCTTTAACTCCTAAAAAATCAATCAGTTCTTTTTTTGTTTTTTCAATTTGGGCTTGAGGAAGATCGATTTTGTTAATTGCCGGAATAATCACTAAATTTTTATCCAAAGCTTTATAGGCGTTGGCCACTGTCTGAGCTTGAATCCCTTGGGTGGCATCAACTAAAAGAATAACTCCCTCAACACAGGCCAAAGTCCGATCCACTTCATAAGAAAAGTCAATATGGCCTGGGGTATCGATTAAATTAAGGATAAAGTAGTTAGTATTAAGGATTTTGGTTTTTGATTCATTATTTTCAAAATCCTTAATACTTTCTACTTGATACTTACTACTTAATACTTGATACTGACTACTTACTTGATACTTCATCCTTACTGGAGCCAATTTTATGGTAATGCCCCGTTCACGAGAAATTGGGTTTCTGTCTAAAAACTGCTCCTCATGCTTTCCTTTTTCCAAAACGCCGGTAATCTCCAAAAATCTATCGGCCAGAGTGCTTTTGCCGTGGTCAACGTGAGCGATAATGGCAAAATTTCTGATGTTTCTCATATTCACTTTAACACCTCCATGATGTTAAGTTTTTTTTTATTTAAAAACCTAAAACTTGATAATAAAACTCTTCTGTTTTTTTAGCCAAATTTATCCAATCAAAATCCTTAACTCGACTTACTCCCCATTCACCAATGATTTTCCTCTTTTGTTGATCATTTATTAACTGTTTTAAAACTTTGGAAAACTTAACTATATTCTTTCTATCAACAAATAATTCTGGATAAGGATAACCTTTTAAAATTTCTAAAAAAGATTCGTTTTTAAAAGCAACTACCGGTATGCCACAAGATAAAGCTTCAAGCACTGTTATCCCAAAAGCTTCATCAATATATGGAGCACAAAAAATATCCGCCTCCTGATAATAATTAATTCGTTCTTTTCCCAATATCTCTCCTACAAATCTTACATATTTATTTAAATTATTTTCCTTAACATATTTTTCCGACTCTAATTTTTCCGGACCATCGCCAACAATCGTCAGACGGATATTCAGATTATCTTTAACGATTTTATTCAGTGTTTTTAATAAATAGATTAAACCTTTTCTTTTAACTAATCTACCAACAAATAATAAATTTATTATTTTACCTTTTGCTTTTTTCGCTGGTCTAAAAAAAGTTCTATCAATACCATTATGGATAATTTTTTGAATAACACTGCGTTTACATAAATATTGCCAACGTCTTTTGACAATCTTTGAAACAAAAATCACTCCTTTAAAATATGACGAAAATATTTCTTTTAAAAGCGGTAAGAATGGATTAACAATATTCAGTATTGAGTCATTATTCCATGCCGTATGAAAAGTAGCCACCTTAGTGGCTGACGTATTGCCAAAGATATCCCAATTGACAAAAGGGATATATGGTTCATGAATATGAATAATATGAAATTTCTCTTTTTCTAAAATTTGTGATGCCTTATATTTTTCATTATTTTTAATAGTAATATTACTCCAGTTTCCGTTAGGAACTGGTAGTTTGACGGCCTTAGCAATTGGATGATAATTAATAAAGGGAATTTTATTATTTTCGGGTCCAAAAATATTGATTTTATGACCTAATTTTACCAACTCGTTTGTTAAATTGTATATATGTTCCTGAACTCCACCGGCCTGCGATGGATCAGAAGAAAACACTATGGCAATTTTTAATTTTTTTTTCATATCCTTTTATAAGACTTACTCATTTTATTGTCTTATTATTTTATCACTTTTTGAAGGTTTTTGCCTTAAGCTTAAGCTTTAGTCTGATTTTTAATTGAAGTAATTATCGATTCAACTTCCTCATCTGAGGCTAAATAATATTTATTAACTTTTTTTCCATTTTCATATTCATAAATCAAAGGAATACAATAAGGAATATTTAAAGAGACAACTGAGACATCATCAAGATTATCTAAATATTTAATCATTGCCCGCAACGCATTATGATGTGATGATAAAAGAATATTTTTTCCCTCAACTAAATTTTTTTCAATCTCTTCTTTAAAGTAGGGGATAACTCGATTATAAGTATCTTTTAAAGACTCTCCTGAAGGTAAAAGATCCCTTGGCACATCTTTATACAAAGGATCATTTATCGGATGCCGCGGGTCTTTTTCATCAACTTTGGGAGGGGCAACATCATAACTTCGTCGCCAAAGATTGACTTGCTCCTCACCATATTTTTTGACCATCTCTGGTTTTGAAAGAGTTTGCAAAGCGCCATAATGGCGCTCATTTAAATGCCAATCTTTGATTATAGAAACTTTTTGACCAATGGTTGCCAAAACAATTTCAATTGTTTTATAGGCTCGTTTTAATACCGAACTATAAGCCAAATCAAAAACAATCCCTTTTTCTTTAATTCTTTTCGCATACTTTTTGGTCATTTCAATTCCCGAAGGTGCCAAATCAATATCAGTCCAACCGGTAAACCTCCCGGTCCACTCAGTTAACCCATGCCGGACAATGACTAAGTAGTTCATAAAATTAATAAAATTATTAGTTAATTTTTAATTTTTATTTGTAATTTTTAATTTTTATTTTTTATTTTTTAATTATTTATCTCCCATTTTTCAATCTCAATCAACCGATTATACTTGGCCAATCTTTCCGATCGACACATTGAGCCAGTTTTGATAAAATCAGCACAAGAGGCATAAGCCAAATCGGCAATAAAAGCATCTTCTGTCTCACCTGAACGGTGAGAGATAACTATCTTCCACCCCACTTTTTTTGCCATTTTTATGGCTTCAACCGTCTCATAAACCGTCCCAATTTGATTGGGTTTTATCAAAACAGCGTTGGTTGCTTTTTTTTCAATTCCTATTTTGATTCTTTTAGTGTTAGTCACATACAAATCATCACCAATAACCATCAGTTTTGTTTTGGCAGTTAATTTAGAAAAACTTTCCCAATCATCTTCGCCAAACGGATCCTCAAAAGAAATTAAAGGATATTTTTTCTCAAGCGCCAAATAATAATCAATCAACTCATCACTTGTTAAAGTCTTCTTTTCTGATTGCAACTTATATTTTTTTTCTTTTTCATAAAAAAATTCTGAAGCCGCACTATCCAAAGCTAAATCATAATCACTTCCTGCTTTTAAACCAATATCTGCCCCAACCTCGGTTAAAAGTTTCAAAACCGTTTCATTGCCCAAAAGCTTTGGTGAGTATCCTCCCTCATCACCAACCAAAGTCGAAAGCCCCATTTTCTTAATTTTTTTTCCTAAGGCGGAAAATATAAAAGCAGCCATATAAACTGATTCCGATGGAATATTAGTTTTTGGGACAATCATAAACTCTTGAATATCAAAGTTAAAATTGGCATGTTTTCCGCCATTAACCACATTAACCATCAACCAGGGAAAGGAGGGAGAAACGTCAGCAAAATAATTTTCGTTGATAATCTTCCATAAAGGTTTTTTTTGCGAAGAAGATAACGCCTTAAGATAAGCTTGGGAAACAGAAAGAATTGCGTTGGCGCCTAAATTAGATTTATTTTCTGTCCCATCAAGGTCAATTAAACGTTTATCTAAATCTGCCGGCGTTTTAAAATCAAAACCAACTAATTCTTTGGCTAATTTTTGATTAACATTTTCTACAGCACAATCAACTGTTAATCCAAAAAAACGATTCTTATCATTGTCGCGCAGTTCTAAAGCTTCATATTTACCGGTTGAAGCACCTGATGGGACTGATGAAATACCAAAACTCCCATCTTCCAAAACTACTTTTGTTCTAATTGTTGGCTTACCCCTTGAATCATAAATCGTGATTGCAGAAATTTCTTTTATTTTCATATATTTTTTAACTTATAATAAAGTTTTAACTTTTAAACAATGTTTACACAGCGTTTACACTACTTTTACACCATTTTTAAATCACTCTCATACCTTAACCACTCTTACCGTCGACGCCCCTCCTTCTTTTCCAAAATAATCACCGTGCAAAACTACCAACCACCCCTCTTTTAAACCTTCTTTTTCTTTTAAATATTTTACTATTTTATGAATACTAACAATACTTACCTCGCCTTCTTTTTCCAAGGGATAAACATAGGGATAAACTCCAAAATAACCAGTCAAATAATCAGCTGCTTTTTTAGATGGTGTAATCGCAAAAATCGGATATAGCGGATGAAAACGAGAAAGATAAATAGCCGTTTTTCCAGTTTCGGTTAAAACTAAAAAACCAATTAATTTATCATCAATACTTTTTAAAGTGGTCGCAATATTAGCTGCCGCCGCAGTTAACGAATAGACAATGTCATTTTCTTTTTTAAACTTAAAAACAAACTTTTTTTCTAAATATTTTTCTGTTGCTAAAGCTGTTTTTGCCATAAAAGAAACCGCCTCAACTGGAAAACTACCAGTAGCAGTTTCTGCTGATAACATCAAACAATCAGTCCCATCATAAACCGCATTGGCCACATCAGAAACCTCAGCCCTTGTGGGTAGAGGATTTTTTATCATGCTTTCAAACATTTGGGTAGCCGTAATCACCAAACGACCATGAGTTAAACAGCGATTGATAATCTCCTTTTGCCAATAGGGCACTTCTTCCAAAGAAATTTCAACCCCCAAATCACCACGGGCAACCATAATCCCATCAGAACTATCAATTATTTCATCAATATTTTTCAAAGCTTTTTTTGTTTCGATCTTACTTATTACTTTTGCATTTAATTTATATTTTTCCATTTCCCTTCTTAAAATTAAAATATCCTCTTTTGAACGGACAAAAGATAAAGCAACAAAATCAATTTCCGCCAAAGAAGCAAGTTTCAAACCCTCAAAATCGCGATCAATTAATGAAGAAAAAGGCAGATCTAAATCTGGTATATTTAAGTTCTTCCGATTTTCAATTATCCCATCTTGAAAAGATTTTAGATAAATCTTCCCTTCTTTTTTTATCACTTCGAATCGAAAAAGACCATCGGCAATTAAAACCAAATCTCCCTCTTTTAAATATTCTTCTAAACTTGGTTCAGTTGAAGCAATACCGGCAACTTTTTCTTTAAAAATTTGCTTGCCAAAAGGATAAAGCTCGCCTTTTTTTACTTCAACCTTATCACAAGGCAGATTAACCCGCAAGCTCGGCCCTTGAAGATCGATTAAAGTACCAACAGAAACCCCCAATTTTTGCGCTACTTTATTGACTCTTTCAATTCTTTCTTTATGCCAATCAATAGTTCCATGTTTAAAATTAAAACGAAAAATATTGACTCCTGCTTTTATCAATTCTTCAATTTTTTCAAAAGAATCACAAGCTGGGCCAATTGTGGCAATAATTTTGGTTAATTTTTTCATTTTTTCTAACACCTTTAAGGTATTATATATTCAACACCTTGTTAATATTTAATTTATACCACATCGGCAAAATTTTTTTCCAGTTTTGAAAAAATCTTTTTGCCAACAAAAAACAAAATCAACGACAATAAAACTCCAATCCCCAAACTTGACCATTTCGGGAAATTGCCTCCCAAAAGGACTTGCCGGTAAGCATTGATAAAAACCGCCATCGGATTTAACTGAAAAATAATCCGATATTTTTCTGGAAAAAACTCAACCGCATAAATAACAGGTGTTAGATAAAACCATAAAGTGATTACTAAATTAAAAAGATATTGAACATCGCGATAATAAAGATTAAAAGAAGAAAGAATAAGTGATAAACTATAAACAAACAAAAACTCAATCAAAAATATCAAAAAGAAAAACAACATAAAAAAAGTAAATGGAACCTTAAAAACAATCATCATCAAGATAAAAATAAAAAAAGAAAGAAAGAAATCAAAGGTTTTGGCCAAAAGAGTTGATAAAACCAAAATTTCTCTTGGAAAATAAATTTTTTTGATCAATGATGAATCGGAGATAAAAACATTCATCGCCGATTGCAAACTATTAACCATAAAAAGCCAAGGAAGAAGGCCAGCATAAATAAAAAGAGGATAGGGGACACCCAAATCACTCATTTTTAAAATCTTTGAAAAAACAAAACTCATTATCACCATCTGAAAAAACGGATTTAAAACAATCCAAAAAAACCCTAAAAACGACTGCTTATATCTTGCTTTGATTTCTCGTAAAGTTAGTTTTTTGATCAAAGGAAAATAGTTAAAAAACATAACCACTAAGCAACTAACATCTAACTTCTAACATCTAACACCCAAAATTTAACATCATTAACACAATTTTTACACTACGTTTACACAACTTTTACACTATTTTTACACGTTCCACGTTAAATTTTTTTCCGATCTATCCGAATTCTTCCGATGTTAGCCGATTTATCTGGTTTCTCTCTCATATTTTTTTATCCCTTCCTCCACCTCTCCTTCATATTCCACTTTTCCCTCTTTCAAATATACCACCTTATCACAAAACTTTTTAACCTGCTCCATGCTATGGGAAACAAAAACAATCGTCACTTTTTGCTTTTTAAACTCATTCATCTTATCTAAACATTTTTTTTGAAAAGCAATATCACCAACCGCCAAAATCTCATCAACCAAAAGAATTTCAGGTTTTGAAAAAACGGCCACCGAAAATGCCAATCTCATAAACATTCCCGAAGAATAGTATTTAACTGGAGTAAAGATAAAATCCATTGGAATTTCAGAAAATGAAACAATCTCAGAAAATTTCTCAACCAAATATTTTTCCTCCATCCCCAAAATCACCCCGTTTAAAAAGATATTTTCCTTACCCGAAAGCTCCGGGTGAAAACCAGCACCCAACTCAATCAAAGGGACAACTCTTCCGTAAACGTTTACTTTGCCACTGGTTGGATAAGAAACACCAGCAATAAGTTTAAGAAAAGTCGATTTACCAGCACCATTTTTACCAATCACGCCAACCGTCTCTCCTTTTTTTATCGAAAGATTAATATTTTTTAAAGCCTCAAATTTTTCAATGGTTTTTTTTTTGGTAAAAAGGGCTTGAAAGAATTCTTTAAGAGTTTTTTGATAAAAAAGGGGATAGCTTTTGGAGACATTTTTAAAAGAAATGGCGAGATTATTGTTATTCATAAAACCCATTATATCAAAAAAATCTCTCTTTAAACGTTACACGTCACACATTTATTGTATAATATTAAATAACTAAATGATAAAGAAGCGTTTTTTTGCCTAAGGCAAAAAAGATTACTGGCAGTTAGTCCTCCGTTTTAGGAGGATACACGCCTGGATAGCTCAATGGTAGAGCAGCTGTTTTGTAAACAGCAGGTTAGGAGTTCGAGCCTCCTTCCAGGCTCAAAAAAAGAGCCCGTAGTTCAACGGATAGAACGAATCCCTTCTAAGGATTAGATGGCAGTTCGATTCTGCCCGGGCTCACCAAATCACCAAACACCAAACATCTAACTTCTAACAGCAAACACCTTAAAAAACTGTAACGTTAAATATTAACCACATTTACACAATTTTTTACACGTTTCACATCAAACTTCTTTTTCTGATTTTTCTGATTTATCTGATTATATAATTAAGCCGATGTTAGCCGATTTATCCGATTTCTATTCGCATAATTCGCGTCATTCGCATATTCATTCGCATCATTCGTATCTTTAATTTTTAACTAATTCCAACTGATTCTAACCGATTCCAACAGATTATAACCGATTTTAACTGATTTCAACTAATTTCAATTTACCCGCCGTCTTAGGCGGGCCGATTTCAACTGATTCAACAAGCTTCTCCATAATCATCTTATAATTCTTAGCAAAATCCCAAACAAAACTCTGATCTTGAATGAAATTATTTAAATCATAAGCCAGTTTTTCCGGTGTGACTTTTTTCTTTATCCTTTCTTTTAAAGCCTTTTTTAAATCTTTAAGATTTTTTATGCCGGTTATTTTTTTTAACATCTTCCAATTAGGCTGAATCTTATTTTTTAAAAACCAATAGAGATCATAAAAATCTCTTCCCTTAATATCAACCTCATTTTCTTTTCCCTTATACCAAATCCGGTATAAAAAAGCATTGATTTTTCCCGCCATAAGCGAAGGCAGATCATAACTTTTTGCTACAAAATTAAAACCATATTTAGAAATTGGTGTTAAAATAAATTTAGAAAAAGGCTCAATTTTTGATGACAGTTCTATCTTAACCAAAAGATTGTCGGTCTCTTCATCTGAAGATAAACCAATTTTTCGCAAAACCGGAAATTTAAAATAAATACGCCAATCTTTTTGAATTTTTATTTTCAAATTTTTAAAATATTTTTCTTTAATTTCTTTTTCAAGATACTTTGAAAAATTATCAATAAAGTCTTTACCCAATTTTTTTTCGTCATAATCAAAGTCTAAATCCTCAGAAAGTCTTGGTAAATCATAAATCACCCGCAAACACGATCCACCTTTAAAAACCAGTCCTTTTGTTTCTTTATTGTTATATATTAAAGAAAGAATCAAATACTGAATATACTCCTTTAAAAAATTTCTTATGACTAATGAAGAAATACCTAGTCTTTTTTTTTCATCAACAATTTGTTTTAAAACTTCCTCAAGCATAGTATTTTTTAAAGATCAAATTGATAACTTTTATCACTCTTTTATTTTTACAAATTGATCCGTATTTTTTTATCTCTAAAAATTCTTTTTTGCTTAAATTTTCCCAATTGATTCTTAGTTCTTCAATGTTTTTTTCATTGATGGGTGTTTTTTTTAAAAATCGAAGATACAAATAATCAAAAAGAGCTTTGGTTTTTGTGGCAATAAATATATTGGTTAAAGAAGTTTTTTTTATGGTATAACCAAAAAATAAAATAGGGGAGAGAGAGTAGTAAACGAATCTTCCCAATTTATTATTAAAAATCTTTGTCTTTTTGGTAGTGACACTGGTTAAAGCAAAAACTCCTTCGGTCAAAAGCCCGTATTTGTCCATCACATACTCACAAGAAAGATATGAAGGTTCATAGATTTTATTGGCAATATATTCCAAATAAGTTTGTCTATCTTCTTTTTCCAATTTTGATTTTAAAATATACTGGCCTTTTTTTATCCTTATTAAAACATCTTTTTTTGTCCAATATTTGAGATTAAAATTAAGATTTTCTTCATCTTTTTCAAACTGTCGAAAAGCTTCTTTGCTAATAATCAGTAATTTTTCCAAATTTTTCAGTTGATTTTTTTTCATATTTTTATTATTTCCAATTTAGTAGAAAAATTATACTAAATAAGAAACAATATGTCAAGTGAATTTATCTGATTTCATTCGCATAATTCGCATCATTTGCATAAAAATTCGTATCATTCGTATCATTTCTTAACTTTTACACCACATTTAAACAATGTTTACACTACTTTTTACACGATGCTTACAACACATTTACATTACATTTACACAATATTTATACTATTTTTACACAACCTTTTACATAACGTTTAAACCATTTTTACACAATGTTTACACAATGTTTACACCACGTCAGACGCGGTTTACACTACTTTTTAAACAATTTTTACACAATTTTTAAACGTTCCACGTTATACGTTCTACGTTATAATATTTTTATGCTCTCCGTCATCATCCCAACAATGACCAACAACCAAGGCCTTTTTAAACTTATTTCTCAATTAAAAAAAATAAAAGACATTGAGATTCTAATCGTTGACAATAAACCAAATGATAAAAAAAGAAAGAAACTAAAAAATTTTATCTACCTTCCCCAAACAAAAAACTTAGGTTTTGCCAAAGCAGTCAATTTAGCTTCCAAAAAAGCAAAAGGGGAGTGGCTTCTTATTTTAAATGATGACATAGAACAATTAACTGAAGATCTGATAAATAAAATGCTAACCTTTGCCCAAAAAAATCATTTTGATGCGGTCTGCCCAGTCTTAAAAAAGAAAACCGGTGAAGTAGAAAACTACGGCTACAAAGTCCTCCCCATCGGTCGCATCCAACTAATCACCAAAAACCAATCACCAATCACTAGCCACCAACTCGATGGTCTTACCGCCGCCTGCCTTTTTATCAAAAAGCAAGTTTTTGAAAAAATCGGTAGCTTTGATGAAAGTTTTTTTGCCTATCTTGAGGATGTTGATCTATTTTTGCGACTTAAGAAAAAGGGCTTTATATTTGCCCTAAACCCCAATGTTTTTGTCATCCACAATCATATGGCCACCTCCTCAAAAATGGGATTTTTTAAAGAAAAACAAGATTTTGTAAACTGGATAAGAGTAATTATAAAAAACTGGGGGCTAAAAAAAATTATTCTTCATCTTCCAGGAATTCTTATTGAGCGGGGAAGAAATCTAAGTGGTTTGATAAAAAAAATAATAAAAGTTTGTTTTTACAAATGAAAAAAATTATTCTTTTAATTTTTATTTTCTTTTTCTTTGTTTTTATCTTCTTTTCTCTTAAAACAATGAGAAATGCTTCTTTTCATGACTTTGATGAAGCCAATCGGGCCGAGGCCGTTAAAAATATGAAAGAATACCGTTTTTTTCTTGCTCCTTTAACTGGTAGTCCTTTTTTACGAAATGAAAAACTTAAGTTAAAAGTAAAAGATAACCCAAATCTTTCTCTTTTTATCCATCTTGAACGACCACCTTTATTTTTTTGGCTAACCACCATTTCAACATCTTTGTTTGGCAAAAGTGAATTCTCATACCGACTGCCTTCTTTTTTATTTGGATTAGCAACGATTATTGTTTCTTTTTTTCTTCATCCTTTTTCAAGTTTAGCTATTCTTCTCTCAAATGATTTCTGGCTATCTTCTCAAAATGCCCTAATGGACACGATGCTTACTTTTTTTCTTTTTATTGCCTTTTTGTTTTTATTAAAATCCATCAGGTCAAAAAATAGACTTTACTTTTTTTTAACCGGCTTTTTTTGGGGGCTTGCAATTTTAACCAAAGGTCAACCGGCAGTTATTTTTGTTTTTTCTTTGTTTTTTAGTCTTTTAATAAGAAAAATAAATTTTAAGGATATTTTTTGGATATTTTTTGGTGCGTTTTTGATTGTTTTTCCTTGGGTTTTTATTTCAATTTATCATTTTGGTTTTAATAACTTTGTTTTGGGATTTTTAGGTTTTGCTTCAAAAAGAGTTTTGTCTTTTGATCCTTCTCAAAAAGCACCGGTTTTTTGGTACCTAAGATGGTGGTTTGAGAGCTTTCGTGTTGGCAGTATCCTTTTTTTTACTTTATTCATTTACGATGTTTTAAATAAAAAAATCACTTCTGAAAAATTATTGATTGCCTTATATTTTTTTACCTCGTTTTTATTTTTTTCTTTAGCAAAAAACAAAGTCTGGTGGTATGTTTTGCCTCTTACTCCAATTATCGCTTTATATATTCATTATTCAGTTTCTCATCTTTTAAAAACTGAAAAAAATAAACTGATCAATCTTTCAATTATTGTTTTTTTCTCATCTTTGCCTTTATTTTTTAATCTGTCTAATAAATTGGCTTTGATTTGTCAATTAATGATGATTATTTTTTCCGTTTTAATTTTAAGAATTGAAATAAAAAAGAGAGTCTTTTTTATCTATCCTCTTGTTATCTTCTTTTCCTTACTTTTTTTTAATTTTCGCTTTCCCAAAATTATCCCCAATTTTCCTGATGCCAAAAAAATAGGTGAGTACTACCAAAAACTTCCCCAACCAAAGTGTCTTTTTGTAAAAGATATTCCCTACGAAGCCGTTCTTTTTTACACCAATGCCAAAGAAGTAAATTACTTAGGTCAAAAACCACTTTTTAAAAACTGTCAAAATTATCTTATTACCACTGATAAAAACTTAAATTTTAAAAAAATCTTTCAATCTCAAAACCTAACCCTCTATAAAATAATCAATTAACTTTTCAACTAATTTAAGCTATTTTGACTAGTTTCAACTAATTCAAGAGTAACAAGTAGAAAAAAGCAAATAAAAAATTACCGATAAAAATTTTATTCAATTTTTAATATTTTAATACTTAAAAATTTAATATTGATTAAAAATTTCAAATTTCAAATTAAAAATTATTTTAGACGGTCTGATTCCAACTTTTAATTTGACTCTCATAATACTTTTTACTAAAATAAAATCATATGAAAAAATCAAAAATCTACTATGACAGAGAAAATGATGCTTTATATCTAAATTTAAGAGAGGGAAAAGAGGCTTATTTTGAAGAAATTGAACCAAATGTAATTGTTGAGTATAACGAAAAAAATCAACCTTTAGCGGTTGAGATTTTAAATGCTTCTTTACTATTCAAAAAAATTTCTTCTTTTAATATTCCTATGGTTTATGACAAAAATCGAGTATACAAACCATCTTCTAAATAGAATAAAATTAAGAAAAATTTCGAAGAAAATCATCAATAAAATTTTGAAATCTCCCAATTTTTTACTTTTTGATACTTTAAATCAAACAAAAATCGCTATCAAACAAGTAAATAATATCAACTATATGGTTGCTTATGTTGAGGATAATAAAAAACTTAAAGTAATTACAATTCACCCAATAAAAAACTCCCAGATAGAAAATAGACTACAAAGAAAAAGGTGGATTAAAATATCTTAACCCGTTAACTCGTTAACTCGCTAACCGAATAAATAATTCCAACCCGTTAACCCGTTAACACGTTAACTCAATAACTGACTCAACTATTTTTACACAACGTTTACACAATTAAATTTATAAAAGTTTTTAGTTTTTAATTGTAGTTTTGACTTTTGAGTTTTGAGTTTTGAGTTTTTTGTATAATATTCTCATGCTTATTGGTATTGATATTTCCATGCTTGTCTATCAAGGTTCTGGTGTAGCCAACTATACTTATAACTTAGTCAAAAATCTTCTTCTTTATGACAAAAAAAACACCTACAAACTTTTTTACTCCTCATTTCGTCGACCAAAAGAAACTAAAGAAAAATTAAAAGAGTTTAAAAAACTTGGTGCCAAAGTTTATGATTTTTCTTTTCCACCTTTTTTATTAAAACTTTTTTGGAATAAACTTCATCTTTTTTCTATTGAATGGTTTATCGGCAAAGTTGATGTCTTTCATTCATCCGACTTTCTTCGACCGCCAACCTCAAAAACAGTAAAAAACATTACCACCATCCACGATCTTACCTGGAAGATTTATCCTCAATATCATACAAAAGATGTAATAAAAGCTCATGAAAAAAAACTTGAAAAAACCATAAAATACAACGACGAAATCATCGTTGACTCAGAAAATACCAAAAATGATTTATTAAAACTATATCCTCAAATAAAAGAAGAAAAAGTCCATGTTGTTT
>Ga0272447_1000667_pt1 | contig 24461 bp, 18 predicted proteins | sample YNPCB0133_FD_194589 | JGI IMG/M metagenome (GOLD analysis project Ga0272447, IMG submission 194589) | Hot spring microbial mat communities from Yellowstone National Park, WY, United States - YNP-CB-013-3 | ecosystem: Environmental > Aquatic > Thermal springs > Hot (42-90C) > Sediment | place... | reverse complement strand
TGGTATCACCAGGCTTCTTTGTGCCGGGAGATGGGGTTGAGGGGGTCGGAGGAGCCTTCGGCCTAGGAGCAGGGGCAGGAGCGGGGGTCTTTGTACCTTGCGGCGGGGCCTTACCTGCTGGCTGACCCGTGCCTTTCTTATCTCCAACTTTTGGAGGAGGAACTGGGGAAGTTTTGGGTTTAGGGGCAACCTCATCTCTTCTTGGAGGAACCCCACCGCTCTTCAGTATGTAGTCATCGTACTTTCCCTGAAGTATCCCTATGGTATCGTAGGGCTCCTCCTTGCCTTGGGACTTAGCGATCCTGTTTTGCTCAAGAGCATAGTTATAGGCTCTTCTCCTTAGCTGTTGTCTTCTTATTCTTTCTCCCGTTTTTGCCTCATAAGTGGCGAAGTCAACTTTCCTTTCAGACTCCCTTACCGCCACCTTCCCCCTGTCTTGTCCTGGGACAGGCGTTTTGGGAGTAGGAGATGTAGGTGCCATTTTCTTCCTAGATGACAGAGGTTTAGGAGGAACAGGTGTTTTTGAAGTACCCTCCTTAAAATAAGGAGCAGGGATTTCGTCTTTGTCGTATTTGATCATCGGATAAGTAGTGAACCTCTCCGGCTTTCCTATTATCTCTCTGATTATCTTCTCTGATTCCCTGATATCCACTATCCTTCCCCGGTTCAGGTTCTCCAGGTACCCGGAAAACTGGGCCATTCTCTGCTTTAGCGCCGATATGACATCACCCACACGGCTGGGGTCCAAGCCCAGCATGGAGGCGGCTCTTTCGGCGATGTTTTGTAAGGCTAGGCCAAAAGAAGAAGATACAGGAACCTGGTTTCGGTTAAAGGCCGCCTGCTGGATTTTTGGTAGTCCTTCTCTTACCTTGGATTGGAGTTCGGCTAGTTCTTTTTCGCTAAGAGGTTTTCCACTAATCTCAGAAGAAACCAGCCTGTTTATCACTTGGTAGTTTGAAATCCAAGTTCCCACCTTTCCGTCCTTGGCGGTGTAGGCCGTTATGTCCAAGTGAGGCCCGGTAGATTTACCGGTATTCCCGGTTTTGGCTATGACCTGACCGGCTTTAACTATGCTACCTGGGGGAACGTCTATGGAGGATAGATGGGAAAACCTTAAGGCAACGCTTCTGCCCACCAAATAGATAGACTTCCCCCAATCCCCTCCCGAGGCATCAACGACTACGCCAGAAAAGGGGGCCCGGACAGGGGTTCCCAAGGGGGTAGCCACGTCTATACCCATGTGGCCGTACCTTCCGTAGCCCATGGGGTTTACCAGGTTTCCTTTGCTGTCGTAGTAGGGCCTATTCTGACCTATTAGCTGGGTAACCGGATAATCCCCCACGGCGGCACGGACCACGTTTTGGTACACGCCAACGATATCTGAGCTAGGGCCTATAGAGGGAAGAGAACCTGGATGTCTGGGATCGGCGGCGGCGGAACGGACCGGTATAAACCCCACATCGGGCTTTGTGGCCGAAGGCGGGGCCGTAGGTTGGTTGTCCTTGGCCCCTCCCGAGGGGCCTTTAATGGCTTTTTGGATAATCGTGTTTATTATGTCCTTAAACCCGATAACCAGGGTCTTTATGGTCCCTATAGGATCGGAGACTATCTTTTGGCCTATGTTGGCAAAGAAGTTTTTAACTCCCTCAAAGAACGAGGATATTCCAGAGGTTATGTTTTGTACAACAGAACTAACAAAGTTGCCTATTTTTGAGGATATGTCCTTTGCTGTGTTGACACCAGAGATAACTTTTTCCGAGAACCAGGAAGAAACCTTTGCGGCCAGGTTTGAGGCGGAGTCAGCCACTCCCTTGGCGAAGTCCTTTATACTTTCAAACCCAGAGCTTAAAAGTTTAGTCAATGAAGAGACTTCACTAGAAATCCAAGAAGAAAGTCCGGAAACGGACTGAGAGACAAAGTCTTTAACAGAGGAAATAGCGTTACCTACAAAGTTCAACCCAGAGGATATCCATCTCCCAACTGCCTCAAGTCCCGAGGACACCTTCCCCCTAATGAAGTCGTAGGACTTGGAGAGGACTTCAGAGATTTCAGAAAAAACCGCTTTCAGGCCCTCACCTACTCTCTGAGCTAGGCCAGAGAGCGCATCGGAAACGGTCTTAACGAACTTTGAGGAAACCTCTGGGGGTATGAGGCCAAGGGAAAGGGTAGATATGGCAGAGGCCCCAGCTGACTTTAGAAAACCTCCAAGGCCTCCTCCAAAGTTTTTCTTGGCTTCAAGGAAGTTATTGATGAAGTCGTACCCGAGGCCGGCGATGGCGGCTATGGGGATAATCTTGGAAAGAGCCCCAGCCCCAAATCCAGCGAGGCCACGAAGAGCTCCAAACCCCGATCTCCCTATAGTGGCCGCCTTTTCCCCTGCCCTTCTCAATAACTCTCCAGTCCTGGTCAGGACCGGGAACTCTCTTACCCTCTCCACCACTTTCCTAGTGGATTGGGACACCATGGAAATAAACGGGACTCTTCTCGAAACTCTTTCTAGCGTCCCAGAGGCCTGTTCTCTGGCCCTCCTCCCGAACTCATAAATGCGTTCCCGCACCGTTCTTCTATTTGGCCTCTTTTCCTCTTTATCCGTTCCTATCCCGACAAAGGTTCCACCTCTAGGCCCCCTTTCTCCTCCTAACCCCCCTCCCCCCTCTTTTCCCATCCCTCGACCTCTTCTCAAGATTCCAGATAAAGCCCTACCCAAAAGGTAGGCGGTGGCAGGGGCCAATAGCCCTTGTAGCATCCTTAAAGCCCCCTGTGGAAGTCTGAGTAACGTATTCATGAAGGAAAAAGCCCCCGAAACCAGGTCCCTCAAGGAAATCTGGTTTCTCCTCTCGTACCACTCTTCAAGAGTCCTTCTTATGCTAGACACTTCCATAGCTATTTTCCTTAGAGTTTCGGCTATATTTGTCAGAATTTTGGTCTGGTTCTTTAAGTTAGACAAGTAAGCGGTAGAGAAAATCTTCTCTTGATACTCCCCACTTTCCTCTTCTTGAGTCCTAACCAAAGGGGACCTAGCGGAAACCAGTTTTGAAACCGAGGAAACAAGCCTCTGGGTAGAGGAAGCCAGGGAAGAGGCTACCCTCATCACTCCCTCTACGGGTCTGCGTGCCAGGTTGTCTTTGACCACCCCTGACCTAGGTATAGAGACAAAGGGAGGCCTCACAGGACCTGGGGAGGGGTTTCGGCGGTTTTCCTTTTCCAACTTCGTCTCCTACCTATTTCTTAACAAAACCTTGCTTTTTTGACATCTACTTGCCAAAAAATCCAGGTGGGAGGGGAAAGCCGGTTACCTTATTTCTTTCCTTCTCCCTCTCTTCCAATATTCTAGCAACCCTCTTCACCAAGTAGATAAACTCCCCGTATCCCAGGTAAAGAAGCTCTGGTACGGGGCCTAAGCCGAATATAGATAGGGAAAGGGCGTTTTCTATTATAGCCTCAGGGTCTACGAAACGGCTTTATGACAACTTCCTCGTAGTTGTCAATGGGGTATTTGTTCTCTTCCCCGCAGGAGTCGCAAACAACCCTCACCTTGGGGGGTTCTTCCCTCATACCCTCAGAAAGCTCTTCAAACACGGCCACGGGGAGGTCTTCCGCTATCTCCATGGCCTCTCTAAGGGAAAGCTCCTTGTACATGCCCTTTTCAGGGAAGTTTTCTATGGCCTTTATGGGTAGGGCGAGAGAGGCCATGTCTTGGTCAGCTTTTTCCTCGTCCAAATATTCCAGATACTCCAAATATCTCCTAACCCGTGGGCGCTCAAAAACGATTACAACATCGGTTCCCTCTATCTCGTAGCGTTTCTGAACCTTATCGTAGTCCTCCATATACACTTCTTCAACTCCCACCTCCCTTTTTATCCTCTCCCCGCACTTGGTACAGGCGGCCTCCACGTGGAGGGAGTTGACCATTCCCGATTGAGAGGACCGAAGAACAGATATGAAAATGAGGTCGGCCATGAAAAGGTCCTCTTTCTCTGTGCCCTCAGTCTTGACCCCTTTGAGAATGTAGCGATAGATGTCGTAAAGCCTCTGCATTTTAGCCATCTCAAGGGACTCACGTGTAGTGAGGAGCCGGTAGTAGACCTTGGTCCCTTCAGGGTACCCGATAAACCTTGAGGGAAGAGCCGAAACCAGGTAGTACGGCATCAGTTCTAGTAGGTCCTTAGCCATAGCAATAGAAATAATACACCTCCTTCTGCGCCTTGTCAACGCCGGCCATTTAGAGTATAATGAACTTATGGTCCTCCTGGTAAAGGCTAAATACTCCAACTACTTCTACTTCAGGATAGAAGACGATCTCGGGGAACCGATGAACCTATTCGGTCTTAGCATAAAGTTTCAAGTCATAAACAAGAAGGGTGAACAGGTCCTTATAAAAAGCGTTGGGAATGGGGTGTTCCTTGACCCTGGAAGACCGGGGGTGTTAGAGGTCAGGATTAATGAGGAAGAGTCCTCCCTTCTTTATTCCCTGCCACAGCCTTTGTCCTACGCCCTATATTATGAGAGTCCTGGAGGCAAAGTAATGCTATCAGATGGAATAATAACTGCCTATAAGTTCTCAGGGGAAATACCTAACAGCTAGCTCTATAGATTTGAATATAGAGCCTTGAACACAATAAACTACGGAAAGAAAATGAACGTAGTCAAGGCCTCCAGAAATCCAAGGGTTCAAAGGGTGTGTGGACCTGGGGTAGCGCTCACAGGCGAAAGGAGGACCTATACTCACTTTCAGACGGAGGTCAGCCGTTTTTGGGAGGTTGTTCACGGACTAGGTTCAACACGGGTTTTGGTTGAGATATACACCGAGGATGGGGATGACCTTGACGCTGATTATCGCATTTTAGACGAGAACACCCTGGTTGTTGAAGTAAATCCCCCAATGAAAGGCTACGTTGTCGTGTACGAGTGAAAACAGAAAGAAGAAGAGTAAACGAAAGAGAGGAAAATAGGTATAATGTTCTTATGACTGGAGTTGTTTGGCCCATATACCCAAGAGAGAAAGTTAAGGTATCGGCAACGTTTCTGGACCCCGCATACCCATCGTTTAGAAAAAACCTTGGTCTTCCCGCCGATGAACACCCCGGGATAGACATAAACGTTTTGGGTACAACGGGAAACGAGGACCTTGGTTACCCCGTTGTAGCCATGTCCGAAGGGGTGGTCCTTCGGGCCAGGGAGCACCGGGTTTGGGGAAAGGTGGTTCTTATCCACCACCCCACCCTGAGGAAACTTCTTTCTCTTGACCACGAGGTATACACTCAGTATGCCCATCTACACCAAGTCTGCGTTTCCGAAGGGGATTACGTTTATCCGGGATTTCCCGTTGGCTCAATAGGACGAGGAGATCCGCTTCGCCCGTTCTTAGCCCACCTGCACTTTGAGATTAGAAAGTCTGGGCCGAATGTCATTCCTGAGGATTACTGGCCTAAGTACAAAAATGTCATTCTGAGGCACTACCTTGACCCCGTGGAGTTTATTAACAAGTACTACAAGCCTATGACCTTCTCGTTCCCCGAAGCCTCCGTCTTCGCTGACGGAACCCTTCTTAATATCCGGGGAACTGTTTTGGTCAACGTCTCAAATCCTAAAAAGGTATTCGTAAGAAAAGTTTGAAGTCCCCAAATAGGTTAGGGAAAGCTTGTTATAGTTTTATAGGGAAAAATGAGCCAGACAGATTTGCAAACCCTATTGATAAAGAGACTTGATGTTATTCAGGACAAGATAACTGATATAGGGGAGAGGTTATGTACCCTTGACGGAAAAATAATAACGATCCAAGAAAAAATATCTTCTCTTGAAGACAAGATAGAGGCCTCAGAAAATGAAGGAAAGATTTTAAGAGGAAAACAACAAGAAAACGAGCTTAGGTTTTCGGACATAGCCCGGGAGATAAGCGCTATTAGGAACTCTATAGAGAGGCAGGAGGAAAAAATCAAGAGAATAAACGAGGAAATAAAGGAAATGAAGGACAGCGTTCGTCCCCTAATGGCCCTAGCGGATGCGATAAACCGATTCTACAGGTCAGCAACCTATGCCATTTTAGTAGCCTTGGTGGTTGGAGTTTTATACCTGCTTTTTTCTGATAAGTTTGGCATTATCCGTCCTATAATAGAAATCTTCATGAAGGGAGGAGGATCACGATAAAACTTCAGGATATTAAGACCAGATAATTGACAGAAAAGATATAATGGTAGTGATATTGGTAAAGACGCTCTGTATAGGTTTAAGAGAACGATGAAAGATAAAAAGAAGCTAAAGGAGTCTATTCCACTACCCCCTGGCCAGAGTGGGGAAAGGGGGGAAGGAGAAAAGTCTCCTCCCAAGGCCCAGTCAGGTAAGGGCATGTCGTTTGAAGACCTTCTCTCCTCCCTTGACGATAAAGTAGCTAAGTTTCTAGGTTCTCTCCTTGGGGAGAAGTCCAAAGTGGTCAGCTTAGGCCCGGGAGGGAACTGGGTCTTAGACTCTCCCAAGTACGAAAAGCTCGTATCTGTGGTAGTCTTTAGACCGGATCGGGCAAAGGTTCAATACCTTTCCGCCGGGACCGCCAACGTCCTGTTTGTGGAGGGTTCCGAGGTATACGTCCGCCCTTCACCCCAGTTTGAGGAAAGATTAGAAAAAGAGTATAAAGAACTTAGGGTCGACCAAGTGTTTGATGGAAAGACCGTGGACCCCACCGTTCCTAAGGCCAGGGTCGTGGTAGCCTTGACCAAATTCAACTACAGGCCCAGGGGAAACAGCATCGTGGTAGGATTAACCGAGCGGGGACCTGTAGGAGATTTTGTGAGAAAGGTCCTTTTCTCTAGGGAAACCCCCCACGCCAACAGGGTCTTCCTAGGACATCTTCCCAATGGAATCTCGGTGATTTTGGGCTATAAGGACCAGAAAAACCTGGTTTTGTTCTCTGAGGTCTTCGTTGAAGGGGAGGGGGGAAAGGTAAAGCATCGTGTTCTTGAGTCCAGAACTACAAAGAAGTTTGAGAAGATCGTCCAGGCTGTTGGCGATTTTGATGAGGGAAAAGACGAAGAGGAAGAGTAAAGAGTTGTGGGAGTTTTAAGAGATCGTTCGGGAGCCCAGATATCGCTCTGGGCTCCTTTGTGCTTTAGTTTTGATTGGCTGACAAATAGGTGCCAAGAACACCTTTTATGGATAAGACAAGAAGAAGAAACTCCTGCCACCGAAACCAAAGGGAAAAGACCCCGCACAAGAGAATAAAGATGAAAGTGTTCAACAGGAAAAGAGAAGAAGTGTCCTACAAGGACGAGGATTGGGTCCCCTTTTCTAAGTGGCTAGAGAGTGGAGAAGTCTAGGACCGATTGCTTTGGTCAGTATTGGAGGTGTTTTCCTTGTTCTTTTTCGCAACTAGAAGGAAAGACTGATCCTCTATTTTGGGCTTGCCGTCACGGACCTGGAAGGAGTAGAAACGGGCCACAGCCACGGGCTCTTCGGGCTCTTCTTCCTCTCCCCTTTCCCAGACCCTACTAAGAAAGTACTTCTTCTTCTCCTTTGAAAGAATCTCTATCTCCGCAAGGTCTGGGTGCATAAGCTCCGGGCTTTTCACCAGGGGACGAACCTTTTCCAAAACGGGGTTAGGATCAAACTTAGCCGAAGCCGGATGAAACTCCCGGTAGAAGAAAACGGAGGCGTTGGAGGAAAAGGGGTTCCTTACTTTTACCAGCCATATTCCCTGATTAAGAAGTTCCTTCAGGGATACCCAATCTTTGTCTTCAAGCAAGACCCGGGTCATAGCCAGAACAGGATACATAAAAAGGAGCCAAATGTCAAGGGGAGAAAGGAAAAAGAAAATAGAAAGGCTCTTCTTTACTGAGAGTGGTAGAATGACTACTCACCTGGGGGCGCTGGGTTCCACGAAGAGTGGAAGGAGGGGGCTTGCCTTCTTGGGGTGACATAGGTTATCCTCATATGCACTATGGACCATACCAACCTTTTCTTTAGGGTACCAGGAGACGTGAAGGAGACGACCAACGAGGGTAGGGGAGAAAGGGTTCCTTGGGGTCCTTTGGGGGAAGTAGTTTACCTGAGGACCTATAGCAGGTGGGACGAGGAGAAGGGCAGGAGGGAAACTTGGCAAGAGACCGTTTCTCGGGTTGTGGATTACTCCCTCTCTCTGGCTCCAGAAGGGCTCAAGAGGCCCTTTGAGGAGGAAGATAGGAGGGTCCTGACTCAGGCGATGAAGGAGTTAAAGGCCTTCGTGGCCGGAAGGACTCTGTGGGTTGGGGGGAGCAAGCACGCCGAAGAGTTTCCCTTGGCTAACTACAACTGCTCCTTCCTAGACTTCAAAGACCTTTCCGATGTGTATGAAACCGTTATTCTCCTAATGTCGGGTGCCGGGGTTGGTTTTAGGGTAACCGATGACAACATTAGTCAACTAAACAGGCTATTCCCCCTCAAGGATTTTGTCGAGGTTGAGGTAGAACCCTACAAATATGTCGGAAGACCCTCCCTCCTGGAAAAGACCGTGACAGAGAAGGTGGGAGAGGACGGCCTAAGGATAGTGGTTGGAGATTCACGTGAGGGTTGGGCTGATGCTATAGTCCTTTTCCTCAAAGCTTACTCTCACGATAAAGACTTCCATTGGGTTAAGAAGATCGTCATAAACACCGATTATGTTCGTCCATTGGGAACTAGGCTAAATAGGTTTGGAGGCTACGCCTCCGGTCCCGAAGTCCTGGCAGAGCTTTTCCTAGACGCTCAAAAGGTCCTCTCAAGAAACCCCGCAGGCCTTTGGACTCAGACCAAAGCCCTGGACATCATGAACCTGGTGGGAAGGACGGTCGTAGCGGGGGGAACTAGGAGGTGCCTGCCCGCAGGAACCTTGGTCTATACCGAATATGGTCCCAAGCGGATTGAGGAAGTCCAGGTTGGGGACAAGGTGATGACCCTGGACGGCTGGCACTCTGTAACCGAGAGGATGTACCAAGGTGAACGGGAGGTTTTGGAGGTCAAGACCACCAGGGGCTCTCTCCTGTGCACCCCAAACCACCGGCTGGCCGTTCTGGTAAAGGGAGGGGGAATCGCCTGGATCACGGCGGAAAACATGACTCGGGGGGCACAGCTAATCTTCTACTCCGACCCTTGGACTCCCGTGGAAGGGGAAAAGCTAGCCTCCGAAGGGGTGGAGGAAGAAGTAGACTCTTTAGAAAGCTTTGACCTTGAAAAAGTAAAGGAGTTTACCCTTAGGCCCCCGATTGACCGGATTTACTTTTTCTTGTCCATGGTCCGAGAACTTCGTGAAGAGGTGAAAGAATACGAGGTTTCCCGAGGCCTTTCCCACAAGCATAAAGAGCTTCCCGAGCTTTTTGGGGAAAGGTTCTTCCTTTTACCCAAGAGGCTGGCGGTTCCCGAAATGGAGGCGTTCCTCTCTACCTTGGGGATAGGTATGTCTACCAATCACGACCCCTACTTCCCTAGAAGATTGGGGGATTCAGTCGTTCTTTCTGTTTCTGAGCCTCTTTACTCCCTGATGGTAAAAGCCCTAAAGGAGGAAAAAGTTCCGGACGTGGGGGAAATCGCCGAGTTCATATCTAACTCAAAACCTAAGGTGGTCCTAGCCACAGTCTTGGGGATTGATTACCATGGAAAGGCCGAAACCTACGACCTTTCTGTGTCTTCAGTTCACATGTTCATTGCCGATGGTTTTGTGGTACACAACAGCGCCCAGATAGCCTTGGGTTCTGACGAGGACTTTGCTAAGGCCAAGACCGGTAACTGGTGGGAGAAGTATCCCTGGAGGACTTCCAGCAACAACTCCATCCTCTTCCACTCCCGTCCAAGTCTCTCAACAATCGAGGACCTCTTGGATATGGCGATGCAGTACGGGGAACCGGGGTTCATAAACGCCGAAACGGCCTCTATAAGGAGAGAAAACTTCCGTGGCGTAAACCCCTGTTCAGAGATTCTTTTGGACGATAGTGGGGTTTGCAACCTGGTAACCATAAACCTTCCCGCCTTCATAAGGGAAGATTGGGACGGAGAGGAAAAGGTAGACCGATACTACCTCGAAATGGTGCTTCGTGCGCTTACCCGGCACGCCGTCAGGATTTCCCTCCTCAGGTTCCCCGAGAGGTTTGACCATTGGAACTTAGTCCAGGAAAGGGACAGGCTCATCGGGGTATCCTTCACGGGCTACGGAAACTTCGTTGACCTTCTGTCCCACAAGCCCAACAGCTACTTCGCAGAGTTTTTGTCCTGGATGAGGAGCGTGGTCCATGACGAGGCTAAGAGGTACGCCGCATTCCTTGGGATAAGAGAACCTATTCTCAAGACCACGGTCAAGCCAGAGGGAACTATCTCCCTTCTTCCCGGAGTCTCCTCTGGGGTTCACCCGGACTTCGCCCCCTACTACATGAGGAGAATCAGGATGTCCAAGACGGATGCCGTGGCCCAAGCCCTTAAAGCTTTGGGAATGACACCCTACCCCGCCCCGGAAACCGGGGCCAAGACCCTAGAGGAGGCCCACACCTGGGTCTACGAGTTCCCCGTTGCCTCTCCCGCCAAGAAGACCCAGGACGATTACACGGCTCTAGAGCAACTTGAGAGGTACAAGCTGGTGATGGAAAACTACGCCGATCACAACGTCTCCATCACGGTACGCATGGACCCTTCCGAGATCAAGGGGGTGGCTAGGTGGGTGTACGACAACTGGTATAGCTTCGTGGGAGTTTCCTTCTTGAGGAAGTCCAGGGACATATATCCCCTCATGCCTTTGGAAGAGATAACCCGGGAACAATACCTGGTGGCCAAGGCCTCCTTGCCAGACCTCTCTAGCCTCAAAGAGGTGGTAGATGCCATTGAGAGGGGAGAGTACAAGGCAACAGATGACTTAGACCCTCTGTGCGATTCGGGGATATGTCCGGTTAGGTGAGCCTCCTCAGGTCATAGAGCGCCCCGCCTGTAAGTTGTTAGATTTGGCGGGGTGTGGCTTTTAACTAAGAAATAAGAGAATAGCGCCGTGAACGACTCTCATGACTAAAGTGTAATTCTAAACACATAACAGCCTTTGTAGAAGAAAGCCCTTGAGAAAGCCAAAATATTGGGTCAGTAGGTCCAGACAGTATAACAAACTTTGTGTTGTGATACGAGAGTATCACATGACTCCTGTTGTTATACAAAGGGGCGGGCTCTGTATCACTATATCGCAAAGAGACTATTGACAAGTCAGAGTAGAAGTGGTACTTTATAGATAGGAGGTGAGGCATGTGACTTGGAACAACCGGAACAACCGCAAGGGACCGGAAGAAGTAGGGAGGAGGACGGCGGCGGTTATTCTTACTGGGGTACTCCTCGGCTTTTTGTTCTCCTTCGTATACGTTTTCTTCCTTGCTCCGGTCCGCTAGCAGAGGAGGCCGACATGGGAAAGGGGAGAAAGGACTGGATCAAGGAACTCGGGATGGACATCCTGACGGGCGTTATTCTTGGCGCAATGCTTAGCTTCTTCTTGTACGTTTTCTTTATCCGGATGTCCCAAATAGGCGGGTACAAATAGGCGGGTAGGAAAAAGATTCGATCTTTAGGGCCCGGTTGGTTTCCGGGCTCCTTTCTCTTTTTATGGCTTAACTAGCCTATAACCTCTATTTCCATATTCCTCATTCCTACTTTTAGGGTGGTAAATACCTTGCTTCTCTTATCTCCATTTGTGTAGAGCTTTATTTCCCCATTCTCATAAAGAAACAGAGTAAAGGTACCAGGATTTAATATGCTTAAGCGTGGAACTAATCCACTAATAGAAACCTCCACCTCTTCTAGAGGAACCTTCTCCCTAGAAAAGGCTGACCTAGCCTTATCCTCTAAGTCCCTTATTATAATTTCTAAGATGGAGGAACTTAGGAGTGGGTAACTGTAAGCGATCAATCTTAAAACGGACAATATGTTCTTTTTCTTTCCCCTTAGGCCTTCCTTATCCAACATTCTTCTGTACAAAGCCAAATCTTTAGCTGTTTTCTCCGGCTTTTCCATTTCTGGGTGTTTTATAATGTGTTTTTCTCCTTCTTTTGAGACAAAGCACATTCCCTGCTCTATCTTTTCCAGATACCTTAGGCCGTTATCTCCTTGGAGAAAACCGGTTTGGGTTTTTTCTACCAGTTCCCTTTCCTCCTTTCCTTCTACTTGTATTAATCGTCCATAGCTTCCTTCATTGATTTTTTCTTTTAGTCTAGTTAGTAGAACTTTTATTATTTCCCGAAAATTGGACTCTAAGTAAGCATCTATTTTGCTGTATTCTTGGTGATATATTTCCCTTAACTTGTATATCTTTTTCTCTCCTTCCCTCCACTCTTCTACTATCTCTCCAACTTTTTTAACTTCTTTCCCAAAAGTCAATTTTTCTATGAGGTCAGAGGTTCTTCTTCCTAAATAACTTCTTTCTGTTTCTCTATCGTCCTCTACTTCTACAAAATATAAGTTGCTGTAATCTAGTTCTGTTGAAAAACTACCGTCCTCCTTTATCTTTATGTCACTCACTTTGCAATCGAGGCTCGCCATATAGTGTTTGTCCTCTCCAATAAACTTCTCCCCTTTTTTCCTCCTTAAAAGTATTGTTAGTAAAATGTACTTATCCAGTTCCAAAACCCTTTCCCCATTTTCATCTTTAAGTATCTTTGGCTCCTTTGCATATACTGCTTTTACTGCAAAATCTACCACTTTTAACCTAGCAATAGTAGAAACCTCATTGGAACCTAATTCCTCTCTTTTCCTGATTACCACATTTCTTGACCCAATCTCTACACCTGTTAAGGAAAACTTAACCCTTAAAAAGGGTAGCCCAACAATAAAGTTTCTCTCTTCTCCATTGACGTTTATTTTGGACTCTACAAGAACTATAAAGACCTTGTCAGGCCTCCTTATTTGTGAAGCCAAGTTCAACGAAGAACTTAATCTAACCCCTTTTAGGTATTGCCCCATATACTCGTCTACCAGCTTTCCTGATTGAAAGAATATAGGTAAAAAGATCAAGGCTTTCTTTTCTCCACTCTTTGCCTCCTTGTACATGGAGCTTCTTTTTATATGGTTCCCGAACCCAAGTTCCCTGACGCTTTCTGGAAAAAGGGCACTAAGTCCTATTTTTTGAGGAAGTAGGTTCTCATATGTAGTCTTAAAAACAGGGAGTAATAGGTCATATAGTTTTTCCTTCTTCTTCTCCTCCTCAAGTAGGTGCTTCTTGACCTCTTTTTCAATCATGAACTTTACAACTTCCGCTTCATCGTCATTTCTATATCCCTCTAGCACATTAGGTACACTAACAAAAAGATCGTATTTTAGCATCTGCTCTAAGTGTTTTAGGTCTTCAACGATCTCTTTCTTTATATACTCGCTATTTTTCCTTACTTCTCCAAAAACTTTTTCTAAGTCCCCATGTATCAAATCAGGTTTTACCACATAGAAGAAACTTTTTTCGGGATTGTCTTGCTTGTAATAAAGAATTTTTTCCTTAACCCGGCCAAGCTCTTCATCTGAGAAAGGTCTTACGTTCTCTTCTCCTTCAATAATTCCCCCTAACCCTTTTACGATGTGGTGTACCCAAAAACCCATAGGACAAAAAAGAATCTCATCCTCTCTCAAGTCTTCTGCGGCCTTAAAGAGGTTGTTCACGAACACTATTTCCATGGCAACCATTATACCAGAGCAAGACCTTAAGCCTGGGTCCAAAAGTAACGCTAATCAGTTATAGATACTTACTTCTATATCGCCTAGTCCTATCTCCACCCTTTTTGTGTTTGGTTTCATGGGGTTATTGCGTGTGTATCCTTTTGTGTAGACTTTTGCTTTGCCCCCTTCAATAAGAAACAGCGCCGAACTGCTGGGAATCATGGCGAAATGACCATTTGGTAAACTCAAATATTCAGGATTTACTCTGTCTATAAAAACTCTTATTTCATCCAAGGGAACTTTTTCTGTAGAAAAGACGATACTGGTTAAGCCCTTTAGTTCTTCTAAGGTTCTTTCTATACTTAGGTGATCCATAAGCGGATAGCTGTAGGAAATTAGCTTTAAGACCTCGACTATGCTTTTTTCTTTGCCTTTCAAGCCCTCTTTATCTATCCCTGTAACTTGTAAAACCTCTTTGTGAGCAATTTTTTCTGGGTTTTCTGTACTGTGGGTCTTTATAAAATATCTTCTCCCTTCTGACTCAAAGCACAGATCAACGATTTTCTCGAAATACCTCAAGATTCTATTTACATTGTATTGGACAAACCCCGTCTGAATGGTTTCTATTAGCCTTTTATCCTCATCTTTCTCCTTAGATAGTTCAAGCGGAAAATTGTCTTCAACCCTATGTCTTATCATATTTTTTACGAACTCGTAAAGACTGGAAGCTATGTACTTATCCACGTCATCCAAACTCCCACTTTCTTCTAACACTAGCTCTCTTATTCCCTCTTTACTATAGGAAACTTCTTTTGTTATCCTTCCCCTTACTTTTATACTGCGTTTATCTATCAACTCTTTCAACTCCTGTGCCTCTCTTCCTTCCCCTTCTATGGGCGTTATTAACACCTCTATTACATTGTTATAATAGTTCTCTAAAGAAAAGCTACCGTCTTCCCTTATCTCTATGTTACATAGCTTGTATCCATCTTGTCTGTTTTCTCCACTTTCTTTTCTTTCTATCGCTTTAAGTTCGAGCACCTTAAAATTACTTTTAGGTACTGTTATATTTATTATTGTTTCTTTCTTCCCTTTAAAAGTGCTAAAGCTAGGATTCTTTAAGAATAAAACTCTTACGTCAAAAGAATCCGCTATCAGGTCTGCAGAAACCCCGCCCTTATCATATTTAGACACCTCCCTTTTCCTGATTTCTAAAAATCGATCACTCCCTGTACTAGGGTTTATGACAAACGATCTAAGAGTTGAGCTAGTCTGGGAAAATTTTCCCTTAAAAATAGGAACTCCCAACAAGTATGTCTTTCTTGTCGAATCATCGTAAACCTTGCCGAAAGATATATAGACCTTGTCTTTTTCATAATCAACCAAAAGTTTAGTTTCGACTTGCGCTCCTCTTTCGAAAAGACCAATAAAACCAGTAAAGAAGACCATAAGAACCTTACCCCCCTCCACCGTAGATTCAACGTAAACCTTTCCCTCCTTTATGTACTCAGTAACCCCAGCAACTCCTCTTTCTATTACATATGAAGGCATATGGAACACCAGTCGTATTTCTCGCAATGTTTTGTCAATCATTTCACTTATCGTCTCGAGATAGTACTTTCTCTTTCCTATCTCCTTCTCAACCAATTTATCTGACACTTCTCCAAAAACCATTGATTTTATAAAGTCTTTTTCGTCTTTTTCTTCTCTATCAATATTTTTGTAAACAAAAAGGTCGTAGTTTTCTAGAACCTTAATAGATTCCACATCTTTAAAAATCTCTTTTTTCAAGTATTTGCCATTTTTGCTTATTCCCTCAAAAATCTCTCCCCAACCACTTACAACCAAACCAGGCTTAAACACACATAAGAAGAGGTCATCAGTCCTACGGTAATTAAAATTGTGATAACCAAATATTCTAAAACTTTCTATACGAAAATCGAAATCATAATCAGTAAAACTCTTTAACTCCTCATCATTTTCAACTACTCCTCCAATCCCCTTTATATAAGATCTGGCCCAATGACCCATAGGGCAAAAAAGAATCTCATCTTCCTTCAAATCCTTAGCGGCCTTCAGGAGGCTTCCCAGGAATGCTATCTCCATGAAAACTATTATACCAACTAGTGCTAACCTCCCCTGCCCATAGAAGGCGTGAACCGAAAAACTTGGCCTACTTGACTTGGACGCACCGTCCCTTTAAGATGGGTGTGGGAGGTCGCCTGTGTTTTACTACTTTGAGTTAGTGGAAAAGCCCACGCCCGAGAAAGAGGAAAGGACTGGTCCCGAAAAAGCTACAACCACAGCTAGGCCACCAGACTACAAACTTGTGGGACTGGTGGGAAAGTCTGGATCGGGGAAGGACAGGTTTTTCTCTCAGGTCCTGGCCCCTTTAGGCTACACCCGCCTTTCCCTGGCCGATGCGGTTAGGGCCTTTTCCATCCTCCTCTTTACCAGAGTTTACGAGGGTATTGAAAAAGATACTTCCTCTCTCATAAGGGTCTTCCCTTACCTGTACCAAGAGATGTTCTCAATGAACAAATCTCCTCTGGCCAGAACCGTCCAGCAATATGTGGGAACTGAGCTTGTCAAGAGAAAGTTTGACCAGGACTATTGGATAAAGGTCCTCGATCCCTTAGTGCGTGAAAGGATAGAGAGGGGAATAAAGGTAGCTATAACCGATGTCAGGTTCCCCGAGGAAGCGGAATACATAAGGGAAAACGGGGGACTCTTGATAAAGATCACGGGAAGCCCCAGGTACTCTGAAGGAGAACCGGTGGCGGACCATGACTCGGAAAAGCTCATCGACCAGATAGAGTGCCACATCACGGACGAAAAGTTCACGGAATTGTTGAAAACATTGAGGGCCAAGAGCAAAGGAGATGCGAGTGGAAAATAGAAAAACCTTCTACCTAGACATAGATGGGGTCTTAGCCGATTTTGTTCAGGGACTGCTCTTAAGAGGTTTTCCTTCTCCCAGGGACTACCACTTCTCGGACTACCAGGAAGAGGATAGGAAAAAAGCGCTAAAGCTCGTCAACAACCCAGACTTCCTTTTTGAACTCCCCCCTATACCTGAGGGCTTGCACTTGGCCCACAGACTAAATGATCTTGGCCTGTTGGGAGGCCTGGTGACCGCTAGGCAATCCGAGGCCATAGAGGTCACGCTAGAGTGGCTTGATAAAGTTGGACTCAAGGAGGTTGAGGTTATGTTTACCTCAAAAAAGTGGGAAGTGGTCAAGGGAGGGGAGGTCTCCGTCTTCGTTGACGACAACCCAACTATTTCCAATGAGATTGTAAAAAACTCTCCAACTTCAAGGGTTTATTTAGTGAACTACCCATACAACGAAAAGTACAACACCCTTCCCAGAGTGTTTAGAATAGGCCGGCCAACGGAAGTCCTTATTAAAGAAGCCATAAAGGAAGAAGTAAGGCTATAATGTAATACATGGCCACGGGTGTATCTACAGAGTTCTACTCAGATTTAGACAACTCTCTTCCGGGGAAGGTAGTAAATATAGACTCGGTAAAGCAGGCCATATTCAACCTTCTGAACACCACCCCCGGGGAGAGGATATTTGAGCCAGAGCTAGGGGTTGAGATAGAGAGCCTGCTATTTGAACTCGGGGACCCTATTTTCCTCACTTACGCCGAAAGCATATTAAACGAGCTTTTCAGGCAGGAACCTAGGATAAACCGGGACAACGTGAGTGTAGACTTCGTTTACGACCAGAACACCGCCAAGCTCAACCTTAGGGTTATCGTCATAAGGCCCGGCATAGACGAAGGTTCGGCGGAAATAAGGATTCCTATAGAGTGAACCAGGTTCAATCTTTTCTTCTCACGCCCACTATTTCGTCCAATCCAAGGTCTTCCCAACAATCTTTTGGTAGGTGAAGTATGGGAAAGACCTTGGAGACCAAGGTACCTTCTTTCTTGTCGTAGAAGAGTATCAACAAGGAAATGTAACTGGACATCCCAAACTCGTTTATTCCCATGGACTTAATCTTGTCTATAAGCTTCTTCTTGTCCTTTGTCTTCTCGTATTCCTCTAAGTGAGACTGGAGTATTCTCCTGGTTACGGTGAAGAAGAACCTTAAGTGAGAGACCAAGGGACCGAACTTTGGAGTAGTGTCATCTCCCTCCCAACCAAACACCAATCTGAAGACTTCTCTTCTTATGTCTTTTTCCGATTTTTCTTCTTTGGAAGATAGATACTTGATTACGTTTTTATAGGGGCTTCCATCTGACTTATAAGACAAAGAAGTTTTTTCTAGTGCCTCAAGTGAAAGGTTTTCGTTGTTAAGGGATTTATTTTTAGTCCATACTTCTCTTTTAACTTCGTTTTTTCTCAAATAGATGCCAGAAAAGAGGAGGGCGGGCAGATATTCATAGTAACCCTCAGCGGGAAGCACATTTATCAAAGCGAAGTCTACCGGTACTAGGTCCTCCAAAACCGACATACGGACCATGGGAGGAACGCCCCCGGGATTCTTGCTTATTTCTCTCTTTATTTCCTCATGAGCGAATCTTCTAGGCTCTTCTTTTATTCTGTAGAATATTGAGCTTGACAATTTCTCATTTCTTTCCAAGAGACTATTGAAAGGACCTTCCTCTCCGTACACTTTTATAGTTAGTTTCCCGTCCTCGCCATAAAAGCAGAGGTCGTAGGACAGGTGTCCATAGAGAGATAGAGCCTGGGCTCTTCCTCCACCAGCAGAGGGGTCTCCTTCCGCCATTTTATAGAAAAAGTCCCGTATTATAGAGGTTTCCCTAGAAACCCACTCCCCCAAGACTTCTTCTATGTTAAACAGAGACTCATATAACCTCCCCATGCTGTCAACAAAATGTTCCCAAAATCTAGGAGAGTTTAAAAACATATTGTAAATATATTCCCGGATTAATACCAAGTTCTCCCTACTATAAGACAAGTCTAACGCAACAAAGGGCCACTCAAATAGTTTGAATGTTTTGGTTACGCCGGGGTTCAGATAGAAAGCTGTCTTTCCTAAGAACTTAAAAGGAGAGAATTTGTCAAGCTTTTCTTCCTCACCGGCTGAATAGGAAGAACGGAAACCCTTGGCGTATCTGGTTTTTCCATAAACTTCTGAGAACACAAGGTCCTGTATCCCATCCCTGGAAAAGGGGTTTATAAAAGAGGTCTGGAGGACCTGTTGTCCAGAACCCGGGTCAAAGAACTGAACTCTTACTGGGTTAACCCCTTTGTGATTTTCACCAAGATACCTCCCAAGATTTTCAACAACCTCCCCCTTGAACAGGCTATTCGCTTCTATAACCTCTGAAAGCTTTTCCTCGCAACTCCCGGACTTGACCATCGCTTCTACCACGTCCCGGAATGGTCGGACAACCTTTACCCAGTTGGGCAGGCTGGCCAAGATTAGCGGGGTATCTGAACTCTCTTTGGGATAGAAAACCATTACCACCATCTTGGAGGTCAGGGGTGCATATTTTTTCATCATTTCCACATACTTATTGCTCTGTTTCAAGAAATCCCCAAGTCTTTCAGTAAAAGTTCCGTAGTAAGAATAGGGACTTTCGTAACCAAACGCCACTACTCCAAAAACATAGTCTGAAGGAGAAATATCCTGCATCTCTACTTTTCTGTAGGCTTTGGCCAATTTGTCAAAAACTCCTCTTATAAAGACAGAAGATCTGTAAAACTTATCAAGTTCGCAAAAGTACTTTTCGTACTTTGAGAAGAAAACTAAGGGGTTTTTAAGAGATTCGGTTATATAGGTAAAAGGGGAAACAAAATGGCTGTCTTTTCCTTCGCTTCTTTTTCTTAAAAGGCGGAAATACAGAATAGCCTCCTTTTTTAAGGAAGGGGATTTGACTGGATCAGAGGAAAATACCAAAGCGTATATATTTGGTTTTCCGTAAGGCGATTTGCTTGGAATTTCAGAAAGATCAAACGAGGAGCCTTGGTTCCCACGATCTGGGGGTTCTAGGGTATTCACTAGGGCTCTTGAAAAGGCCTTAGAGATGCCACCAAAAAGACGTTCCTTTTCTGTATAGTCCAGACCGACAAAATTATCAAGTTCTCTTACAAACTTATCAATTTCCTCTAACAGAAAGGCTGAGTCAAAGGCCTCGAAGCCGCTGGTAAAGAATTCCTGGCTGTAATCTTTCTCTATAGCGTCAAAATCTGGTCCAATGGAGCTATACATATCCTCAATCCGTATATAGTTTGAGGTAGGCCCGTTTATGTAGGTAACAAAGAAGAAGTAAGAGAAATTGGTAAAAGCGATAGCCCTGAATAATTGCCTATTTATTTCTTCTGAGCTGTGGTTAAATCTTCCCGAAAATCGTAGACTATAGGGCATTTCTTTTTTCTCTTCTTCTTCGTCTAACAAACCAACCTCTTTCAAAACGAACCCGCTTCCATACCCTCTACGAACAAAGTATCTTGAGGATACTATTAAGCTCAGGAAGGAAAGAGGAAGGTTTCTGTACCTCCCCCCTTCCCCGTTTTTATCTCTAACAGGTAAAACAGACTCTCCGTCCTCAAAGCTTTCTTCATAAATCTTGTAAATCTCGGTACCATATTCGTCCTCTTCCCCATCCCTGGGGTCCTTGGAAGACAACCACTCAACAGAAATCCTGGGGAAAGACTTTACTAAGTTTGATACGGTTCTTGGAGAAAAGTCTCCGTCATAGAGGTCCTTGATCATATATGAAAGGAGATCGTCTATAGAGGAAGAGAACTCATCGGTCACTTCCCTAGGAAGGGGAAAGTATTTAGGGTATTCTTTCCTTATAGAGAGATAAGATTCTATGACCCGAGAAAGAAGCCGGGAAGACTCTTTTATCCAAGAGAAGCCCTCAAACTCCGGATAGAGAGAGTAGTCTTCTAAGTAAAGACCCACCACCATAGATAGGTCTTTGAACCCCACAATGACATCTTCTCCATTTTCACTTTTTTCCTTTTTCCTATTCTCAGACTCAACTATGTGCTTTGATATAGAAAGGCATATCTCTTTAAAAAGGGAATCTGGGTTAGGGGGCTCGTCTCCGATTCGGTCTAGTAGCTCTATCAAGATGTTAACGGAAGCTTGGTGGCTAGGGTCTTTACCCTTCCCGCCAAACTCCTTGGGCACGGCTTTGGAATAGAACAGAGGTAGCCCATGCTTCAGTATGTTCTTTTTCATTTCTTGATAAGTCCTTCTAAAATCCTGAAGAGAGATAGTGTCTACTGAAAACTTCTTCCTGTTAAGCATGTTAGAGACCAAAAAGTCATCGTTTTCCCTAGAAAAATCTGAAAGAGAGTAAGAGACTATGTAGTGAGAAACCGATCTCAGGAAAAGATAGTATAGGTACGAGTGAAAGACTACATAAAGGACAAGGTCTTCGGGCCTAGAACCGAAGTCCTCTCTTATTTTGGAAGCCCTTTTCATACCTCTATATTTTATCACCTGCCCCAACTGGAGACCTGTGGCGTTCCAAAGGCCCCATCATCTAACCATTTTGTCTCCCTAGGAGCGTTGATCTCCTCAAAACTTTTGTAGTCCATTTCAACCAACTGATCCTCGGAAAGAAACAATATCTTCTTGAAACCCAGGTCCAGAAGAAGGGAAGAACAGACCTTGCAGGGCTTGGTAGACTTCAACAGGTTAGTCCTCTCCCCTAAAACGATTATGTATTCTGGTTCGAACCCCCTCTTCAAGGCCTTACGATAAAAGTCAAACTCGGCGTGAACTGAGGAGTATCCCGGGTATCCGTAGACCAGGTGCTTCCCGGTGCGGTACTTGTTGTAGCCCACCAAGACCTCCTTACCGGATACTCCAACGCACACCATGTGCACCTGGCCACGGGTCTTAGGAAGGTGCTCCCTCGTGCTTTTGAGATACTTCATTCCCAAGGAAAAGGCCGCCTCCGGACTCACGGGAAGATGATACAACAGGTTCAGCGGTCATTTCTACTGTCTTGTCTCGGCACGAGTTACTTACTTCGAGGCTTGGTGCTACGCCGTCTTTTGCAAGCCACGAACCTTTGACAGTCTTGTAGCCTTTCTCACCAACTTCTCTGCCTTCTTTCCGGCAAGCTCTTTAACTATTTCATCTATAGCCTTCAGAAGGACTGGCATTAACTTGGAGGCCTCTCTGTCCTTCAGTCCAAGCTTGTCATGTATTCTCTCCATCTCTTTGAGGTCCTGGGAAAGGAGGATGAGCCCGTGTAAAATCCTCTCCCGGCTGACGAGAGGGGGAGAAAGACCAAGTAGGTGATGCATGGTCTCCTGACTAAGGACCTCCCCCTTGAGATACCTGTACACGAGCCTGTATAGGTCGTGTTCCCTCATATTTTCGGTTTCGGCCTCCTTTCCTAGAAGACCGAGGACTCTTTTTGTCGTCTTTCTTAGGGTCCTTAAGGCCTTGAAGTAAGAGTAATATATGTTTTCTATGGCTATGCTTTTCTCAATGACCTCCTCATTCAAAATAACCATCTGAACCGGTTCGTTGGGGTGAATCATTCCGTACCCAGGGTCTATAACAGCGTCAAACCCTAAAGAGGCGATGAAGTCCGAAATAAACTTAGTCTTCTTGTAGTTGCTCATTTTGTTTATCTTTGAATCGTCTAGCTGAAAGTACTTAAACAGCATCATTTTGGAGATACCAGAGTACCTTCTGTCTAGTTGTTCAATTAACTTTGAGAAGTCTTCAGAAATCTTGTCTAGGACCCCGCTTCTTCCCAGACCCGCCATGTGAGTATAAAGCTCCATAATCTTCTTCCTGTTTTCTCTATTGGAGTAAACACTGGAAAATAGTTGACTTTTTTCAAAGAAAGTGCTTATGAACTCTTCGTAGGAGTAGAATGGGAACAGGAAGACCGGGTTTACCAGGGACTCCAGGGAAAGGAACAGCATGTAGAAAAGTAAGTCGAGTTGATGTATGGACTCAAGTATCCTATCGTAGGACTCTTTGGAGAAGACCTGTTTATTGGCGGAAACCTGGGAAAGCCGGGTGTTTACCTCCTCTTCGAAGTCCTTTGACATTCTTTGAACCAAGGAAAAAATAGAAAGAGAAAGATACTTTGCGGCGGCGTAGGCTAGTCTATCCCTGCTTTTGTCGTACTCCCCTTCTCTCCACTCATCCGCCTTCTCAAGGTACTTTCTCACCCTTTCATAGGCCCTGTGGTAGAAAAGCTTTGAGAGGTTGTCCAGGCCGGCGTGGCGGTACAGGTGCTTTCTAAGGGACTCCTCGCTGGCGGAAAGAAAACTTCGGTTAAGAAAAAGGACTTGAGAACGAAGCCCTAGAGAAAAAACCAGGGTAATCATTGGTAGGTCTATGTATTTACCTCCTTTTCCATCGTCTATGCCAATTTCTCTGGACTTATTGAAGAACTCTCTATCTACGGTTTTTGCTAGCTCTGAAGAGAGGAGCGTGTAGACCACCTTTGACATTTCCCTTATCCACTTCTTCTCCCCGAGTAGCATGCCAAAAAGTATTTCCTCAAACGGCAATAGTCTTGGTTTAGGGAAGAAACTGGAGGCCTCATAGACATCGGCTAGCGATCTGAAGAGGATACTGTCTATTGAGGAGAGGGGGAAAAGGGGGAAGTAGCCCCGCTCTGGTTTAAAAACGCTCCTGACAAAGAACCTCAAAGAGTTGGTCCTTCTTGAATCAACCCCGGGAATATAGCTTTTTATCAGCCCTAAGGCAAAAGACAGGGCCTTTTTGTAGTCTATATTGGGGTCATTTTCACCGATGACCCAGATTTTGGTCCCTCTTTTTATCTTCATGAACCTGACAAACTTTGCGTGGTTATAGTAGAGAACCCCGCCCTTGGAAAGAAAGAGAAGCCGGTGCTTTGCCCCCTCCTCATCGCTGTCCGAGTAGTCTACAACCTCCACCCCCTCCTGAGCCATCACTTCAAAAAACTCTTCTAGGCTACCCGGAGGTTCCTTGAAGAAATACTTGTACGGAAAGGCGTATATACCAAAAGGCGTGCTGGTGTAACCTACCGAACGGAGGTTCTTTTTTATCAGCTTCTCGTACTCTTTGAGGGGAAGCTCGTTCTTATCATCGGTAAAGCGGAAGCACAGGAGGTCCGGTTCCTCCCTTATTGCCCCGTCAAGGTATTCAATGTCCCTTAATCTCATCTACTTCCCGTGCTCAAAACCTTCTTTATCTCCTGGAAAGCCTTTTTCATCTTATTTGGTGGGAAGCTTTTCTTATCCAGGATAAAGTTAAGTATGGACTTGGACATAACTCGCTTGACAGCCTTAGGTTCCATTTTTCCTGAAAGTTCTTTCATTTTAGAGACTAGGATCTTCTTAACCTCATTCTGATCTTCCTTACCAATACCTAGGCTGGACAGGAGCTTGGATAGAAAGGAGAAGTCAAGGTACAAACTGATAAGGGTTGAAAGGGTCCTCTCTTTACCACCAAAACTTTCAGCATCTTCTACGGAGCGAATAAAGGCAGACTTTATGTCGATCAAATCTTTAGAAGAACGCTTTACCTCTGATAGCAATTTCTCAAATGTGTACCAGTACATGTAAGGAAAGTTCTCAAAATAGTCATCGTACTCTAAGACCGATTCATCCAGGATTACGGCTTGGACCGGCTCGTTTGGGTGAATCAACCCGTATCCCGGGTCTACCATCACTTGAAATCCTAGCCTTAGTACTACCTCACGATACTTCATCGTAGTAATATGTTTTCTATCTCTGTTCTCCAGTATCTCCCTGTGTATAGAAAGATAGGAGCTAGAGGAAACACTCCTTCCGGCCAGTTTGTTAATAAACTTTTCCTCTAAACGTTTTTCTTTCTCTTCGTCTTCTTCAAATATTTCGCTGATGGAATGAGTGAAAGGATTTATGGCCAGGTAAAAGCCGA
>Ga0272447_1000664_pt1 | contig 24514 bp, 20 predicted proteins | sample YNPCB0133_FD_194589 | JGI IMG/M metagenome (GOLD analysis project Ga0272447, IMG submission 194589) | Hot spring microbial mat communities from Yellowstone National Park, WY, United States - YNP-CB-013-3 | ecosystem: Environmental > Aquatic > Thermal springs > Hot (42-90C) > Sediment | place... | reverse complement strand
TCCCAGCCCGTTTCTGCTTGGCTGAAGGATGCTGCCGTTCTGTTCTCGCTGGTCGCCTTGGTGCTTTTGCTGGGGATCCGCAGCGCCCTGCCGTTGAACCTAACCGCAAAGGTAGCCTTGGCCTTCTTTGCTCCCTGGATCGTGACCCTTTTGCTCGTGGGATTGTCGGTGGTGCTCTGCTGGGAAGGGCTGCAGCAGGGGCGGCGGAGCCGCTTCTGGCAGGGGCTATTGGGCCTGACCTTGGTGGTGCTGACCCGCTTTTTCGAGTACCAGACCAACCTGATGACCAAATCGGCGGTGCTGGTGGTCTGTGGGATCGGCGTGATCTGGCTGGGGCTGAAGTTTGAGAGACGTATCTTCAATGCCTAGGAATCTTTCCTTTGGCTTTCTCAGGAGCTCAAGAGTCAATAGAAGTTTACAAAAAATCGCGACACTTAGGGAACTTACTCTTCTCTGAAAAGTCTTTATTGGTAGAAAGTTTCTTGGAGAACGTCAATGAAAAAAACAGGCCTGGGCCTAGGTATACTGGCTCTAGTCTCTTTTGGTTTCTGGAGCTATGGCCCTTCCTCGATTGCCTCTGGTAGAGATCTGTTTTGGGGGCACTTTCCGGTAGCGCAAGCTCCAAGGCCGGCTGTGCCAGCAAGGCCCAGGACTCCAGAACCCGCGCCCTCCCCTGTTCCCGAAACTGAGGCCATCGATGAGCTGTTCCGCCAGATCCCCATCCTCCCCTCTCCAAGACCGTTGCCCACGCTCCCCTGCCCTCGGCCCATGAGGTTGCAGTCGGTGAGGCTGCAGGCTCCGCCACCCAGCCCCGCTGTTCCTTTGCAGCCAGAGATTCCAGCCACCATTTGGAGCAATCTCCAGGGTCCTTATGGAACTACCAACTGGTCAGAACCAAACCCAGATAAAGTCTTTGCTCACACTTTTCAGTGGAATCCTCCTTGTAAAGCAGGCTGCCGGCTGGGAGGTACTCTGACGTTTGCCTACCGCAACAATTTGCCGGCTAGCAGCAACAGTTCTCCGGATGCGGGCAACGACAAGTACTACGTGTATAACGGCGGCACTCTAACTCAATGGGGGTTCCTATACGCTTCACCTGTTAGTTCGACAGGTCAGACTTTTACCAAAACCCTAACGCTCTCGCCCGCTGAAGTTGCCAACAACAAGGTTACGTTGGTGGTTCAAGACGACACGGCTGTCTTGGAAGCTAAGGTGGAGCTCAACTACTGCTGCTGTGAATGTGAGTTCCCTATCTGAGGCAAGTCCTTGGCAGCAGTAACGGCAGAGGGGGGGATCTAAAACTCTCCCTGCCGTTTTTCTTTCCCTTGGCCAGTTTCCCGAGAGCTAGCCAAGAGAATTTAGCAGCGAGCCCGGGCAAAGATCTCCTGCAAGATCTCGTCGGCTCCCTGCTGCTTCAGCTTCTCCGCCAGGGCCACCCCAACCGCTTCCGGATCGGCGGTGGGTCCCGTCTGGGTATCGCGGATGAGCCGTCGCCCCTCTAGGTCAGCCACCATGCCGGTCAGGTGCAGCTCTTCCCCTCGAACTTGGCTGTGGACGCCGATGGGCACCTGACAGCCCCCCTCCAGCGCCCGCAGGAAAGCTCGCTCGGCCAAACAGCGCGCTGTCGCCTCCGCATCGGCCAAGGGTCGGATGAGCTCCAGAATCCGCTCGTCCCCCTGCCGGCACTCGAGCCCCAGGGATCCCTGGCCAACCGCGTACAAGAACACGCTGGGATCCAGCACCTCGTGGATCCGGTCGGTTTTGCCCAGGCGCTTCAACCCGGCCACCGCCAAAATCAGGCCGTCGTACTCCCCCCGCTCCAGCTTGGCCAAGCGCGTGTTGAGGTTGCCCCGCACGTCCTTAAACTGCAAGTGGGGAAAGGCGTGGCGCAGTTGGGCCAGTCGCCGCAGCGACGAAGTGCCAATCACCGTCCCTTCGGGCAGGGTGGCCAGTTGGTAGCCACGCAGCTCCTCCCGCAGCACCAGCGCGTCCAAAGGATCCTCCCTTTGCGTAATCGCCCCTAGTACCAGGCCTTCCGGCAAACGGGTGGGCAAATCCTTGAGGCTGTGCACTGCCAGATCGCTACTGCCGTTGAGCAGACTGACCTCCAACTCCTTGGTAAACAAGCCCTTATCGCCAATTTTGGCTAGCGCCACATCTAGGATGATGTCTCCCTGAGTGGAAAGCGTGTGCAGCTCCAGCGGCAATCCTGGATGGTGGGCCTGCAACTGTCCCATTACCCAGTAGGTCTGGGCCAAAGCCAGCTCGCTTTTGCGGGAGGCGATCCGCACTGGCTGGGCAGCCCCTGCCGAGGGCCGCAAGGGAGTTGAGGCCAGTTCGCTCATGACTGCTGCAAAATCCGAGAACACCGTCTTTCACGCTAACTGACTTCGCGCCGCCGCAGGGCAGCGACCTTCAAGATCCTTAACCAAAGCTGCCATTGCCCCCAGCCCAGACTTTACTGCAGGGATCCCAGCCGGTAGGATAAAGTAGGTGAGTTCGCCGGCTCAGCAGGAGAGGATTTAGTCGGTTGAGCTTCTCTTCCCCAAGTCCAGAGTTTTTGAGGGGAGATTTCCCCGTCTGCTTGGTCATCTGCCTGGCATAGGTCTTATGGAAGAAAACAACGTCGGCAACGGCACTCAGTTACTGCTCAAGCGCACCATCCCTGTTAAGGTGGTGGTCACCCCCCTCTGGAAGAAAGAAATGCGGGAGCAATTGGAGCGGCAGATTGAAGCCACCGATGCTCAGATACAGCAACTGGAGTTTCAGGGTAAGCGGGCCATTGCCGAAATCGAAAAACAAAGCCCTAACCCCAATAGCCCTCAGGTGCTCCAGCAGGTGGAAGCGGTGAAAAGCCGCGTGAACGAGCAAAAGGTTAGGCTCCTGGATCAGAAAAACCAGTTGCTCCAGCAGCTCAACCAACTGAGCGACCTGGAACTGAACCAGGAGGTGCTGCAGGGCAGCGTGGAGAGCTTCTTCTACGTGCAAAAGGGAGACAACCTGATTCAGAAAATGCAGGTGGAGATCCTGCTTGAAGATGGGGTCATTAAGGAAATTCGCGGCAACCCATGAGCTCCCCATTGGGGCAGGAGGGATCCCTTGCTGCAGGGGTGGCAGCCCAGGAGCTTAGGTTTTCAGCCCAACTCGGTGGCAACCCGGTGGTGACTATTAACGACCTCTGAACAGCCGCCAGGCCTAGGTTTAGGCAAGCCGGTTGATTTGGGCAAAGCTGTTCGACAAGATACTCCCCATGTCTGAGTTTGTCTGGTCAGAGGCGGTTCCCCTAGAGGATCTGGATCTCCCCGAGTGGTTGCTCACCTCAGCCCAGCGCCGCCGGCTTAAAGCTCTGCTAGTTTTGGCGATGGTGTGGGGGGTAGTGAGCCTGATGCATCAGGTAGCCGTGGCCCGTTGGCTTACTGTTGGCCTAGCTACCTTCATGGTTATCCACGTCAACCGCCTGTTTCGCCTGCAGCCGGCAGACCCGCCGCCTCCCTTACGGCTTCACCCCCTGGAAACCCCAGCTAGAGACGAGGTTGACAAGGGATCTCCCAACCTTCCCTCAGAGGCTTTGGCCTTGCAGGAGCCACCTCTGCCGCGGGTAACGGTGCTGATCCCGGCCAAAAACGAGAGCGCTGTGCTACCGCGGCTGCTGCACAGCCTCGGCCAGCTGGACTACCCTCGCAGCCATCTAGAGCTCTGGGCCATTGATGACGCCAGCAGCGATGCCACCCCAGACATCCTGCAGGAGGCCCAAAAATGGCTGCCGCACCTCCGAGTTTACCGGCGGCCCCCAGGGCGAGGGGGCGGCAAGTCTGGTGCCCTCAACGAGGTCCTCCCCCTGACCCAGGGAGAGATCATCCTTGTCTGTGATGCCGACGCCATTGTGCCCTCGGATCTACTGGTTCGCACCCTGCCTTTATTTGCTCAGCCTCCTCGTCCCGGTCGGCGGGCAGTAGGTGCTGTACAGGTGCGCAAAGCCCTGAGCAACCCCAACGTCAACTTCTGGACGCTGGGCCAGGTGGCAGAGATGGCCTCCGATGCCTACTTGCAACAGCAGCGGGTACTCATCGGGGGTATTGGCGAACTGCGGGGCAACGGCCAGTTGGTACGGCGAGATGTTCTGGAAAAGTGCGGCGGCTGGAACGAAAGCACCCTCACCGACGACCTGGACCTCACCTTGAAGCTCCACCTGGCAGGGGTAGATATTGCCTTCCTCACCGAGCCCGCTATTGTCGAAGAGGGGGTTACCTCTTGGAAAAGCCTTTGGTACCAGCGTTGTCGTTGGGCAGAAGGGGGTTACCAGCGTTACCTTGACTATTGGCCAGGGGTCCTCAGCGGTCGCCTAGGCATGGCCAAGACCGTTGATCTCTGGGCTTTCTTTATCTCCCAGTATCTGCTGCCCATGGCTTTGGTTCCCGATACCCTCTGGGTGCTGTTGACGGGCCACTCCTCGGTGCTGCTTCCCCTGAACGCTCTGGTCATGGGATCCCTGACCCTGGCCTTCTATCGCGGCCTACGCCAGGTGGAGGGGCTACGCGGGCGGCAACTGTGGTGGCGTACGGTCCTGGGGTTGCTCTACATGCTCCACTGGCTGCCGGTTATGATTGTCACCACGGCTCGGATGTGTGTGCAACCCAAACAGCTGAGGTGGGTGAAGACCGTTCACTATGGCCACTGAACCTGCTCTGTTTTTCCCTGCCATCCTGGTATCCTAGTTCAAACGCAGCTACTCCCTACCCAGCCTAAGTATGGCTCGCCTCTACTACGATACCGACGCCAACCTAGAGTTCCTAAACGGCCAGACGGTGGCCATCATTGGCTACGGCAGCCAGGGGCACGCCCACGCTCTCAACCTGCGCGACAGCGGTGTCAACGTCCTCGTCGGCCTCTACCCCGGCAGCCCCTCTTGGCCCAAAGCCGAGCAGGAGGGGTTGACCGTCAAGACGGTGGCCGATGCCGCTGCTGCCGCTGACTGGGTGATGATCCTCTTGCCGGATGAAGTCCAAAAGGCTGTCTTCCAAAGCGAGATCCGCCCCCATCTGCGGCCGGGCAAGGTGCTTCTATTTGCCCACGGCTTCAACATCCACTTTGGCCAGATCCAGCCCCCCCCGGATATCGACGTCATCATGGTGGCCCCCAAAGGCCCTGGTCACCTGGTGCGGCGCACTTACCTAGAGGGGCAGGGGGTGCCCTGTCTCTTTGCTGTCTATCAGGATGCCTCTGGGATGGCGCGGGAGCGGGCTATGGCCTATGCCAAGGCGATTGGCGGCACTCGAGCTGGCATCCTCGAGACCACCTTTCGGGAAGAGGCCGAGACCGATCTCTTCGGCGAGCAAGTGGTGCTCTGCGGCGGCCTTACGGCCCTGATCAAAGCGGGGTTTGAGACGTTGGTGGAAGCAGGCTATCAGCCGGAGCTGGCCTACTTCGAGTGCCTGCACGAAGTTAAGTTAATTGTGGATCTCATCGTCGAGGGGGGGCTGGAGAAAATGCGCCAGAGCATCTCCAACACGGCAGAATACGGCGACTACACCCGTGGCCCCCGCGTCATCACGGAGCAAGTCCGTGCCGAGATGAAGCGCATCCTTGCTGAGATCCAAAGTGGCCAGTTTGCCCGCGAATTTGTCCTAGAAAACCAGGCAGGTCAACCGGTGTTGACTGCGATGCGCCGCCGCGAGGCCGAGCACCCCATTGAGAAAGTGGGCAAGGAGCTGCGGGCCATGTTTAGCTGGCTGAAAAAGTAAGAAGTTCTTGCTAGGCAGGTCTTGTGCTGGATCTAAAGCTGCTGCGGGATCGCCCGGAAGAAGTGCGCCAAGCCCTGAGCAAGCGCGGGGCCGTCGCCGATTTGGACAGGATCCTAGAGCTGGATGGCAAGCGGCGCCAGTTGGAGACCCGGCGCGTTGCTCTGCAGGCCGAAAGCAACAGCCTGGGCAAGAAAGTGGGCGAGCTCATCCGGCAGGGGGCGGATCCCCAGGGAGCGGAAGTGACGGCCCTGCGGCAGCAAGGAGTAGATCTCAAGGCTGAGATTGCCCAGCTGGAGCAGCGGGAGCGGGAGCTGGAGGAGGAGATACGGACTCTTCTCCTCACCCTGCCCAATCTGCCCTTACCCAACGTGCCAGTGGGCCAGGATGAGACGGGAAACGTGGAGGTGCGCCGCTGGGGGGATGCGCTAAAACCCACCCACCCCGTTCTTCCCCATGACGAGATTGCCGAGAAGCTGGGCCTCTTGGAGGTTGGCCGTGCCGTCAAGGTAGCCCAGAGCCGCTTTGTGGCCATGGTAGGGGCAGGAGCAGCTCTGGAGCGGGCTTTGATTGCCATGATGCTGGAGCGCCACATTGCCGCTGGCTACACCGAGGTGATCCCTCCTTTTTTGGTCAACAGCGCCGCCTTAGAGGGGACAGGGCAACTGCCCAAGTTTGCCTCAGAGAGCTTTCGCTGTGCTGAGGACGACCTCTGGCTAATTCCGACGGCAGAAGTGCCCCTCACGAACCTGTACCGGGATGAGGTGATCCCGGCCGAACGTCTGCCGCTTTATTTTTGTGCCTACACACCTTGCTTTCGCCGCGAAGCCGGCAGCTATGGCCGGGACACCAAGGGCCTAATCCGGCTACACCAGTTTCAAAAGGTAGAGTTAGTCAAGATTACCCATCCCCAGCAATCGGAGGCCGAGCACGAAAAACTCGTGCAGGATGCTGAGGCCATCTTACAGATGCTGGAGCTGCCCTACCGGGTGGTGGAGCTGTGTACCGGCGATCTCGGTTTTTCGGCGGCCCGCTGCTTCGATCTGGAAGTGTGGTTCCCCTCCCAAAACCGCTACCGCGAGATCTCCAGTTGCTCCAACTGCTGGGATTTCCAGGCCCGCCGCGCCAACCTGCGCTACAAAGAGGCTGGGCAAAAGGGCACCCACTTCGTCCACACCCTCAATGGCTCCGGCTTGGCGGTGGGACGGACTCTAGCCGCTCTGTTGGAAAATCACCAGCAGCCAGACGGCTCGATCCGCATTCCCCAGGCGCTGCGTCCTTTTCTAAGCCCTCGCTTCCTAACAGAAGACGGCACTCTCCAGAGTGCCCCCTGAGCCTTTCTATAGACTTCTTGTTCAGGAAGGAAGGGCGCTGCCGAGGCTTAAGCTAGCCTGGACTAAGTGCCCCTTCTCAGGCAGGGGATCATGTTGCCAAAGCATCGTCCCAAGCAACTGTCACTGGGCCCTCTGGAGTCGGAGATCCTTGAAATCCTCTGGGATCTCGGCAGTGCCAGCACTCGTCAAATCCACGAGCGCATTCTGGCCGACCCGGATCGGGAGCTGGCTTATGCCTCGGTAACTACCGTTTTGCGGCGCCTGAGCCAAAAGGGCTGGGTGAGCTGTGAGCGGCGCACCGATGCCGAGGGGCGGTCTTTGCCAATGCTGTGGCGGCCTCGTCTCTCTCGCCAGGAAGCTGCTAGCCTAAGAGCCTTTGCCCACTTGCAGCAGTTTTTGGCGGTGAGCGACCCAGACACCGTGGCCGCCTTTGCCGACAGCCTGGATCAGGCCAGTGTTTCCCAGTTGCAGGCAATTGCCGAACGGCTGCGAGCGGCCCGCCAGGCTAGGAGGGATCCCCAGTGAGCCACCTGGGCCTGTTGCTGTTGGGCTTGGCCTTCAGTTGGCTGTGGCGAGCCCAAGTGCGGCTAGATAGGGCGGGCTCCTGGGCGCAGCGCTGGCAGTGGGCCTGGATCCACTTCTTGCTGCCGCCCCTGTTTTTGCTAACAACCGCCCTGGCTTTGGCCTGGATGGGGCCACGAGGACAAATGGCTGGAGCGGGAGGGTGGTTTTCCTACGGCTGTGCGCTGTTGGTACTGGCGGCAGCCACAGGCCTGGCCTTGCGCTGGATTGGGGAGTACTGGTGCTCCTGTCAACGCGCCCACCGGCAGGCCCTGGCGCAGGTGAATTTGTGTGGCTTTTCGGCTTACGTTTTGGACTTGGAGATCCCTTTTGCCGCTCAGGTAGGCGTGTGGAACTCGCAACTGGTAGTTAGCCGCGGCCTGCTGCAGCAGTTGGATGAAGAACACCTGCGGGCAGTGCTGATCCACGAAGAGGCCCATCGCCACTACCGCGATACCCTGTGGATGTTGGCGGTGGGCTGGCTGCGCCGCCTTAGCGCTTGGCTGCCGAATACGGAGCTTCTCTGGCAGGAGTTGCTGACCCTGCGGGAACTGCGAGCGGATCGCTGGGCAGCCCAGCGGGTGGATCCCTTGGTGCTGGGAGAGGCGCTGCTGCAGGTGGTGAGCTATGGGAGGGGACAGCAGCCGTCAAATGCCTGGGTTGGCTTTGCCCTGGAAATGGGTTCCCCTCCAGGAGGGCGCCTGCAAGAGCGCATTGAGGCTTTGCTGCAGCCCAAAGGGCCTGAGGTCTCCGGGCCCTCGCCGTTTCCGGGGAGTTGGGGTTGGCTAGGGTTGGCGCTGTTGCCCCTGCTCGCTATTCCCTTTCACACCTAAAAGTCCAGCTCTGCCTACTGGCTGCTGCACAGGGGTGGGCAGTTCTTCTTGAGGGCTGAGGGTCTCCAGCGCTGGCAAGGCTGAACCTGGCATTGCCGCAGGGGCAGGGCTCGCGGCGGGATTGACAAGAGCCAACTCCTGCAGCGCCGCTTGGGCGGGCTGAAACTGGGGGTCTAGCTCTAGGCAGCGCTGCCAACTAGCCTGGGCCGCTTCCTGCTGGCCAGTCCGCAGTTGGGCTAGCCCCAAGGTATGCCAAAAGGCAGGCCGCTGGGGCTCCAGTTCTGTGGCCCGTTGGGCGTCGGCTAAAGCCAGCTCCAATTTCCCCAGCTTCAGGGCTTCCCAGGCGCGGTTGTTGAGGGCCACTGCGTCCTCGGGGGTCAGCTGCAAAACCCGCGAGTAGGCCTCCACCGCTTTTTCTGCCTCTTTCAGGTCGCCATAGACCAGCCCTAAGGCAAACCAGCCCCAGGGATCCTGCTCATTGAGGCTGGTTCTCTGCTGACTGGCAGCAAGGGCCTCCTCCAGCCGACCCAAGCGCCGCAGGCTTGTGATCTGGCCAAACCAGCAGGCTACGCTGCCAGGACGCTGCTGCAGTAGGCGTTGGAACTGCTCCAAACTAGCCTCGTACTGCCCCAACGCTTGCAGAACCGCCGCCAGGGCATAGCGGGCCGGAAAGTTCTCTGGCTGGATCTTCAGGGCCTCCTCGAAGTGGATGCAGGCCTCTTTGAGGTAGCCCAATTTCTGGAAAGCCACGCCGCGGGCATACCAGCCTTTGGGGTTGTCAGGGTCATAGCGCAGGGCGCGTTCCAGGGCTTTGCTGGCTAACCGGTACTGCCCCAGGCGCAACAGGGCCACGCCCAAGTTGTATAGCGTCACGGGATCCCGACGGCGCAGTCGCAGCGAGCGCTTGTAACACTCAATGGCTGAGCGCAGCCGCTGGCAGTGGAGCAGAGCATTCCCTTGGTAGCGCCAGACCCGCGCGCTCCTGGGATTGAGCTTCAAGACCCGGGCAAAACTGGCCGCCGCTGCACTGGGCCGCCGCAGCCGTCGCAGGGCAATCCCACGCGCCAACCAGCTGCGGGGTTGCTTGGGGTTATGTCGCAACGCCTTGTTCAAGCTGTTGAGGGCCAGCTTTGGCCGTTTGAGTTGCAGCAGACGAATGCCGCGATTGTGCCAGGCCAAGGCATCTTCGGGGTTGCTCTCCAGCACCCTGTCGTAGTTGACCACCGCCGCTTTGTACTGGCCCAGGCGCCCCAGAATTAGGGCCAAGCGCAGCCGCGTCTCCTCGTCATAGGGGTTAATGCTCAGGGATCCGTGGTAGCTGTCGATTGCCTCGCGGTAGCGGCCTAACTGCACCAACACGTCGCCGCGCCGACTCCAGGCCAGGGCAAAGTTGGGATCCATGTTCAAGGCGCGGTCGTAGGCAGCTAGAGCCTCGGTTAGGTTGCCCCGCTTGCGCCACTCCTCCGCTCGCTCAAACTGGATATCGGCGCTATTCCACTGAAACAGGCGCTGAAGAAATTGCAAAATGGCAATCTTGCGTGCCCCTTCCTCTGGTGTAGCGGAAGGCAGTTCGCCGGTGGCAATGCGCAGGATGGCTAGCTGAATGGCTCGTAGAAAAGCTTGGAACCCCCGCACTTCCTCATCCTCAGGAGGTTCCTCACGGCGGCGGTAGTGCAGCCGAAATCGCTGGAGATCCCCAGGGGCGGGAAAGCTGGGGTCCAAAAAGTGCATCAGCTCGCGGGCCCGGTACTCAAACAGCACCGGGTCTTCCTCAGAGCCGCTAAAATCCACCAGCGGCGCTTCTGCCAGGGGCTGAGGCAGCTCAGTGGGCGTGTGGAGCAGGGTCAAGAGACGCTGGTTTTGCCGGGGCGGGGCGTGGGAGAAGCCACTGTAGAGCTCATCTCGGGGCCAGGGATTGGCAACAAACTCCGGCGAGGCCACCACCCCAATCCAGCGGCACTGCTCGATGGCCAGTTGCAGTTCCAGCTTGCGGTTATCCCCGGGTTGCAGCATCCAGCGATCGAACCAGACCTTGAACCCCTCTTGGTCCAGCCGCTCGGCCAGTTGCCGTACCCAGCGGGTCTGGGCGCGGTGGTAGCGCAGGAAGAGATCGAATTTGTAGGGTCCTGAGGACATGAACGCCCCCTTGCTGCCTCCTTCCAGCTTATCTTTGCTACTGCCTCAGTGGCTTGGGGCTGTAAAATATCGCGAGGACAGCGCTTCTGGGCTGCGTCTTTTTCCGTGAAACCCGTTCCCCTTGGCACCCGTGGCACTTGGCAAGGGATCCCTGGCCCTGAGCACACGGCCGAGGCCCTGGGCAACCCGGGTGTGCAGGTCATCGCCTCTCCGGCTCTGTTGGCGCTGATCGAGCGATGTGGCCACACCACCTTGCAGCCCTTCTACGAGGCAGAAGAAGCTGCCGTCGGGATCCGCTTTGCCCTAGAACACCGCTCGGCGGCGGTAGTGGGGGATCCCTTGCAGGTTGAGGTTGAAGTCGTGGCTGTGGAGGGAAGGCGCGTTCAGTTTCAGGCAGAGATCACCCAGCAGGGGCGACTGGTGATGCAGGGATCCTATACCTGTCAGGTGATTGATTTGCCCCGTTTTCTAGCCCGCTATGGATTGACGGCAGGGGATCCCAGTCGGTGCTCAAGCTCCTAGGGGGATAGCTGCTGGCCAGCTTTGCGGGAGTTTGCCTCATGGGGCAACCTCGCCAACAAGCTAGGGGGCTAGCGGCTACCTTCTTCTATCCAGAGCGCGGCAGACGCTGCCTTTACAGAGATCCACCCCCAAGCAGAGCCCCAGAGCAAACCCCTGCTAGACTGTTGAATTGAATTAAAAAGCTGGCCAGTCTTCTGATGCAGGCGCTCCAGGTTGAACGCTCGGTAGGGGGGAGAGGACATCGTGGCAACGGGGGCCTACGCACTGGTGGATAGCTTACATCGCCATGGGGTGCAGCACATTTTCGGCTATCCGGGAGGAGCGATCCTGCCCGTTTACGACGAGCTGTACAAGGCCGAATCCCAAGGGCTACTCAAGCATTTCCTAGTCCGCCACGAACAGGCCGCTGCCCATGCTGCCGATGGCTACGCCCGCGCTACCGGCAAGGTGGGGGTGTGCTTTGCCACCTCGGGGCCGGGGGCAACCAATTTGGTGACAGGCATCGCCAACGCCATGATGGACTCTGTGCCTCTGGTGGCCATTACCGGCCAGGTGCCCCGCCATTTGATTGGTACCGACGGCTTTCAGGAGACTGACATTTTTGGCATCACCCTGCCCATTGTCAAACACTCCTACGTGGTGCGCGACCCCCGGCAGATGGCCCGGATTGTGGCCGAGGCCTTCCACATCGCCAGCACGGGGCGACCCGGTCCAGTGTTGATCGACATCCCCAAAGATGTGGGCCTGGAAGAGTTCGACTACCAGCCGGTCAGTGAGGTCAATATCCCCGGCTACCGGCCCACTGTGCGGGGCAACCCTCGCCAGATCCACGCGGCAGCCAAACTGATCCTGCAGGCCAAGCGACCCTTGCTCTACGTGGGCGGCGGGGCCATCATCTCCGGAGCCCATGCTGAGATTGCGGAGCTGGCCCACACTTACCAGATCCCGGTAACCACCACCCTCATGGGCAAGGGGGCCTTTGATGAGAATGATCCCCTCTCAGTGGGGATGCTGGGCATGCATGGCACGGCCTACGCCAACTTTGCTGTTACCGAGTGCGACCTGCTCATTGCCCTTGGAGCTCGCTTCGACGACCGTGTAACCGGCAAGCTGGACGAATTCGCCAAGCATGCCAAAGTTATCCACGTCGATATCGACCCAGCGGAGGTGGGCAAAAACCGCGTCCCTGACGTGCCGATTGTGGGAGATGTTCGCACCGTTTTGGTGGAGCTGTTGGCGCAGCTGAGCAAAATGCCCTACACCCCTGGCCAAACGCAAGCTTGGCTGGCGCGGATCGAGCGCTGGAAACGGGAGTACCCCTTGCAGGTGCCCTCCTATGAGGGCGTGATCGCCCCGCAGCAGGTCATTGAGGCGTTTCGGCGCCATGCTCCCCACGCCTACTACACCACTGATGTGGGTCAGCACCAAATGTGGGCGGCCCAGTTTCTGCGCACTGGACCCCGCCGCTGGATCTCCAGCGCCGGCTTGGGCACTATGGGCTACGGCTTTCCAGCAGCCATAGGAGTCAAGGTGGCCCTGCCTCACGAGGAAGTCATCTGCATCAGTGGCGATGCCAGCTTCCAGATGAATATGCAGGAGCTGGGCACAGTGGCCCAGTACGGCATTGCCACTAAGGTGGCCATTATCAACAACGGCTGGCAAGGCATGGTGCGGCAGTGGCAACAGGCTTTCCACGGCGAGCGCTATTCTCACTCCGACATGGCGGCGGGCATGCCAGATTTTGTCAAGCTGGCCGAAGCCTTTGGTATCAAGGGCATGCGCGTCGATCACCCCGATCAAGTGGACGACGCTATCCAGGAGATGCTGCGCCATGAGGGGCCAGTAGTGGTTGATTTTGTGGTCAAGCGGGATGAGAACTGCTACCCAATGGTGCCTGCTGGCAAAGCCAACTACCAGATGATTGGCCTGCCGGAAAAGCGGCAACTGGAGCAGGCTGCCGAGTTGATCTATTGCCCCAACTGCGGCGCTAAGAACCCCAGCTCGCACAAGTTCTGCCCCGAGTGCGGCGCCAAGCTCTAGAGCCAGGGATCCCTGCAGAGATCCCCGGCTTTAGCCGGGGGTGGTTGGAACTCCAGCCCTTCTGGGCACTCTAGAGCGGCCGGTAAACCCGGTAGTTGATATTGGGGAAGATGTTGTCCATATATTCCACCTTGGCCAGCCACTGCTCGTCTTCGGGCGTAACTTTTTCCCGCCGAAACTGACCCGCTTGAATCTTCTCGTAGAGGTGGTTAAAGCGCAGTAGGTGAGACTTGGTGCGGCGTACCGCGTAGGGAACCATCGTCCCCGTGCGCATGATAAAAGCCCAGTCCGAGGATTGAGCTAGCATCAGCTCCCGCGCTGCCTGGTTTAGGGCTCGCCACTCTAGGTCATCGGCGGGCTCACGGCGGCTCAGCTCAATCATGCGCTCGGTAGCCTTGTGGAGGTGGGGATAGATCCAGGCATTGGTGGGGTTGAGCCAGTACTCGTGGAAGCCGCGCGCCCCCCAGCTAGACTGAGCAGGTTTGCACACCTGGTGGGTAGGGTTCTCCCGCAGGTACTCCGCCAGGTGGGTCATGCGATAGGTATTTTGGTCGAAGTAGCTCTTGCGGATGAGGAAATCCAAAAACCAGGGTCCCTCATACCACCAGTGGCCAAAGAGCTCGGCATCGTAAGGAGCCACCACCAACGGCGGACGCCCCATGACGCTGGACAAGTACTCGATTTGCCGTTGGCGGTTGAACATGAAGTTGCCGGCATGTTCGGCTGCTTTTTCTCGCGCCCAGTAGGGATCGTAGAGTTCCTTTTGCCCCAGATCCAGGTTGCGCCCGGTGATGCGGTGGTACTTGATGCCGGTGTTCTTCCGCTGGCCATTGGGCATGATGTAGGGCTTGATGTACTCGTAGTCGGCCTCGTACCCCAGGTCTTTGTAGAACTCGCGATAGACGGGATCCCCAGGGTAGCCTACCTCCGCCGACCACACCTGCTGGGAAGACTCGTGGTCGCGACCGAAGACGGCAACGCCGGTCTCGGTAAAGATGGGGGCGTACATGCCGTAGCGGGGCCGTGGCTTGGCATAGAGCAGGCCGTGGGCGTCGGTAATCATGTAGCGCAGCCCAGCATCGGCCACCATCCGCTCCAACCCCTGGTAGTAGGCGCATTCGGGTAGCCAGACCCCCCGTGGCCATTGGCCAAAGTGCTCGTTGTAGTGCTCACAGGCTACAATCAACTGCGCCCAGACTGCCTGGGGATACATCTGCATCAGGGGCAGGTAGGCATGGGTAGCGGCACAGGTGATGATCTCCAGGTTGCCGCTGTCCTGAAACTGCCTGAAGGCCTGCACCAGATCCCGGTCGTACCGCTCCCAGAGATCCCGCACCATGGCAAATTGCTTGATGTAGTGCTCCGCCAGGTAGCGAATGTGGCCGTTGTGGGCATTCTTGTCGTACTCCAGTTGGGCTAGCTCTTCCAACTTGCTGAGGTAGTGGTCGTAGCGCTCCTGCAGCAAGGGATCCCGCAGCATCGACACCAGAGGTGGCGTCAGGGACATGGTGAGGCGAAAGTCAATGCCATCTCTCCGGAGCCCCTCGAACATGTGCAGCAGCGGGACGTAGGTCTCGGTAATGGCTTCGTAGAGCCATTCCTCTTCCAGTACAAAGTCCTGCTCGGGGTGGCGCACAAAGGGCAGGTGCGCGTGGAGTACCAGGGCAAGATAACCCAAACTCATAGGTAGAAGATAGCGGAGTAAGCTCGCCTTCCTGGGCAATCAATAAAGAGCGGGATCGCTACCTATCGTCCAGCATTTCCCCCTTGCGGTCAAGGGCGGGGATCGCTGGGGATCGCTGGCTGGATCAGCGGTGACGAATGAACTCGTAGATCTCTAGGTATTCTTTGCCGGGGTAGTTCCAGGAGTAGTCATAGCTCATGCCCTGGATTTGCAGCTGGCGAAACTGGTCGGGAGCGGTGTACCACAGGTCAATGGCCCGATCCAGCGCCGACTCCAGAGCCGCGTGATCTGTGTGGTAGAACACGTAGCCATTGCGTTGCTCCGGCAATTTGCGAGTGTCGTAGTCGCGGTCGAAAACCGTATCCGCCAGGCCGCCCACCCCTCTCACCACGGGCACTGTGCCGTACTTTAAGCCAATCATCTGCGTCAGTCCGCAGGGTTCGTAGTGGCTGGGCACCACGAGGATATCTGCCCCTGCATAGATAAGGTGGGAGAGCTCTTCGTTGAAAGCTAGCTCGATGTGAACATCGGGGTTGTCGTTGAGATAGCGTTTCTCATGGGCAAACCAGGCGCCAATTCCTGGCTCGGTGGCGGATCCCAGCAGGACAAACTGAGCATTTTTAAACAAGGAGCGATAGATGGCATGATGCACCAGATGTACGCCCTTTTGCTCATCTAGCCGCCCGATATAGGCCACAATAGGCTTGTCAACATCGCGTAGCCATAGCCGCTCCCGCAGGGCTTTCTTGTTTTTGGCCTTGTTTTCTAGGGTCTGGGCGGTGTATTGAAAAGGGATAAAACGGTCAATCTCGGGGTTCCAAATGTCGTAGTCAACGCCGTTTAAAATGCCGCGAAACTTGTGCTGGTGCAAGTAGAGCGTGTGTCCCAGTCCATAGCCGTAGTCGCCAAATCGTGCTTCCAGGGCGTGGGTGGGTGAGACTGTTGTTACAAAGTTGGAAAAGACAATCCCCCCTTTCATAAAGTTGAGGACAAAAGGGTTGAAGTTATCGCGCAGGCGGTCGTAGTGGAAGTAATAGGGCTCGCGATTGAGTCCCGTGGCCCACAGAATTTCCGGCCCCCCAAAGCCCTGATGCTTAAAGTTGTGAATGGTGTAGCACACCCGCTGGTTTTCCATGCCGTGGTACTTGTAAATCTCAAACAGCAGCACCGGCACCAGGCCTGTCTGCCAGTCGTGACAATGGATGATGTCGGGGCGCTTGTTGCTTTTGAGGAGAAACTCCAGGGCAGCCTTGCTGAAAAAGGCAAAGCGCATGTTGTCATCTGGGCAGCCGTAATAACAGCCGCGGTTAAAAAAGTTATCGCTGGAGTGGGGCTCAATGAAAAAGCAAAGGCGGCCATGCACCCAGCCGCAGTACACCGAGCAGTGAATAGCCCCGCCATACCAGGGCACCCAGAGGTCGCGGTAGGCGTCGTGCAGGCCCCAAATTTGGTCGTAGCGCATGACGTCGTATTTGGGCAGAATCAGCTCGACGCAGTGCCCCCGCACTTCTAGCTCCCGGCTGAGGCCGTACACCACATCCCCCAGCCCACCTGCCTTGATGACTGGGGCACATTCCGACGCAATCTGCACGATGTACATTTCGCAATCCCCTGCAGCATCGCCTTACCTTTCTTCACAAAATAATCCCTCCCCCCTTGTGAGCAGATCTCCCGCAAGGCTAAAAAAGGATCCCGCTGGCGGGATCCACGGAGAGCTACTTCCAGGGTTGGCCGGGGGCTCCCTCAATACCACTGCTGGGCGTAGAGGCGCTGCACCAAGTAGAACACCAACAGGGGCACATCGACGCGGCGCTCGTCGATCATAAAAGACTCGAGAGTGCTGGCCGGGGATCCCGCAGTAGTGCAGCGGAAGAACTTACGGCCGTTTAGGGATCCCTCGGCAAAGAGGACGCTAAACTGCTTCTGGCCGCCGGCAAAGGAGCCAATCAGCGTCTTGCCTTCCAGGCGCAACTGCAAATCGTGGACGCCGCGTTTTTGAAAAGCGGCAATGGCCGCCGGGATCACCTCTTCTGTAATCAGTTGCTCGAAGGGTTTTTCTTCTTTGACTTCTTTGGCGGGTTTTTTTGCAGCAGCCTTGGGAGGGCGGGTTGCTTCCTCAGCAGGCTTGGCGACTTCGGCGGCAGTTTCCTGGGCGGGGGTAGGTTCTCCAGACATGGGCTGGACTCCGATAACAGCTAATGGGGAAGGGGAAAGAAGCTAGCTTTTGGGAATGTACTGATCCACAACTTTTTCCGCAGGGATCTGGGGAAAGCCCAGGCTGTAGTTGAGGGTGCGCCCTTGCAGGTTGTAGGCAATCTCCCCTTGCCGAAGCAGGGAGCGGATGAAGTGTTCCAGCTCAGACCCGATGCGCCGCAGGTTGTACTCCGTCAGATCCCGGCCTCGGTACTCCTCCACCAATTCCTCGAAGCGGGCATAGACCTTCTGCAGAGCAGCGTCGTTCCAGACGAGCTCGTTATCGGGATCCACATCGAGGGTCAGCACATCGTCGCGGGGCACCAAGCGGTTGTCCGCCGTTACCTCGCCAGCAAAGATGTGAACGTGGCGGGTGGTGCACTTGAGCATGGCAGTTGCTCCGGTTGTAATCCTACACTTTTCCTCAGGGTATCACTCCTAGAGGCGTGTGGGACAGCTGGATCCCCGCCGCCAATGGAGGGGAAGAGGCAGGATCCCTAGAGGGCAGGTAGGGCAGGCAGGGACTTCGACGTCCAAGGGGGGATCAGCCAGCTACAAAGACAGCCATCGATGCGGATAGGTCATACCTAGGCGGCATCCTTTTCAGGCACCTTCTCTGCCTTTGGCTTCTCGGCGCTGGCAGGAGACTCCTCCTCACGGCTGGGGTTATTCATCTCTTCCTTAAAGCTGCGCAAGGCTTTGCCAAGGGCGCTGCCCAACTCTGGCAGCTTCTTGGGGCCAAACACCACCACTGCGATCAGCCCAATCACCGCCAGCTCTGGCAGGCCCATGCCAAAGATGCTAACAGCCAGGATAGGTTTGCTCAACAGCAGGATAGCCATAAATCCTCAGAACCTGAAAAACAGAACAGGCTGACCAACCCAGCTTGGAAAGGGATTGCCCGTCTCACTCTAGCAAGTTCTCCCTTCCAGGAGAAAGCGCTTGGCTCCTGCTTTCTTGGGAGCTGGTTCTCGAGGAGGATAATGTCAAGGCAAGCTGGAGAACTCCTAGCGGGGACGCTCGAGCTAGAGCGGTAGCCAGCCGTCGTTAGACTGAGATCAAGGGTCTGCTGGGGGTTGCCATGGGCTTTCTCCTGTCTGCCGAGCAAGTGGTTCAGTTTGTTACCAACCAATGGCAGGATCCCTATGCTGTTTTGGGGCCGCAGCAGATAGAGCAGGGGGAGGTGTCCTTCTGGCTGGTGCGTGCCTTGGTGCCTAACGCGCGGCAGGTTTGGCTGGTGGAACGTGCCACTGGGCAGGCCCGCCCCATGCAGCCGCTGCATCCAGAAACCCTGTTTGAGCTGCGCTTCGAGCCAGGAACCCCCCTGCCAGACTACTTTTTGCGAGCGCAGCGGGTTTGGGATCCGGAGGGCCAACACCTTGAAGAATGGGAGGATCCCTATCGCTTTCCGCCGGAGAAGGTCAACCACATCGGCGAGCTGGATCGCTACCTCTTCAACGAGGGCAACCACCACCGCATCTACGAGAAGTTGGGCGCTCACCCCATAAGCGTGGACGGGGTTCAGGGAGTGCACTTTGCCGTCTGGGCTCCCAATGCCCGCAACGTCAGTGTTATTGGCGACTTCAACCACTGGGATGGGCGCCAGCACCAGATGAAGCGCCTAGACGAAAGCGGCATCTGGGTCCTGTTTATCCCCGGCCTTGGGCCAGGAGCCATCTACAAATACGAGGTGAAGGCCCCCTGGGGGGACATCTACGAAAAGTCGGATCCCTACGGCTTCCAACAGGAGGTGCGCCCCAAAACCGGCTCCATTGTGGTTGACCTCAACACCTACACCTGGCACGACCAGGAGTGGATGGAAAAACGGGCTGCCACCGACCCGCTGCGCTCCCCCATTTCGGTGTACGAGGTCCACCTGGGATCCTGGATGCACGCCTCCACCGAAGACCCGCCCGCCGATGGCCACCTGGTGCCAGTGGAGCGCAAGCCCAACACCCGCTTTCTCACCTACCGGGAGCTGGCGGACAAACTCATCCCCTACGTCAAGGAGATGGGCTTTACCCACATCGAGCTCCTGCCCGTGGCCGAGCACCCCTTCGACGGCTCCTGGGGCTACCAGGTTATCGGCTACTACGCCGTAACCTCCCGCTACGGCTCCCCGCAGGACTTCATGTACTTTGTCGATCGCGCCCACCAGGAGGGAATTGGTGTCATTGTCGATTGGGTGCCAGGGCATTTTCCCAAAGACGGGCATGGGCTGGCCTTTTTTGACGGTACCCACCTCTACGAATATGCTGACCCCCGCAAGGGCGAACACAAAGGCTGGGGCACCTTAGTTTTCAATTACGGCCGCAACGAGGTGCGCAACTATCTGGTGGCCAACGCCCTCTTTTGGTTTGACAAGTACCACGTTGACGGCATTCGGGTGGATGCAGTGGCCTCGATGCTCTATCTGGATTACGACCGCAAGGAATGGATCCCCAATTGCTACGGCGGTCGGGAACACCTAGAGGCCATCGACTTTTTCCGTCAGCTCAATACCCTTATTTTCAAGTACTACCCTGGCGTTCTTTCCATTGCCGAGGAATCCACTGCCTGGCCAATGGTGACCTGGCCAACTCACGTGGGCGGTCTGGGCTTTAACCTGAAGTGGAACATGGGCTGGATGCACGACATGCTGGATTATTTCCGCATGGATCCCTGGTTTCGCCAGTTCCACCACAACCTGGTAACCTTTAGCCTCATGTATGCCTTTAGCGAAAATTACATGCTCGCTTTTTCCCACGATGAGGTGGTACACGGCAAAAGCCACATGCTGGGCAAAATGCCAGGAGATCTGTGGCACAAGTTCGCCAGCTTGCGGGCTCTCTACGGCTACATGTTCACTCACCCTGGCAAGAAAACCCTGTTCATGAGCATGGAGTTTGGCCAGTGGAACGAGTGGAATGTTTGGGCAGATCTAGACTGGGAGCTGCTGCAGTATGAGCCCCACGCCAAGCTGCGCCACTACGTAGCCACTCTCAACCAGCTGCTGCGCTCGCAACCGGCTCTCTACACCCAAGACACCAAGCCAGAAGGCTTCCGCTGGATCGACTGCAGCGACCATCGGGGCATTATCTCCTTTATCCGATATGGGGAGGATCCCAAGGAGTGGCTGGTGGTGGTCTGCAACTTCACCCCCGTGGTCTGGCCAAACTACCGCATTGGGGTGCCGGAGCGGGGGTTTTACCGGGAGCTCCTCAACAGCGACGCGGTGGAGTTCTGGGGCAGCGGCGTTGGCAACCTAGGAGGCAAGTGGACAGAGGACTGGCCCTACCACAACCTGCCCTACTCTCTTGATCTCTGCCTGCCCCCCCTTTCTACCTTGGTGCTGAAGTGGCAGCCGGAGGACTCCGCCGAAAACAAAGCTATGCTGGATTGAGTACGGCCTTCCCTGCTCATTGCCATGCGAGATCTCCTGCGCGACATCCTCCGGGATTACTCCGGCTTTGTGGAGCTGCGCTACCACAGCAAAGTCTTTCGCAGTGTCACGGCGGAAAAGGGCCGCATTGAGCGCACGGCAGTTCGGCGGCGCTCGGGGGTGGGGGTACGGGTGCTAGAAGACGGCACCTGGGGCTTTGCCGCCACCGGGGATCTCTCACCCGCAGCCATTCGCAAGGCCATTGCCGAGGCCCAGCAAGCGGCCCGCGCCAGCGCCAACTGCCGCAAGCAGAAGCTGAAGGCTTTGCCCCGCGTCCAACTAGCCCAGGGGGAGTTCTGTGAGCCCGGGGTGGAGGAAGTGGTCAACAAGCCGCTCGAGGCGAAGATTCAATTGGCTTTGGAAACAGAAGCCCAGGCGCGCAAGTCCTCCACTCGCATCACCTCCGCCAGTTGCACCTACAACGAGATCTACGAGGAGAAAGCCATCGTCACCACCGATGGGGCGGATGTAGCCTTCCGGCTGGTGCGCCCCGAATTGCGGGTGCAGGCGGTGGCTGAGGCCGATGGCCAACTCAGCAGCGGCACGGAGTCCATTGGCGTGACGGGGGGGTGGGATTGCCTTTTTCGGACGGATCCCTTACAGATGGCGGAGAAGGCGGCTGCCACGGCAGTGGATCTCCTCTCTGCAGGCTATGCCGAGGGGGGATGGGCCACCGTCATCCTCTCCCCTTCCATCGTGGGACTGCTGGTGCATGAAGCCATTGGCCACACGGTCGAGGCCGATTTCGTCCTCGCGGGCTCGGTGGCGGCTGGCAAGCTAGGGCAGCGGGTGGCCAGCGAACTGGTTACTCTCAAGGACTCTGGCCGTTCTGAATTTATGCCGGGGGCAGGGGGAACGCTGCCCGTGGACGATGAAGGTGTTCCTACCCAAACCACTACCATCATCCAGAATGGCATTTTGGTGAGCTACCTGCACAACCGGGAGACTGCCGCCCACTTCGGCGTCGAGCCCACCGGCAATGCCCGCGCCTGGGAGTACGCCGACGAGCCGCTCATCCGCATGCGCAACACCTACCTTGAGCCGGGATCCCAGACGCTAGAAGAGATCCTTGCTAGCACCCCCGACGGCTACTTCCTGGATGGGGCCAGAAACGGGCAAGCGGACTCCACGGGCGAGTTCATGTTTGGCGTGGAGCGGGCCTACCGCATTCGCAATGGCAAGCTGGCGGAGCTATTGCGGGGAGTCACCATCACCGGCAATGCCTTTGAGGTGTTGCAGTCGGTGGACGCTGTGTCGCGAGATTTCCTTTGGGATCTCGGATCCGGCCACTGTGGCAAGGGCCAGCCAGCCAAGGTGGATGCCGGCGGGCCCTACATTCGCTGCCGCGCCATTGTGGGTGGCCGCCAGCCCGCCTCGTAGCTCCTTAGGAAGGGGGGGAGTCAGTTAAGGAGCAACTCGCAGCACCAGCCGATCCGCCTCCCACTCCCGGAACAGGCGAAGGACGTGCTCGGCTCTCTCGGCGTGGTCGGCCAAGATCTCGGCGCCAGAACGAGCTTGCTTGGCTAGGGGCAACAACAGCTCCACCACCTGGTAGCGGCTGGAGGCGATCATCTTGCCGGGAATGCGAGCAATGGACCAGAAGATGTCCATTTTTTGAGCCGCGATCTGGGTCGGATCCACCTTGCCCAGCAGATCCGAAAAGGGGATGGTTTGATCCCAGTAGCGCACTTTGCCGTGCTGGACAAAGAGGGGGTTGAGCTGCCAACGGGAGCTTTGGAAAAACTCAGGGGTAAAAGGATCCCAACTGGCCACCTTTTTGCCCTGATGGCAGCACCAAAAGAGATTTTGCGTGTGGTAAAGAGGCTCCAGATACTCGATAACTCGTAGCTGGTCGAGGCGAGAAAGGGCCTCGTAGCGGCGATGGAACTCGGTGTGAGTAGCAGCAATTAAAGGCTTGGCGTTCCAGTAGTCCAAGTAGGGGGCTACATCGATAAACTCCAAGCCCGCCTGGGCCAGAAGGTCGGGGATTTCGCCGATGTCAAAAGGAATGTCGTTGGCGTGGAAGAAGTTGTCGACGATGTTCTCGTCTGCTAGGTAGTATTCCTCATGGGCCTTGGCGTGCTTGGCCAAAAGGGAGTTGGGATGAGCTGCCTTCAGCAGTTGCCGCACAAATTCGATCTTTTCCCGGGTGGCCGGTGGAGTAATCCCCAGCAGCTCCAAAGCACGGCGAATGCGGTAGACATGCCAACGGCCTGAGCGGTTGTAGAGCATCAGGGCCATTACCCCGTCGGGAGCCAGGCGCGAGGCCAGGTTCTTTAGGGCCTTGACGGGATCGGCGGTGTGGTGGATCACCCCGTAGGAGCTGATCATGTCAAAGCTTCCCTCCGGCCAGGTGGAGGGATCCATGAGATCTCCATAATGCACCGAGCAGTTGCGCAGGCCGTGGTACTTGATCCGCTTCTGGGCAATCTCCAGGGCTGGGCGGCTGAGGTCGATCCCTACCACGGCGCCATATCCGGGGTTGCTGGCGGCGATGACGTGCATCTCCCAACCAGTGCCGCAGCCGGCCACCAAAAACCTGGCCCCAGTGGGCTCTTGCAAGGTGCGGGTGCGGGCATATTGGGCCAAGGTATAGCTGCCCAGGCTGGAAAAGCCCTCAAAGGGCTGGTCGTAAGGAATAGGAGGATAGGGGAAGGTTTCGTACTGGGCTTGCACTGCCCGTGTAATCTCGGCTTCGGTAACCAAGAGGACTTCCTCCTGCGTACTTCCCTCCCAATCCTATGGCTTTCTCAAGGGCTGGAGGGGAAACCTGCTGGCTAGGCCACTGCCAAGCTGTGGGCAGCTCGCCGGTAAGCTTCTTCCAGCGTCTCTGCCAAGGTGGGGTGAACATGCACCAGGCGGGCCAGCTCTTGCACCGTGGCGCGGCGGGCGATGGCCTGGGCTGCCTCGTGGATGAGATCGGCGGCATGCGGCCCAAAAATGTGGGATCCCAGCAAAAGCCCCGTCTCCTTGTCGAAGACCAGCTTCACCATGCCCTCAGTCTCGCCAGAGGCAATGGCCTTGGAGTTGCCGCCAAAGTAGGTGCGCACCGTGCCCACGCTATAGCCCTCGGCTTTGGCTTGGGGCTCGGTTAGCCCCACAAAGCCCATCTCGGGGTGGGTGAACACTGCTGCCGGGATGCTCAGGTAATCCATGTAAGCAGGGCGGCCACAGATGTTTTCCACCGCCACCCTCCCCTGGGCTGCTGCCGCGTGGGCCAACATCATCTTGCCCGTCACGTCGCCAATGGCCCACAGGTGGGGCAACTCCGTGGCCATGCGGCTATCCACCGGCACAAAGCCGCGCTTGTCTAACTCCACCCCTAGCTCTGCCAGGCCCAGTTCCTCTGAGACCGGGATCCGCCCAGCGGCCACCAGACAACCATCCACCTGCAGCGTCTCGCCGTTGGAGAGGTGAATCGTTACTGGCTGGCCAGGGATCACCTGCTTGGCCGTGATCCCCACGTAGGTCTGGATTTGCCTGGGTTTGATCAGCACCCGCTGGGCCAAGCGGGCAATGTCGGGGTCAAAGGCTGGCATCAGCGTCTCCAGGGCCTCGATGAGGATCACCTGGGATCCCAGCGCCGTGTAGACGTCGGCAAACTCCTGTCCAATGTAGCCGCTGCCGATGATGGCCAGCCGCTCCGGGATCCACTCCAGCCGTACCGCCTCGTCGCTGGTAAACACCGTGCGGCCATCCACCTCGATCCCCGGCGGCACGAAGGGTCGAGAACCCGTAGCCAAGATAATGTCCCGCGCTGTGTAGGTCTGGGATCCTTCTTCCCCCTGCACTTCGACCGTTTGCGGCCCCGCCAGCCTGCCCCGTCCCCGCAGGATCGTTACCCCTAGCTTTTCCAGCGAGCGGGTCATGTCGGCGCGGATCTTCTCCACCACCTGGGCAGCGTGAGCGGCAATCGCCCCCCGGTCAGCCTGGACGGATCCCACTTGGATGCCCAGCTCAGGGGTGTGTTGCAGTTCCCGCAGGCGTCCGGAGGCGGCCAGGAGAGCTTTGGAGGGGATGCAGCCGCGGTTGATACAGGTGCCGCCCATTTC
>Ga0272447_1000663_pt1 | contig 24531 bp, 16 predicted proteins | sample YNPCB0133_FD_194589 | JGI IMG/M metagenome (GOLD analysis project Ga0272447, IMG submission 194589) | Hot spring microbial mat communities from Yellowstone National Park, WY, United States - YNP-CB-013-3 | ecosystem: Environmental > Aquatic > Thermal springs > Hot (42-90C) > Sediment | place... | reverse complement strand
GCTTGCCCAGACGATGCTACTTGCTCAGATACCTACCCTAAGTGCATACATGGACGCTTACTAGCATCCCGTTGCTGGAACATCCGCATCGCGATAGCAGCGGGTAATACCATGCATAAAAAATATTGTGGAAATAAAAGAGCACAGGACGGCGGCCTTGAGGGAGGTACACCGCCCTTGGGAATCTGGAGCGAAGATGTTCGGTTGGGTTTTGGGGTGAAAAAGAGGAAAACCTCGCTTGGGAAGACATCCGGCTTGTCCGTCCGGACAAACCTCTTCGGGAACGCACTCAGGCTGACGAAACAGCTTTGATGTTGCCCCTATTCGAGGAGCAGGTTAGGCTCCCACCCGACACGTTCTGCGTTGGCCCGCAACTTTTCCAGGGCACGGTTCTGGATTTGTCGGACCCGCTCCTTGGAAATGCGGAGCATGTGGCCGATCTGCCGCAGGCTGTGGGTGCCGTTGCCGGTCAAACCGAAGCGCAGATCCAGGACCTTGCGTTCGCGGGGCCGCAGGCTTTCCATCAGATAGTTCAAGGCTTCCTGACGTTCGTTGTTTTCCTGGGCTGTCTGGGCGCTGGTATCAGGCATGGCTTCGGTCAGTTTGAAGTCGCTGTCATCGTCGAGCACAGCATTGAGGCTGACCGGTGTGCGGGTAGCCGTCTGCAGGTGGGTCAGGTGTTCAAGGGAACTGCCTGTCCGGCTGGCCAGTTCCTGAGGACTGGGGAGGTGCTTACCGCCGTGTGCCAACGCTTCGCTTTCCTGCTGCAACTGTCCCAGTTCTTGCAGGTGGTGGGGGCTGAGACTTACCAGGTGGGACTGGCGGGCTACCGCGATTTGCAACGTCTGGCGGATCCACCAGGTGGCGTAAGTGGCCAGACGGGTCCCGTGCGATACATCGAAGCGGTCGATGGCCTGCATCAAGCCACAGACGGCTTCCTGAAGCAAATCGGAATAGGCCAGACTATGATGGCGGAACCGCTTGGCGACATGCGCCGCCAGACGAATATTGGCGCTGGCCAGACGGTGCTTGTAATGGACATACCGTTCATACAGTCGTCGGATCGCCACCTCTTGACGCAACTCAGGGGTGCAATGTTCGCGGATGAATTGGGCCATCGGCCACGGTTCCATCGCCGGCCAGGAAGCCTTGTCCACATACCGCTTCAGGACCCGCACCAGGTCACTTTTGCATTCCCAGAAATTCGTCAATAAATCCCGCTCTTCTTCGGGAGTGAGCAGGTCGGAGGAGAAGGTGGTCTGCGTGATCTCTTCCGCTTCTTTCAACACAGCAATCTGGCTGGTCCGTCTATGCCGCGAGATTTTTATCCTGCTTTTGCCGCTTTGGGTGTGCATTTCCAATTCCTGCTCCTCCAGGAGGGTGAGGATTTCTGAGGAATAGGGTCTCTCTTCCGCTTCTTTTTTCACCACAGCGGTCTGGCTGGTCCGTTTGCTCCGGGAGGTTTTCATCTTGCCTGTGCGGCTCTGGGCGTGCGTCGCCCAGACCTGCTCTCCTTCTCCATCCGGAGTGGACAATTCTGAAGAGAGAGGCGTTTGCAGCTTCTCTTCCGCTTCTTTCTTCATGACAGCTGTCTGGCTTGCCCGCTTACTCCGAGAGGTTTTCATGGTAATTGTTCCCTTGTTCCCTGAACCCTAAATTCCTCTTGAATCGGTTCCCAAACGATCGTTAAACATCTACACCATTCGGTGACTACGGGATTTCCCCAACCACATGGTTGGATACCGCTTGATTCCCGGTTCCTTACGGAGATTTCATTTTCACCGGGCTGGTTCGTCCTCCGGAACCTCTCGAGCGTCCCGGAAATTACACCGTTGGCCCGTTTGGTTTGAGGCAAAAAAAGACCCGACTCCTTGAAGAGTCTGACCTTCGGCGGGCCTGACGTCGGAACACCCGAGCTACATTCTCCCTCCTGCAGCCACCGCTTGACCGAGAGGGGGGTACATCGTGCCTTTCAGGCGTTCGGCGGGGTCCGTCGAGCGATCTTCTCCGTTGAGTCGGGCGTATTACTCGAACGCTCGCTCGCTAAGCGGGATGGCACCCCGTAGTGCATCCGATTGTAACCGATGCCTGACCCATTATCAAGCACCTATCACACAATTTTTACTTTTTTTCCAAACTCCCTGCAACGAAAATACCTACGGCGCAATTGCCGCTTGCTTCCCCAATCCTGGTTTCCTCCCGCAATTTTGTATGATAACGTATTACCAAACTCCGCTGCCCCATCGGCTTCTCAATCCGATCTCTAACCTGATTTTGATCCTCGAGCTGATGAATCGCTCGAGCTGATGGGGTGTGGTATTTGTTCAGATTTTTTACCGGCCATCTCCGTCATGTGGGGGACTATTTTTTCACCTATGTTTAACCTTGCCTCTCTACAGGTTGAAATTCCACTGCAACGGACTAGCCGCTCGTATTGGTTGAGCTGAATATGTGGACCCGATGATAATGTGGGAAGAGCTGAGTATCATAGCAATTTGGTAGGAAAAGGGCGAAAATTCGGTGATGTTGGCCCGGCAGGGAGGCAAAAAGTGATGTAAAGTGGAGACGGTGGGCGTTTCGTATTACTGAGCGGAACGAAAGGACGGTGGACGTTTCGTATCCCCTGGCGGAACCAAAGGTGGGATATTTCCTTCGGTAGTGCTGGAGGAAGCTCTATAGTCAGGCAAGGGAAACAGCTCCGACCAGGCTGGAGAAACAGTAACATGCTGTGGGGATTGGGTTTACCCCAGACCAAGCTCTGAGGCACAATGGTAACGGGAATTGGCGGAGCGAACTAGACCCATGGTCAACAGTTCATGAGCACAAGGGTAAATGAAATGGGAATTGGCGGAGCGAACTAGACCCAGGTCAACAAGGTCGGTGACGCGAGGTTGATGGAACCCCCCGAGGGGTCGAGGAAAGGGAGTTTCTGGAAACGCGTGAGGGAAAAGAGAGGTCTGTCAGGCGGAGGACTAGGAGGACGAAGGAACGCCCTGGGACAGGAAAGGGTGCTGAGGACGAGTTGGAAACGACTCGGGTGCAGGCCGCAGCAGGTGCGGAAATCTCGATAGCCCCAGTTTGCCGCGGAAGGAGCCGCCGGCATGGTGTGGATACGACGACGGAGTCGTCAACGCGGAGTGATCATGAACGTCACACGCTATAAAAGCGTGGTGCTGGTAGTTGATGACGACCCCCATGTCTTGGAGCTATTGCGAGTCCAATTGCAGGGGGAGTTTGAAGTTTTGACGGCTGAGACGTCGGATCAGGCCCGTGAGGTGCTCGCCACTCGCACCGTGGATATGGTGCTGGCTGACCTGCAACTGCCGGGCGAGACCGGCTTGTCGCTGCTGGAGTGGGTGCGTCGCAATGCCCCCCGCACCAGCCGGCTGTTGATTACCGGAACAGCCCGGCTGGAAGATGCTATTGATGCGATCAATCAGGCCCAGGTTCACCGTCTGATCCTTAAGCCGTGGCGACGGGATGACCTGCTCCAAGCTCTGCGAGCCGTAGCCCGCAACTTGATGATGGAGCGCAGCCACGAACAACTCCTCGACCAACTCCGCCAGCTCAATCAGGAACTGGAGCGACGCGTCGAGGAACGGACCCAGCAACTCCAGGCGGTGCTGGAAGAGTTGAAAAGGAAGAATCACTTCCTGGAAAAAGTAGCCATCACCGATCCGCTCACAGGCCTGCCCAACCGGCGTGGCCTGGATATGATCATCCGCAAGGAATTGTATCGCCGCCAGCGCCAACCCCAGCCCCTTGCCCTGCTCCTGGTCGATATCGATCACTTCAAGCAGATCAACAGCGATTATTTGCACCCGGGCGGGGACCATGTTCTGGTCTGGCTCACCGGTGTCATGCAGCAGTCGATCCGCGGTTCCGATTCCATCGCACGACTGGGAGGGGAAGAATTCCTGGTCGTTGCTCCCGGAACCGATTTGTTTGGGGCGGAGGTCCTGGCAGAGCGTTTACGCACCAGTGTCGCCAGTAGTGAGACCCACTACAACGGCAAGCCGATCCGGATCACGATCAGTGTAGGCGCTGCAGTAGCCGATGCCGAAACTCCTGTCACGTACAACGAACTTCAGGAGCTGGCCGCAGCCGCCTTGCGCGAAGCCAAACAGAAGGGACGCAATTGCTCGATCGTACGCTACTTCCAACCGCCGATCACCGTATAACCCGTACCACGGTCGGATATTCTTCTCCTTCTTGGCTTTCCGACAACCTATACCATCGATAGTGTGGTCACCCCCGGGATGTCCAAGCGATAAGACGTAGAAAAGCGTGCCTCTGCACAGACAGCGCAGCACATCTGCACACCTTGCAAGCAAGGAAATTTGCACACCCTTCAAGGGTGCCGCAAGGTGCTTATAGTATCGAATGATTCTTGCGGGTAGAGCCGGATGATTCTTTCACAGGGGTGAGGGTGGCTTGAAGGATTACTTTTTCCCGTTGTTGTCTTTCTGCATTGGGACCGGAGGCCCCGGCATGTTCTGGGGCATGGGGTCCCGTGCACGGAGTCGTAGCACGCGGAATGATTGAAAGAAACGTTCCACCCGTTCCGAATCCGGTTCCACCCAGAAGTTTCGTCCTCGGACATACAGCAGGTAGAAGCGTTCTCCCGCGAGGACGAGCCGGGCGATGTGGAGGTGGTTCCCTTTGTCCAGCCACTGGAGTTCATAAGTCAGGTGGGGCTGCCCAGGGACAGGCCGCGGCCCCTGGGTTATCTGATGGTTGCGCAACTGCTTCTGCAACTCTTCCAAAGCCCGTTGCATAAGTGCTTCATCGGTACGGACTAAGCGTTGCAGCGGTTGAACCTGCCAGGAAATGACCCGGTATTCTTCTCCATATTTGTCCAAGTTGGCACCTTCGACTGTCGGATCGGCATCCGGTGGCAGGAAGGATGGACGCCCCAGTTGGGGTCGAGGCGGGGCAGGGAAGTCCACCTGAAACCACCCGTCGCGGCTGGTATGGGTTTGCCATTCCGGTTCAGGCAGAACAATAAAAATGCCGATGCAGCACAAACAACTGCCGACGATCAGACCGCCGATGACCATAAGGATCCAGAACACCACACCGCGTCCCGGACTGGCCACCGGTGGGGGTGGCCACGGAACGTTGGGGGACCTGGGTCGTTGCTGCCGAGGGGGGACACCTGCTGCTGGAGCAATCGGCGTCGATTCCGCCGGGGAACTGCTGCCCTCTGATGATCCGGAGGAGGGAGAAAGCTGTTCTGAGTCCTCGCGCACACGCTCGGCTATTCCATACGGTGTCGATGGTACACGCAACAGTGTGCTGCAGCCGCCACAGCGGATTACAGTTCCGACCATCGACTCATCCACTTCCAAGGTGGCACTGCAATGCGGACAAGAAAATTCCAGACTCATGCCTTGGTGCCTCCCCGCCTGCAAAACTTGCGGGTAGCTCGTAGAGGTCGCTACTCCCTCCGCTAAATCCACATATCGGACGCTCGCCCCGTCCCAACTGATGACAAACAACCTGGAGGGTTCTTTTATCTTATTCCTTCGGCGCAATTTCTCCCAACTGCACTCATTCCTTCATAGGATTGAGCACTTCGGGATCAGAAGGAGGTCTGGTCCGCTCATGCGCAGAAAACGGTGTCGATCGACGCGGTTTTCCCGGTGCCAGACCCAGGATCATGAGGATCACGAAGAAAGGATCCGGCAAGAAGACCGGGAAGGGTTCCTAACCGGGCAGAAGCCGGCCGCAGGTTTGCAGGGATCAAGCAGGTTTGCAGGAAAAAATGGTCTCACCCCTACAGTGGCGGGACTCAGAGAGGCGGGACTAAGAGAGCCGGAACTGCCAACAAGGGATGTTCGCTTCGTGTTGCGTTAGAGGGATGAGTCTGTCTATGCTGGAAGTGATAGCAGGAACCAATTCGGGAGACACCGGCACCGATGGGAGGGTAGGCTGATGTTCTGGCATCGTTCAGTTCTAGCTTGGGGATGGATTGTGGGAGTAGTAGCTCTGGTAGCCGCTCAGGAACGCTCCGATAATCCATCATCAACGCCAGAGTTCAAATGGCCGACCAACATTGCCGGCAAAGGGGTGCAGGAGTGGCTCAAAGAAGTCGATGATCCCGATCCGGGTAAGCGTGAGATGGCCTTGAACACGCTGCCCTCCTTTGGTCCTGATGCCATCAAAATCTGCTCACGCAAGATCGTCGAGCGGATGCGCAACGAGAAAGACCCGTCTGTCCGTATGGCGGCCTACCGGGCGGCCGTGATGCTGGGTCTGGATGAACGTGACCTCAAAGATGCCATCACGATTCTGGCCAACGCGGTGGATCAAGGGGTACCGGGTTCGCAAACCCGGCTGGCTGCGGTGCAAACTCTGGCTGCGCTAGGACCAAAGGCCGAAGGCGCGGTAGCTGTTCTGACCGGTGTGGTTTGCAACGATCCTTCTTATGCCATTCGTCAGGCGGTAGCCAATGCTCTGGGACGTGTCGGCGGCAATGAGACTTACGGGCCGAACGTCCGCGCCCTCAACCGCCTGGCCGGCACATTGGCTTCCGACATCGCCGCTGCGGTGCGTATGGAAGCCCTGCAATCTCTCGTTCTGCTGGGACCTCCCTGGACCGGTCCGCGGAGCAAACCTCAAGCCCCTCCTCCCATCGACTGGAAGCAGGCTGCTTACGTCGCCGACCGGATGCGTGAACGTCTTCAAAGTCCTAAGGGCAAAGCCGGCGAAATCGATCCGCAAATCGAAATCTGGGTTCGTGTCGTCCTGATGCGGTTCGACCCGAAGGAGATCGGCGATACCCATCTCAACGCCATTGCCAAACATCTGTCCTCGCCCGAATTGGGACCGCGTCTGCAAGCCTTGCAAGCCTTGAGCCTCTTTGCGGAACAGGCCGCGGGAGGCAAGCGCCTCGATGCTGTCGTCCAGCTCCTCCCTCCCGATTCGCTTACCGACATCAATACCATCAACCCCCTGGAGTTCAACATGGTTCTCGGCTGCCTGGTTGCTATGGGCAAAGAGGCGCAAGGAGCTCTTCCTGTCCTGGAGAAACTGGAAAAAACCATGGAGAAACTCCGCGACAAACGGATGCAAGAGGACGACTTCAAAAGAGCACTTATGAGTCTGGGACCCAAACAAACACGCGAACAACTCATCGCCAGTTTACCGGAAGAGCAACTCCGCCTCGCAGTGGCCCAGGCGATCAAATATATCCGTAAACCGGAGCTGCGTCTCTCAGAAGTCCCGATGGGAAAGGTCCCCTAGTTTCCGCAGTAGCGTCCACGGAGATTGTTCATCGGAGCTGCGTCGCTCGGATGCCCCCATGGGAAAGGACCCCTGATCATCACCTCCAGTAAAGTCCGGGAGTTTGGGTTGCTCCTGGAGCGGCTGTTCCTTTCCGCCCTCCGACGCGGATGCAAGGATTCCGCGGGGAATCTACACTCCGGGAACCGGTGCCGGCCCGGACCGGAGAGGTGGTGGAGGACTAGGGATCGCTTCATTCCCACGGTTCCCACGGCTGGCCATTGCGGAACCGACGAGCCGGGGGCAAGGCCTCCAGAAACTGCCGTCCGTAACGCTTGGTCAGAATACGGGGGTCCAGAATGACTACCCGACCCCGGTCCTGACCGGTGCGAATCAAGCGGCCGAAACCCTGCTTGAGCTTGAGAATCGCCTGCGGGAGCTGATAGTCCAGAAACGGGTTGCCTCCCGAGGCCTGAATCGATTCCAAGCGGGCTTCGATCAGGGGACGGTCCGGCACAGCAAAGGGAAGGCGGGTAATGATGACATTCCTCAAAGCATCCCCAGGAATGTCGATCCCCTGCCAGAAGGTATCCACACCCAGGAGAACGGAGCGGGGCGTGTTGCGAAACTGGCGTACCAGCTGCTGCGGGGGCAACTCGCCTTGGACCAGCATGGTATAACCTTCGCTCTGCCAGAGCGGTCGCAGAGAGTCAGCCACCTTCTTGAGGAACGCATAACTGGTGAAGAGCACAAAGGCGTGTCCAGCAGTGGCAGCCACCAGTTCGGGCAAGCGTCGGATGACAGCCTGTTCATACTCCTGGGGAGCCTCAGCCGGATCCGGCAGGTCATCGTACAGGTAGAGTTCGCATTGCCGGGAGTAATCGAAGGGGCTGCCCAGTTGGAGCAAATCGACGTCGGGGTCTTCCTCCAGGCCGAGGCGGCGTTGCATCAGACGCAGGCCCGCAGCACCGTGCCCCACAGCTAGCGTGGCGCTGGTAAAAATGACCGAAGAAACGTGTGGATACAGGTATTCCCGCAGGGCCGACCCCACGTCGATCAGGGCAGTGCCTAGGATCACCCGGCTGTGCCCACCCGGTCGGACTTCCACCCAGTACACCTGCCCGGGCAATTCCTGCTGGAGCCATTGCTCCAGACCCAAGGCGAATTGCTTGAGGCGATCGGCCCGACTGGTCAATTCGTGGATTTCGTCCTCATCGTCACGCAGCTCGGCCAGGTGTTCCAGGTGGCTGGCCAGCTTACGAACTTCCTCCGAGAGCGGGTTTTCCCAGGGTGGCGAGGAACGTAGCCGCAGGGCCAGACTTTCCGGAACCCCTTCTTTCTCCTGGCCGCGGGCCGGACCTTGGTTCTGAGCTTGTCGATACGTCCAGCGTTGTACCTGTTCAAAGAACTGTTCTGCTGTCTGCCGGACGATATTCACCTGCTGGCGAGTCAGATCGTCGCCCCACTGCACCAGCAGTCCCTTATGACCACGGGGGTGGAACAGTTGTCGCAATTGATGTTGCAGTCCAACATTGCTTAGGGACAGGCCGAAGTGTTCCGCCGCGACATCTTCCACCATGTGTGCTTCATCGAAGATAACCACCTGGTAAGAAGGGAGGACTTTGCGGTCACTTTCTCGCAGAGCGAGATCGGTGAAAAAGAGGGCATGGTTGACTATGAGCAGATCCGCCTGGGCCGCTGTGCGACGTGCCCGGAAAAAGAAGCAATCCTGGTAATGCGGGCAGTCACCGGCCCGGCAATTCATCATGTCGCTTTGCACTAACTCCCAGATGCTTTCCTGGGGAACGAACGGCAGATCACTGCGGCTGCCATCCTCACTCTGGCGGCTCCAACGAGCCAGTCGCTGAAGCTGGTCGGCGTGTTCGTCCTGTTCCAGCAGCCACCGGCCACGATGCAGAGCCAACTGGAGCCGTCGGCGGCTCAAGTAGTTGCTCCGCCCCTTGACCAGCACCGCCTGGAACTTCCGCGGCCCAGGCCAGATGTCCCGTAACAACGGAATATCCCGATGGATCAATTGTTCCTGAAGGCTGATCGTGTGGGTGGAGATGACGATGCGTAGTTTCTCAGGTTGTCGTTGCCAAGCGAGCAGTGCCGGCAGAAGGTAAGCCAACGATTTGCCTACTCCGGTGCCGGCTTCCACGAGCAACTTGCGCCCCTCGCGGATCGCGGCATCCACCGCCTGGGCCATCGCCAGTTGCTGCGGACGCACCTCGAATCCGCTGAGTTGCCGGGCCAGCAGGCCATCCGGCGACAGCAGAGCTTCAATGTCATCGATGTCATGCATTCTGGCATTCTCTCCGATGTGGAGCCGTTCGACAAGCTAAGTAGCATCCGCTGGTGACGGAACTTCTGGAAACCGGTTGCTCAGGGGCAGCTCCGGTAGGAGTCGGTCGGCTCCGACAGGGTCGGACTTTATGCCTCCGCTCTGCTGGACGCATGCTCTTTCGAGGTCGTCTCCCTCTGGTCTGTCGGGTCGGCTGACCTGCCGGGGCTGACTGATTCTGGCGAAATGGGCCACGCAAAAGCAACCCCGCGAGACGAAGCTCACGGGGTTGCCCAGGGAGGAGGAATGGAGCGACAATGATGTGTCTGTCGGGAAGCAGACTCAAAATATTCGGTCAGTCAATAAATCCGCCAAGCAGTATCCATCCCAGCACCACAGGGTTCGCAGTTACCAGAAGCGGACGCGCCAGTAATCATGAGGCGTGGAGTTACGTCCGTAATACCAGTGGCCATCTTCCCATTCCAACGTAACCTTGCGCCAGCCCAAGGGTACCTTGGGGAAGGGATAGAACGGTCCAATGAAGGGGAAGGCGTTGTAGGGGTATGCCGTGGGGTAGGCGACCCGACTGAAGTTGGGGTAAGGGGCGTAGGTGGGCCAGGCAAAGGGGGGCAAGGGAGGAGCGTACAGCTCCGGATGGATCTGTCCCGGCATACCCAGGGGAGCGGGTTCCACAAGGGGAGCGGGAGCCGGCGGAGTGACGGCCGGCGGTTGAGTGTTCTGAGCAGGGGTAATGCCGGGGGTCACCTGCAAATTGTCTCGGACCACATGAACACCCGCGACATTGCGTACTTCGGCCAGGAGTTGGGCTTTACGTTGGGCATCGCTGACCGTTCCGCTCAGTGTGACCGTGCCGTCCTGGGCAATCACAGCAACATTTGCCTGGTGGATCGCAGGGTGATGCCGCAAGCGTTGGGCTACGGCATCGGCCAAAGCCTGGTTAGGATTCTCTGGAACTGCTGCCGCAGGAACGGAGTTTGCCGCTGACGAGTCAGACTTGTGAGCCGTCTTATTCGAGGCGGAGGCACGAGGAGCAACAGAGGTCTGTGCCAGCAGCGATCCGCTCAAGATTGCCGTTGCTGCCAGCGACCAGAAGACAGGTGCTTTCACGACCAACCTCCTTGTTTGCGAGGAAAGAAGTCATCTGGGTCCAGCCGACCCCACCTGAGGCGAGCCTGTACCTGAGTATTCGCACTCGTCCACACGCTGCCCAGGCGGCCGGTCACGCTTGGCCTGTGAATCGTTCAGTCCATCCATCGCCTCTTCCCCCTGCGTGTATGCAGCAGCAGCGGCAATTCCCGGTACATTCGATTCTACCGCCCGCCTTGCAAACGCTACAACCGGCACGACTGCGCCTTCTGCACGATTCTCTCCACCCGGTATGACTACACCTTCTGGCACGATTCTCTCCACGCGAAATGCCCTTTCCCACGTCGAATTCGGCGCCGCATGCTGGAGAGCACATCGAGCGTTCCCGCCGGCCGGGCAAATATCCCGGATGGACCGCTTTTGCGGAGATTGGCCCTAGTCACCGCCGCTTTGGCGCAGATCGCTCCCGGGCACCGCCGAGCGCCGGGTCTTTCGTTGGGGCAAACTTCCGCAGATGAGAGCTGGTGCGTGTGTCGGGTGCGGCGGAGCAGTTGCGGTTGCACTTACGGGAAATCAGTGGTAATAGGGGAATGGAATTTGCGCTCCACTTCGCGTGCAGGTGCCGAGTGTGAGGGGGCAGGACCATGGCAGACTCTGTTGCGCAGTTGCAAGCCCAGGAGCTGGCTGTGTTCACCGTGATGCGTCAGGTGGTGCAGCCGGCGGTGATGATCGATGTCGGGGCTCACCACGGTATGACGCTAGCCCCCTTCCTCGAAGCCGGCTGGCACGTGTTCGCCTTTGAACCGGTGGAAGAGAACCGGAAGGAGCTCCGGCGACGCTTGGGCGATCATCCACGTCTGAAGGTGCGACCTGAGGCGGTCAGCGATTCCTGTGGTCCGAAGGTGCTCCATCTCGCCATGCATTCTGACGGTCGCTTGCATGACTACCACCACAGTCTCGAACAGTTGGGTAATAACCAGGATTTCCACCACGGTCGGGCCATAACCGTTCCTGCAGTCACGCTGGATGCTCTGGTAGCTCTCGGTGAGTTGCCGAGCGAGGTGGGGTTGCTCAAGATCGATACCGAAGGGCACGATCTGGCGGTGCTGCGTGGGGCGGGGACCTTACAAGCGGCGGCCATCTCCGTGGAGTTCTGGTGCGAAGGGCTGTACGGGGGGCGATGCCCCTCGCCGGTGGAGGAGATGATACGGCTCCTACGGCAGCGGGGCTATCACCAGTATGCCGCCGTCGTCCATCAAGGCAGTTCTGTGCGGCTGCAATGGTCTTCCCTGGAGGGATTATCTGCCAAGACCTGGGGGAATCTGATCTTTTTCCGGGAAGAACACGTCGCCCAGGCCGTTCGGCAGAAGCTGGAGGAGGAAGCCGGTCGCCTGGAGAGGAGTGAGGAAATGCCCCGTTGGCTTGCTTTGTGCGCATCCTTGCTGCACCAGCGTGCTGACGGGGTTTGCTACGACGTCGGGGCGTATCATGGGGACTTCACCGCCTTGCTGTTGAAGCACTTCCCGCAGCTCCCAGTGGTAGCCTTTGAACCCACCCCGGAGACGTTCCGGCAACTGAAGCATCGTTTTGCCAAAGAGCCGCGTGTCCAGGTCCAGAATCTGGCCTTGAGCGATCAGAGCGGTTGGGCCAGTTACTATCTTACCGAGCACCCGGTCAACAACAGTTTATTACCACCCGCGGATTGTCCAGTGCGTGAGACGATCCGAGTCGCGGTCGAAAAACTGGATCAGTTCCGTCAGCGGGATCGCCGACCGGTGGCTCTGATGAAAGTCGATGCTCAAGGGCACGATGGACGCATCCTGCGTGGTGCCGAGCGGATACTGCAACAAGACCGCCCTTTGGTCATGGTCGAAGCTACTTTCCTGCCCATGTACCAACAGCAGGACGATCCCTGCGACTTGTGGTTATTCCTGCGGGAGCAAGGCTATCGCCTGGCCGGATTGTACAACACCCATTCCACACCCCAAGGCTTGCTGGCCTACACGGACTGCCTCTTTGTCCCGGCTGAGGTGCATCGACAGTTGATCCCCTCGGAGCGATTGGAGCGTTATCTTTGTGATGATCCTCAGACACTCCAACAGCAAAATGCCCTCCTGGAAGCTGCCTGTCGGGAGCGACTGGAGCTGATTCACCGCTTGTCTGCGGAGTGTGCTCAACGCGAGCAGATTATCACACACCTCAGTCAACCTTCTATCTCTCAGGCTCTGCGTATGCTGGGCCGCACGCTGCTTGGGCGACTGGGCAAACCCGGCCGATGGATCCTGTCGCACCTCCAGCGTATGCCGGCGGGAAAGTCGGGGCGATAACCAAAAACGATCCACGATCAGGGGGTGGACACGCACTGCAGCGGGCGGGAAAACAAACAACGATTACCGAGCTGGACCATAAGTGAAAACAAACGACGCTCAGCGACGTTGCTGGTGTCGAGACACACAGGTGGAACGACAGACTTCCGTCAGCACGGCCATCCGCACCGCCAGGCCATATTTCACCTGATCGAGAATGGCGGAATTGGGTCCATCGGCGACTTCCGGTGTGATCTCGACCCCGCGGTTGATCGGACCGGGGGCGAGCAGCAGGACATCCGGTCGGGCCCGACGCATCCGCTGCCCATCCATGCCGAAGAGCAAGCGATACTCGCGGATTGAGGGGAACAAGCCACTCCGTTGCCGCTCGAATTGGATGCGGAGCAGATTGAGGACATCGCAGCGGGGGAGGATATCGTCAAGATTGTGGGTGATTTCCACACCCCAGTGGGCCACCTCACGCGGAATGAGGGTTGTGGGACCGCAGACAATCACATGGGCACCGAGGGTTTTCAGAGCATGGATATTGCTGCGAGCCACCCGACTATGCGCAATATCTCCGACCAGACCTACGGTCAAGCCGGCAATCCGTCCCAGACGCTTGCGGATAGTGAACAGGTCCAACAGCGCTTGGGTCGGATGTTCGTGGGCACCATCCCCCGCGTTGATCACGTGGACATGGGGTTGCAGATGACGGCTCAGAATATGAGGCGCACCCGGCGAAGCATGCCGTACAACCATCACATCCACACCCATCGCTTCGATATTCTTCGCTGTATCGATGAAGCTTTCCCCTTTGACCGTGCTGGAACCGGCCGGTGAGAAGTCCAGGACATCGGCTCCCAGGCGGCGGGCTGCCAAGGCAAAACTCATCCGTGTGCGTGTGGAAGGCTCGTAAAACAGATTGACCACCACACGACCCTGCAACTCGGTCCGCTTGGGCACATCGCCGACTCCCACGCCCACATATTCCTCGGCCCGATCGAGCAACCGCGTCAGAGTGGCAGCACTCAGCCCTTCCAAACCCAGCAGATGATGCAGGGACTCCCGATCATCGGTCCGGGGGACGTTGGGGGCAGCAACCTCAGTAACCGGCGACATCATGATGGCGGGACTCCACGGTAGGGATGGGATGACCCGTGAGCAGAGGAGAACCCCAGCGTCATTTTGGAAGACGGCGCGGGAGTTTCAATGGCGGAAGTGGCGGATGCCGGTCAGAAGCATGGCCAGGCCATGGCGGTCGGCTGCCGCAATACTGTCGGCGTCGCGGAGCGAGCCACCCGGCTGCACGATGGCCGTGATACCGGCAGCCGCGGCGGCCTCCACATTATCTGCAAAGGGGAAAAAGGCATCCGAAGCCAGGACCGCTCCCGAGACCCGCTCTCCCGCTTTACGCACCGCCAGGTGCACCGCATCGACACGGCTCATCTGCCCCGCTCCCACTCCCACCACCTCCCAGCCGCCCCCCTCCGACTCGCGGGCCAACACGATGGCATTGGACTTGACATGCTTGCAGACCCGCCAGGCAAAGGCGAGGGTGGCTCGCTCCGCCGCCGTCGGTGAACGCCGGGTCACGACCCGCCAGGAGCTGCTCTCCTCCGGGATGGCATCCGCGGTTTGGACCAACAGGCCGCCGTCGATGCTCCGCAGGGTCAGAGCCTCAGCTGAGGCGGAGCCTCTTTCAGACCGAAGCAGGCCGGCTCTCAGACGAAGCAGGCGGATGTGCTCTTTCCAGCGGCGGAGCATCTCCAGGGCGGTGGGCTCATAGTCGGGCGCGATCAGACATTCGACAAAGCGTCGAGCAGTCGGGTCAGTCAGGGCCGCAGCCGTGGCTTCATCTACTACTCGATTGCAGGCGATGATGCCGCCGAAGGCGGATTGCACGTCCCCAGCCCAGGCCCGCCGGAACGCCTGCTCCAGGCTCGCCGCGACCGCCGCCCCACAAGGATTGTTGTGCTTGACCACGACACAGGCCGGCTCAGCAAACTCCTGCACCACCCCCCAGGCCGCATCCACATCCAGCCAGTTATTGTAACTGAGTTCCTTACCATGCAATTGTTCCGCTCCGGCCACCGTGGAATCATTGTCCTCCACTGCACGATACAATGCTGCCTGTTGATGGGGGTTTTCTCCGTACCGCAAACGTTGGACGAGCCGACCTTGCCAGAGGAATGTTTCCGGAAAACGTTCTTCCTTCCTCGGGTGGGTCGCTGCTGCTGTGGCGGATTTTCCTTGCTGTTCTGAGGCTGTCCCCATCGGCAGACTGCCCCAACTCGCCGAGCCGAACCAGTCAGCAATCGCCGCATCGTATTCCCGAATCCGGGCGAAGGCCTGCGCCGCTAAATGTCGCCGGTAGTCCCGCGGGGTCTGTCCGTTATGTTCGGCCAGCACCTGCAAGAAGCGTTCGTACTGAGCCGGATCGACCAGCACGGCCACGCCGTCGAAGTTTTTCGCCGCCGCCCGGATCAGACAGGGACCACCGATGTCGATGTTCTCAACAACCTCCTCCTCGGTCACTCCGGGGCGGGCTACGGTGGCCTCGAAGGGATAGAGGTTGCAGACCACCAGATCGATCAGCGGCAGTTGATGTCGGCTCAGTTCGTCCAGGTGTTCGGCTTTATCCCGTCGAGCGAGGAGGCCGGCATAAACCGCCGGATGGAGGGTTTTGACCCGGCCGTCCAGAATCTCCGGAAAACCCGTGAGGGTGGTGATGTCCCGGATAGGCAGGCCGGCCTGTTCCAGGTGGCGTCGTGTACCGCCACTTCCCCACAGCTCTACGCCATACTGCTGGTGCAAAGCCCGGGCCAGGTTCACCAATCCGGTCTTGTCCGTCACACTCAATAACGCCCGGCGTATTGCCCGTAACATACGTGGACCACCTCACAGAAACGAAACAGTCGCCTGCTCCGAACGCGGTGAAGACACAGCGTTGCTGGTGTTTGATCTAGCTATCCCGCCACAACAGAACCACCTGGCCCTGTCGGCGTAGATGCACACCACCCGGAAAATCCCAGGCCGTCCGGCTCTGTCGGCACAATTCCACCAGTTGATGCCAGGCGGTAAAGTCCATATCTTCCGCAGGCCAGCCTTCACGCTGCCACAAGCTCCGCAAGGCCTCGCGTTGGATCAGCTCTGGGGCGCTTTGCAAGGCGGTGACATCCAATACCAGCTTCTCTCCCGCCCGTGGCCGCTCCGCACGCCGGAGCAAGTCCTGACCCAAACCGACGAGCACACCCTCCGCCTCCGCCACCTGACCCGCTAGTCGGCACAATGCCTCCACCACGCGCGGGTTGAACGATTCCAGCAACGGCACCAGTACATGCCGGATGCGATTGCGGGTGTAGGCCGGATTCCGATTGCTGGAGTCCTCGCGGTATTCCTGCCCCAGATGTTGCAAAAACTCGCGCAACCGCTGCCGACGGACCGTGAGCAACGGTCGGAGCAAGGCTACCGTACCTCCTCCGGGCAGGGGTAAGGGGCGTTCCGCTGCCATCCCCCGTAAACCGCTTAGGCCTGTCCCGCGGATCAAGCGATGCAAGAGGGTCTCCGCTTGATCATCGGCAGTGTGGGCCACGGCAACCCATGGGGCATGCACTTGCTGCGCCACTTCGGCAAAAAAGGCATAGCGTGCCCGCCGGCCGGCTGCTTCCACGTTCCGTCCCCAGGAGGATACCTCCACCTGCCGACACGCGTAGCGCACACCCAACTGCTGACACAACCTCTGAACAAACTCCGCGTCGGCATCGGCCTCGGCCCCACGCAAGCCGTGATGCACATGGGCCACCGTCACGGTTCGTCCCACCGCCACCAGTGCCCGCAACAAAGCCACACTATCGGCCCCGCCGGAAACCCCCACCACTCCCGGGTCGTCATAACCGGCCAGGAGCCGCTTCACGCACTCCTCGATCTCTGCAACATCTCGCTTTGCGGTCATGTCTTTATCCACATGTACACATAATCCCTCCACTGTCCACACCTGTGCGGTCCAAATTCCTGCTGTCCACACCCGAGGCATCCAGACTCAATGGGCATCTGCCACGGTCACGGAGGTCCCTTTCCTCTTCTCTGGATCGGCGGCATTTTTACGGTTGGGCCGGCATGGGGCCATGAAAGACTCTGGATTACTATCCTGCCGCACCGACTCCTCTCCCAGTGGCTCTGAGAAGCTTGGCATTAGGCAATGGAAGACTCTGCATTACAATAGCGTTGAGAGTACGACCACCGGGAAACCGAGGGAACAGCCGGGGGTCCAGAGTAGTGTATTTTCCTCTTGCATGGTCTAGACCCGGAGGGTATGTGTCCGCAGAAGTGTCTCTCCCTGAAGAGAAACCAGCCCAGGAACCTGCGGTGACCGTTACCGTTGCCCACGCTCGACCCAGCCCGCACACACACCCAGCGAGGTCTGCGCCATCGCTCCCGCTGCGGAGACACCCCGCTGCGGCTTCGCTTCGGGTGGCATGGCATGTGCGGGCTACCCTGGTGCTGATTGCCAGTATTTTGATCGGGGTTTTTTCTGTCGCCTGGTGGTTGAATCCTTACCATCCGGATGGCACACCACGCCGCATGGCCACGCACCGCCAGTTGGGTCTGCCGCCGTGCAATTTCGTAATCCTGACCGGCAAGCCCTGTCCCTCCTGTGGTATGACCACGAGTTTCGCCCTGTTCATCCGGGGTGATCTCCGGGCTTCTCTTCAAGCCAACTGGGTCGGCACACTCCTGGCGGCCGGTGCCGTGATAGCCTTGCCCTGGTCGCTTCTGAGTGCCTGGCGCGGCCGACTCCTCGGCATTCCCCCCGGCTACGGCGATTACCTGCTGACTTCGGCGGTCGCTCTCCTGCTCATTTTGATGCTGGGTCGATGGTTCGGTCTGCTCCTGACGAGTACCGACACCACGGCCTTGCCCAGAGACGATCATCACCTTGCCATGCGTGATCCGACGGATATACGGATGCTTTCCCACCAGACCGACTCCGCTACCCACCACGTGCTGCTGGGGTGGGGCAAGAGGGGGGAAAATGGACTTTACAGGGGGGTCAGGGATGAACCGCACCTATCGTTGGCTCCGTCGCAGCGTATGGGCTGCTCTGCTGGTGGTCATAGCCTTAGGCTGTAATCCTCTGGCCACGATCGCCTTCTTGACCCATCGGGATGTTCCCGTGGCCGCCCGTTATCCGCTGTTCCCCAAGGAGGGTCCCAAGCGGGACAAGGTTGTTGTGGCCATCTTCGTCAATCCGGGGGTCGGGTTGGGCTACGAATTCGCCGGTGCCGAAGATGTCCTCGCCTCGGAACTGGCCAAGAAAATGCCCGAAATGGCCAAAGAGAACAAGAAGAACCTGGAAGTCGTGCCTCCGGCGAAAGTCAACGAATTCAAACGCAAAAATCCCAACTGGAAAAACGGGATGAGTCCGATAGCCTGGGGCAAAGCCTTAGGAGCTGATTACGTCCTGGATATCCACTTGATGAAAATGAGCCTGTTCCAGCCCGGTAGCCAGAATCAGTTGTATGAAGGACGGGCCGAGGTGCATGTTTTCCTTTACGATGTCCACTCAGGCGGTGCGCCGGAGCATTACGTCCATCCGTTCGCTTTCCCCCGAACCGGCTTCCGCGATGCTACCTCCATACCGGTTGGTGCCTTCCGCAAGGCATTCCTGGAACGACTGGCTGTAGAAATCGCTCAATACCACCTCGACTATCGGGCAGATAGTGGCATTGCCGAAAGCCGCTGGTAATCCCTGCATCAAGTCATCCCGGGCCAGGCACCACTCCCTTCGTCACGCCCCCTTCACGAGTGGGAAATCCTCAAGCCCTGCCGAATTCCGCTGCTGACAACGGATCGGACGCAGCGACGCGACGGGAGGCGGTGGAGTCACTCCTCATCGATCCCTTTGCCTTGCTCAGAAACAGGCTCACATGTGCGTATTTTCCGTCGTAGATAGTTTGTAGGACGTCGAAATCCTACGATTCCACTAAGCCGGGTTGGGGTCATCGGAGCAGTGTATGGTCGAGTCCGGGCCGAAGTCGAGCGGTTTTTTCATCGATGTGTCGGAGTGGATCGTTCACAATCCCCCCGCGTCGCATTACGGTGTGGCGGTCAGTGATGTGGACGGGGATGGCCGTTATGAGTTTCTGGTGGCCCGTTTTGATGGGGCCAACCGACTCCTCCGCTGGAGTGGCACACAATTGCGTGACGTAGCTCCGCCGGCTTTTGAAGATGTGGAGCAGGCGAGTCTGGCCATAGCGGCGGGAGACGTGGATGGGGATGGTCGGGAAGAAATCTATGTACACAACAGCGAACGGTTCAGCGGAAGCAAACGAGCACCGGATCGCCTCTGGGACATCCAGCCCGACGGTCAATGGGAAGACTGGTTCACCCGTCCGGAGCATGCCGGCCTCCAGAATGAGTGGGCAGGACGCAGTGTGGCGGTCATCGATCGGCGGGGTGTGGGTCGCTATGGGTTTGTGGTGGCCTCGTATGGCAAGCCGCTGCGCCTCTACGAATGGAGCGTCCAGGAAATGCTGGCGGACCTGGCTCCCGCTTTGGGAGTGGCTCTGGTCAGTGGGGGACGCGGACTGTTGACCCTGCCGGTGGTCTCGGACTGGCCGGATATCATTTGCATCAACGAACATGGTCCCAACTGGGTTTATCGCAATCAGGGAGATGGTACCTTCTGGGAATGCGCGGCGGCTTTGGGATTGGACGACCCGGTCGAACATGGACGGGGCGTGGCGGTGTGTGATCTGGGCGGCATTTTCGGCTTATGCTGGGGCAATTGGGAAGGACCGCACCGCCTGATGGTTCCCCAACCGGATGGCACCTGGCGCAATTGTGCCAGTGCCGGCTTTGCTTTTCCTGCCCGGGTTCGCAACGTCCTTGTGGCCGACTTCGACAACGATGGTTACGAGGAAATCTTCCTGCACAACCACGGGGAAGCGAATCGGTTGTATCGTCTCTATCCGCCGGGGACTGCGAACGAGGAGCCACAACTGGTGATGCTGGATGCCGGAGCAGCAACGGACCCTTATGGCTGCGGCACAGGGGCGGCAGTGGCCGACATCGATGGGGATGGCCAACTCGAGTTGCTGCTGGCTCGCGGCGAACAGGTGCGACAACCTCTGGGTTTGTATAAGGCAGCGGGTGGCCAGCACAACGGCTACGTCCGCGTACGCCCCTTGACCCGTTTTCATGCCCCAGCCCGGGGTGCTGTCGTGCGGGCCCTCATCAATGGCCGCCTCCAGATTCGCGGGATCTGCGGCGGAAGCGGTTACCTCGGGCAGATGGAACCGGTGGCCCACTTCGGACTGGGACCCCAAGGCCAGGTGGAACGCATTGAAGTAGTCTGGCCGGATGGCGTCGCTGTGGTCATGCTCAACCCCCCCGCCCATCGAACCCTGACCGTACCCTATCCCCAGGGCTAGCCGTCCGCTTGGACTCCCGAATATCCGGGAGTAATGCAACTTCGACTCCCGAATATCTTCAAGGATGCAATCCCGAATATCTTCAAGGATGCAATCCTTGTATCACATGCGTTTCTGCCAGCCCCCGCTGCTTGTCTGAGGAATACCCGGGCACTTCCTGAGCTATCGGCTAATCCATAGAGTTTGGGGCAGCAACAGAGTCTGGGGCATCAGCAGAGTCTGGGGCAGCAACTGAAGCGAGGGGAAGACTTCATCACCTCCTGGGAAGACAATCGGAATGGGAAAACTTTTTCTGGAGTAGTGATTTGACTCAGGCAGAAACGTCCACTAAGGTTGCGGCAGGATCGGGGGGCGCACGTCCAATCCCGACCGGGCGCCACCACGGGACGGCCAGATATGTCGGAAATGAAGAATTATTACGGGAGAGGAAAACGGCCCTCCGGAGCTGGATTATTCCTGGCGTTGCTTCCCGCTCTGGTGATCAGTGTGGTAGGCGGTAGTACCGGAATCTGGTGGATCGGTGTTGCAGCCATCGTTCTAGCCGGTCTGGGGGGCAGTTTAGCCTGGTCCAAGGCTCAGGGGAAGCTGAAGTCGTATCCCGCCGCCCTCATCCTTCTGTATCTGGTGGCCGTGGTAATTACCTGGTGGGTTCCTTATCGTGATGGCGTGGTCTCACTGGCCCGTGGAGTCTTGCTGCTGGTTGGGATGTTGAGTTGGGCTGGACATGAGTTGCAGGTGAGTGGAGCGGAACCGTTACGCCGAGTCTGGGCAGCAACCCGGGCCATCCAGCGGTACAAGGCCTGGCCGGCTCACTTGGAAGAGTGCCTCGATGTGCCGGAGGTCCAACGGTTGCGGCAGGTGGTGCAGGATCAGTACGAAATCCGGCCGGTTCTGCTTCTGTTGACTTCGCCGCGACCCCCGGTGCAATTGGCAGCCCTTCATGCGCTGGCTTACCGGACGCACTGGTATGCAGGAGAAGCGGAATATGTACTCCAAGCCACTGGTACTAGCACTCACATACCGATACGTGTGGCAACGGTGCAAGCCTTGGCCGCGGTTCAAGGTGCTGAGCTGCTCACCGCGCTGACAGCTTTCCTGCGCGATCCCTCGGAAGAAGTCCGTCGGCACACCATCGCCGTGCTATTCTGGCAGGCGGAGCAGCGCTGGCCGTTGATCCGTGAGAGCATCCGCGAGGTCCTTGCAGACCCCCTCTATCCTGTCGATGGACCTTTGTTTACGGATTTCGATCCTGCTGCGGGTGTGCGCCTGCCCGGTGCAGCTATTGCGGACTTGATCACCTGGGCAGCGGAACCGCCTCCCTTGGCGTCCCGCGCCATCCTGACCCTCATCGCTTACTTTCGGGCGGAGCTTCAGGCAGGTTTACGGCCGGATTGGGCTGTTGAGCTGGTCGAACTGATGTTGCATCCCGATACGCCTCCGACCCTGCGGGTGGAACTGGCTGCCCTGTTGCGGGACTTCGACTTGCTTTCCCCCGAAGTACTCGATCGCCTGACTAATGTGGATCAACCTGCACCGATGCGGCTCTTCGCTGCAGAAATGATGTTGCGGATCAATCCCCACGATCCGGATGGCATTGATGTCCTGCGGGGTTTGGCACGCCAGAGCAACCGGGAACTGGCTGTTCATGTGGCCTTGATCTTGCAGACATATCTCGGGTTGGACCTGGGTGTCGACCCGCAATCCCCGCCGGCACCCAGCAGTAAAGCGGCGGCCCAACTGACCCGCCGCCTCCTCCAATGGGCCAACCAATGCAATCCGGATCCGCTTACCGAGGTACCTGGGGCTTGCACCTCCCTTACTACGCCCTCTCTTGGTTCTCCTGCTGAGCCAGCTGATGACTCCATCCACCGTACTCCTCCTCCCCACCCTCCGACGCGCTCACCCTCCAGCGTTCCCGAAAATGAAGGTCTGGAGGAGTCCCAATTCATTCCCTTGGAACAAGTCCTGGGAGATGACTCCCGCTCCGGTCAGACTTCCCCTGCCCCGCCGTTGACTCCTTCCTGATCCCTCTGAGGTGACCCACCTCATTGCTCCTGATGCCCCTTCCCCTGATGCAACCCGAGAGTTTCCACCATGGCTTCGATGGGAGTGCCTCTTTCTCTGGAATTACCTCCCCTGCCGCCGGGCATCGAACAGGAACTCCAACGCATCCGCGCTTATCCGGATGATGACATGCCACGGCTCATTTACGCCGACTGGCTGGATGAACGAGGGGACCCCCGAGGTGAATTCATCCGCATTCAAATCGCTCTGGCTCGATGGTCCCCCAGGAATTCCTTCTCCGGTCTTGGCGAAGAAGCCGCTTCTGCTGATTCGAAGATGTGGTTGGCTCCCTCTGCCGAGGAACAGCAGCGATATGCGGAATTGCGCCGTCGCGAGTTTTTGCTCCTGAGTCAGCATCGGGAGGAATGGTTGGCTCCCTTCCGGGGCTGGACCAGTGGGGAGGAATTCCGCCGGGGCTTTGTCGAAAGCGTCAAGATTACTGCCCGTGCTTTCCTCAGTCACGCACCGCGTCTTTTCGCCCTGACCCCTTTACGTCATGTGCAAATCCTGGACCTGGATCATTGGGCCGAAGCTTTAGCAGCTTGCCCGTTCCTGGACCGCCTGGATGCGTTGACCATTCACGCCCAGTACTGTGGTCCCTCCCTGGCGGCGGCCCTGGCCAGTTCCCCTTATCTGAACCATCTGCGCAAACTGCGTCTGAGTCGGAATCGGCTGGGCGATGAAGGATTAGTCGAATTGTCCCGTCGTGTCTGGCCTGCCCTGGAAGAACTGGACCTGAGTGATAATGGTCTGAGCAGTGCTGCTGCCGATCATCTTCAGCAAAGCCGCGCCTTTCCCCGTCTCCGCCGCCTCCAACTCCGCGATAACGATCTGGGACCCAACGGTGCTTTTCACCTTGCGGAAGGGCCTCTGCTCCGCCAGCTCCACTTTCTGGGACTAGCCAGCAATCGTCTCGGTCAGCTGCGTATCCCCCGTCCCCTCTGTTGCCTTTTTCGGGTTCCCCACCTTGATCTGGCCGAAAATGAGTTGACCGCGGAATCCCTGCACTCTGTGCTGGTCTCATCCGCCGCCCCGAACATCTTCCCCGTTCGCTTTCTGGATTTGAGTCGCAACCCTCTGGGCGATGCCGGTGCCGTCGTCCTTGCCTCGGTGCAGCCTCTGCAGGAATTACGCATCCTGATCCTGTGCTGGTGCAACATCGGCGATGCCGGTGCCCAGGCTCTATCCAGGGCGTTGCACCTTCGCCATCTCCACACTCTCGATCTGAGCAACAATCCGATCAGCGGATATGGTTTCCAGGCGTTTGTCGCTCCCTCGACCCATCGGTTGCCCGCTCTCCGCCGACTTCTGAGAACATCCCTCAACCTTCCGCACCATCTCGACCGACAACTCGATCAACTCTTCCCGCCTCAGCTGCACCTCTAACGGTGTCGCTGCCTAGTAACGGTGTGTGACGGTGTCGCTGCCTCGCTCTCTTCTGCCCATGGAATCCCTCTATCCCTTTGTTTCTCTACCTCCCTACCCCTCCATGATTCTCTCCGTTTTCCTACCTCCCACATCGAAAGTCCTCTCTCCCATGATCGAAACTCCCACGCCGGAGAGGAGCTTAACTTCCGTCATGCGATCAAAAAAGCATTGACATCAAAAGCGTTTATGGAGACGGACCACTGTGTTGATGTTGGCCCCCGCGGTCGGATGATCACCGCCAGGTCAATGAATCAGGACGGATTGGTTTTGGAATAGGTGGGAGAAGTCGAACAGACACAGAAGTCGAATAGGCATATGGTGGGAGTCCAAGACGCTCCATATCAACGTATCATCTTCAACAAGAGTTGAAACGGGAAAGAGATAAGAAAACCGGATCCCAAGGTCAGGCTTGTGGAGAAAAGGCTAGCCTTACGAGGATGATGCGGTGGGAAGACGAGAGGAGCCGGGCGGTCTTCCCGTGGGCAAGGGCCACTGGGGAACGGAAAAACACCATAGCCCAGTAGGAGGGGATCCCACTGGGCCACGGTGCTGCATGGGAGGTTACCTGTTATATCATCAGCACGGAGAGGTTGGTCACTTGGGTGGTTCCTGGGCGCGCCGCCGGAAATTGGCCAGTTGCTGAAGCAAAGAGGCGTCCCCACGTTGTACCAATTCCATT